>Ga0207646_10002737_pt1 | contig 20606 bp, 3 predicted proteins | sample KBSK5502metaG_FD_184343 | JGI IMG/M metagenome (GOLD analysis project Ga0207646, IMG submission 184343) | Corn, switchgrass and miscanthus rhizosphere microbial communities from Kellogg Biological Station, Michigan, USA - KBS K5-50-2 metaG... | ecosystem: Host-associated > Plants > Roots >...
GCTTCGGGTGGATGCGTTCAATCATGGTCAGTCGTTGTGCAGGTGTGACCGATTTCACCCCGTCTACTCCTGCGGTCTTCTTCCCTTGATTGTCCTGGGTCACCCGACGTACGGCGAGCAGTCTGGCTGCTCTGGATTTCATCAGCAATTTTTGCAGTTTCTGGACTGCTCTGTGATTGCCACGCTGTTCAGCTTGAAAGATGCGCTTTTGTATCCGGTACACATGCTGCTCCAGCTTGCGCCAGGGTAGCTTGCGCCAACTCTCACTCTCAGGATCGCTCCTGGGTGCCTTCGTTTCTGTCATACTACTTGAGCCTCTCTCTTCCATGTCATCGTGCCTACGTCAGCATATCCAACGGCTTTCCCGTTGGCGTTGGCTTTTTAGGCAATCCTGCTCTCAGGCGGCTTGCGGTCTGGACACCTGCTCATGGTATCGACCAATCCATGAGAACCAGCTTGAGAGTTATCCCGTTCCGATGAGGTGTTTTCCGCTACGTTAGGATTTGCGCTATCCACCAGATGCCGTGTGTGGGTGAACAGAAACATACACCGAGTGTTCCTCTTGCATCATTCCCTTTTGGGCAAGCTTCTCAGCCTGTTTAGCTTGTTGTCATTTATGATGGTTCGTTCGCGCATTCGATTTGCTCCTCTTGTTAGAGGAGTTTCTAACCATAGTAGCCTTGCAAAGATTTCAACCCTTGTCAGGCTCAGGGTCTACTTTCACATGCCCGCTTTACGGATTGAGGTCCAGTCGCTACCGTAGGGCATGGCTCTTCCGCGTTCACCTCGCGGGTGAGGAATTGCGCCTCACATCACCTCATCAGTTGTCAAGGTTTTCACCTTGCCAGTCGTCCCCTTGCTTCTTCTGCAAGTTTAGGCTGAACGGTTCGCACCGCTGTCTTTGACGTCGGTTTTGTGTCCAGGAATGGCGTGCATATGCTGAGCATTGACCAACACGATCTCATAGCGCTCCTCCAGCAGATTGAAAATGGGACGCCAATAGATGCCAGTGCTTTCGAGGGCCACTTGCTGTACTTGCCCCTCCGCGAGCCAGTGGTCAAGCTCTCTGAGCCCGCGGGTCGTTGTCGCAAAGGTGCGGATCTCTTTCTCGATGGTCCCCTTCTGCCGGGTCAGCAGCCGACATCCTACGACGGTTTTCTGGTGGACATCCAAACCACAACAGCGTTCATACACGACCTGCATTCGTTCTCTCCTTTCAGAATCAGCGTCTGCCTGTGAGACACGAAACATCAAGCGGAGCGGAGAGAGGTGCGGGAGCAAAACCAACAGTTTCCTTCACGTGCTCACCTGCAGCACAGGTGGCGACACTCATCTCTTCGGAACGCACCAGGATCAGCTTCGAACGCGGGTTCTTTGACACCAGCCTTCAACGATCTCGTCTCGCCGCTCTGCTGGATTCTATCCCATTTTCAACCCCTTCTCTGACGGCGACGTCATGGTGCTTCGAACGCATTTCCAGAGGCGAGATCAAGATCTCCCGCTGGTCTAAGAGAGCTTCTCGTCTGCATCCATGGGGTTTGCGGACAGTAGGAACAGGAAGTCGGAATAGAAACGTAGCCCAAAGGGGCTAGAGGCAGGAGAAAAGGGGCTTTCTGACTTGCAAAAACCTCTTCAGAACAAGAAAGAGCAGGAGGAGAACTTCAGCTCGTCTTGTTCAGACCAAATATGACTGGGACAACGCAAGCAGAAACGGGGAGCTGATGCCTGTTCACCCTCCCAAAAACCTCCACAATCGATGTTGGCTCCTCTTTTTGAGTCTCAGTTAGCCCATTCGTCCTGTTTCCTCTTCCGACTCTTTGTTCCTACCATGTCCAAATCCCGTCTTGTAAAAGTCTCCAATGGATGAGCATAACTTGCGATCACGCTGCCATTTCCGCTCAAATTTTGCGTGCCAAGGATAAAATGATGAGATTCCTTGGACTTTTTCAACAGGCTGAATCCGTTTTCTGAACAGATGTGCCAGGTAGCCAGCACAGCAGTTTTAAATTCTGCTGTGCTGGTTTTGGTTTACTTCCTACAAGACAATGGAATCAGAGGAATCAGACAAATGCGGCAAGGCCAACCTCTAACACGTGTTCCGTGGCCCTGCCGCTCTGGTTATCTTTCCACGTTCATCAACTGCTCAACGTGTAATTGAGGATCAAATACAAATCCTCCACATCCCCCACCGCCGTAGCGGAGAGTGTCAAGGCCGTGTCGAGGGCGAGGGCGGGGACGCTGCCTTTCAGGACGTTCTTCATCTTCGGATCAGCATTCAGGGTGATGGCGCTGCCGTCCTGTATGAGGGTAAAGGCGGACGTGCTTTTCTTCATCTGCGCTACCCACACGGCGCTGCTGATGGCCGGCCCGTGGCCCTTGACAAAGAACGGCAGCTGCTGGGTGGCGATGGTCAGCGGGGTGCTGCCGCCGGTGGATAGGCTGTTCCACGCGCTGGGGAATTCGTGCTGGATGTTGATGATCTTGAACAAACCGGTCTGGCTGGCTTCCACGATCATCTCGTTCATCAGCTGGTACAGCACGCTCTCGACCAAGGTCTTGAAGCTGGTCCCGCCGTCGAGGGCGGTGTAGTACACATGCAGGATCACGTCCGAGATGGTGTCGGGGTCGACCTGTTTGAACGCGCTGGGCAGTTCGAGCTGCCAGGTGCTGATCGCCCCGGCCCCCTCAAAGGGCAAGTAACGCTCGTCGCGGAAGTTCAACTCGAACATGCCGCTGTCGTTCTGTGCGCTGCTGGTGACGATGGACTGCGGCGAGCCTACGTTGTAAACGAAGCGCGGATCATTGCCTGCCACCTCGACGTACTTCTCTTTGTCCGTCCCGCCGGTTGGGTTCAGGCTGGTGTCCTTGCGGTATTTGCTGCTCAGGAGCGAGAGTTTGCAGCTGACCGTGGTGTACGGTCCGGCAACGCAGGGGATGGTGATGCTGACGTACTTTGCCCGCAGCCGGTACAGTTCAGGATGGTCGACGGCGAAGATGACCTCCGGCAGGGAGACGGTGCACTTGCCGGTGTTCTTCAGCTGGAGCAAGGCCAGCGGGTCCAGCGCAGCCAGCGAGATGTGCTTGGTTAGCTCGTACTCGCGCCGGTTCTGATCCAGGTACGCGGCCTCCATGCGTTTGATATCATAGACCAGCTGGTCGGCCGATTGCAGGCCTTTCTTTAAATTATCCCAGTAGCCGGGTTGGATGAACATGGCCGAGGTAGCCAGCTCGTGGTTGAAGCAGCGCTCGGCTTTCCGCGCGGCCTGGAGCGCCAGCTTGTAGGCCTGGAAATACACCCCGCTGATCTGCCCCACCGTCCAGTCGTACAAATCCTGATTGGTAAACTTGCTGCGCATGTACATATCCGCCGCTTTGGCGTTGTCGATCTGGATCTGCTGGTTGAGCAAGTCCTGCGTGGCAATGGTCTGGCGGATGGTCGCCGCGGTGATCTGGCTGTCCATCTGGGCCAGCTCATCATCGGCCAGACGGCCCTGGAAGTCCCATTCATCCTGGCGGCGTTGGAAGGAAGCCTGCTGCGATGCCAGCGAAGCGCTCTTTTCCAGTGAGGTGGCGATAGCGTTCAGGCTCTGCACCAGGTCCGCGGCGGAGTCGCCAAAACTGTGGCCGCCGGTATCTACCTCTGCGGTCGGCGTGCCGCCAAAGCCAGCCGCGCCGAGCAAGAACTGCGGGATGAGCTTCAGACCACCCGCCAGAACGTACCCCAGCGCGATGCCTGCATCGATCGCCAGCGATGCGCTGGAAAGGCTGACTGCCAGCGTCTCCCACATGTTCATATACTGCTGGGTCTGGTAGAAGTTTTTGCGTTCCTGAATGACCGCCTTACTCAGGTTCAGGCCGTTCACCGTTTCGACAGCCTCGTTAATCTGCTGCTGCTTGAGGATCTTGACCGCTTCGAGCACGCGCTGCTCCTGTGTGCTGCGCAGCAGCGCTAGCCCCTCGCCGTCGCGCTTTTCCAGCGCTGCCAGCAGGCTGCTGCCCAGCGTGCGCACCTCCTGGGCCAGCTCCAGGGCCTTTTGGGTCATCGTGGTAAAGCGGTAGAATGGCCGCGGCGCGTTCATCCCGCTGATGATCGCGCTGATATCCAGCCCCGCTGCCGCCGCCCGCACCAGCGCGCCGGGGTCGATGGGTGGCGAGAACAGCGCCAGGATGCGCTCCACGCCCTCGTAATTCTGACAATGGCGGATCTTATATAGCCTGTCGGCCACAGTATCCCAAATTTTCAGCAGGTTATCGTTTTGCGGGATGCAGAAATACAGGCTGGAATAGGTCAATGGAGCGGGCGGAAGCTCCGCGCCGTGCTCCGGCAGCAGGTTCAGGTCGGGAATCAGGTTTTCCAGGTCCAGCAGGGCATTGCCGAACAGATCCACTTTGGCCTCCAGCTGCCAGTAGGTATCCGGCACGGGCTCGATCAGCGGCGGGATGATGCGCGGCTTGGGGCCAAGCAGTTTATCGGCCAGCACGTACATCTGCGTGGCCTGGTTGACCGATTCCATCGTATCCTGCTGGAACAGGTAATCGCCCCAGGCCACCAGGTTTTTGATGTAGTTGATCACGATCGCTTTCTGGTAGGCCACCGGGCGCGAGCGGGCGATCACATCCGGCTTGAAGGGATTGTCGCGCCATTCCTCCACGGCGAACTTCAGGTCTTCGATGGTCGCGCCGGATGGGTCCAGGGCGATATCGTAGAGGAGGGTGTCGATGCGCTGGCTCATGTAATCACCGCTCTGATACTGGAAGAATGGCTTGGTGACCCAATACTTGCCCGGCGCATCCCCTTTTAACGCCCCGGTGGGGTTGAAAATATAGTGGAACCATTGCTGTGCTTCTTCAAAGCGCTGGTCGTTGCTCAGCTGCATCGCCACCCGGAAGGGCAGGTGGAAGAACAGCTCCATGTTGAACTTGGAATAGCTGCCGTCCAGGGTAAAGTCGATATCTTCCACCGGGTAGGGTGGGATCACGACCGTCGTTGGGTCGTACATGTCTTTGGCGGTGAAGTCAAAGCTGGTCTGCTGCATCTGCACGTCGCGAGTCAGCAGACCCGGGATTCCGTCGCGATTTACCGCGGTGCGCAGGCTGCACACGAGTGGGTGGTAAAAGTTCTTGAACTTCACCCCCGGCTGGAGACTGCGGAACAGCTCCAGCTCCTTGGATAGGCGGATGTACTCAGGGTCTTTTAGCATCTGCGCGATGATCTGCTTGGGGTCAACGGACGGGTTGGCCTGCCAGATCTTCCAGTACTTCTTAAGCAGCGCCACCACATCCTCGACGAACTGCAAAATGTCGCTGAAGGTCTTATCCAGGTCAGTATTGGCATTCCCGTTGGCTTTTACCATGGCCGGCTGATCCACGCCCAGCGTGATAATCACCGGGCTGCTGTAAAAGCCGGGTACGATCACATAGTTCCGGTCGTCGTCATCGTAGAAATAGGGCATAAACGTCCCCAGAGGGACTACCAGCTGCCGCTCGCGGTAGGACGCATAGAGCTGGCTCTGGCTTTTGCCGAGCGCCAGGATTTCCAGTAGGAGGATGATCTGGTCGATCAGGCTCATCTGCTGCGGGTAGGTGATATAAAACGTGCCGGGCGTATTGTTGACCAGGGTGAGGAAATTGGACAGCAAGAAAATAGTCCGCTCACTCAGGTCGTCGGTCGCGTCCTTGTCCATTTCCTTGTAGCGCAGGTTCTTGAACGCGGTGTCTCTGAACAGCGGCACGAATGCCATCCGCGGCAGGGGGATCGGCCGGGTCGGGACCTCCGGGTAACCCTTGCATCCGGTCAGCAGGTAGGTGCCAAGGTAGCCCTGGGGGACGGTGGTGCTGTCCGGGTTCCAGCTGCCGCCTGGAAGTTTGCCGTTTTCCAGGTACGTGCAGATCACATAGTACCCCTTTTTTCCCAGGTCGAGCAGCGTGAAGCGGAAATCTTCTTTGGCGGGCAGGATTTCGTAGTTGTTCTGCGTGTAGAGCGGGTCCTTGGCGACCTTTTTAGGCAGCCATTTCGACCCGGCGTACTCGCTGGTAGCCAGCTGCACCTTCCAGCGCTTCTGGGATTTTTCCACCGGCTTGCCGGCGTCGGTGCTGCCATTGGGGATGGTGATGTTCTGGTCCTGGTTGGGGTCTTCGTTGAAGATGGGCCAGGCCAGGTAGAGCCGGTCGTTGCGCACGAAAGCCATCAGGTGATCGCTGGCGATATCCAGGTCCACCTTCTCCCAGGGCGTCCAGGACTTTTCATTTTCAAAACGGCGGTAGTAATAGGCCGCCGGGTCGCCGCCCTTGGTGCGGGCAAAGACGTGCATGGTGTAAATATCCGTCTGGTAGTAGACGGCAACCACTTCCAGCCGGGCGATCTCATCGAGCTTTTCCAGGTAGTGGATGGTGGCGGTCTCTGCATTAAGCGCGTTCAGCTCGTTTTGCAGCAGCTCGGTCTCCAGGTCTTTGAAGAGGAAGGACTTGTCGTCGCGCAGCTCGGGAGCGATCCAGTTCTCCGGGTACAGGAAGACCTTGCGGTTGGCTTCCCACACGCGGTAATTCGCCATCCATTTCCACTGGTCCCAGGCGTGATCCTCGGTCACATCGGCGACCGCGCGAGGCTCCAGGCCCATCAGGCAGCGCTGTGCGAACAGCTGAACCGTGCCGTGCGCCTGCACGATGCGCGAAGTCGGCTGGCAGGCGTCCAGCTCCACTTCGATCAGGAGGTCGTCGCTCGAGGTGAAATCCGGGTTGGCGGCCAGCAGGTACGCTACCAGCGCATCACGCTTCTTGTCACGCAGCCCATCCTGGATGCCCTTCAGCACCGGCAGCCAGTCGGCGTCGTCGTAGCGGACTTTCAGCGCCAGGCGCAGGGTCTTCGCATTGGCGTAGGTAAGCTTGGGATTGACCAGCGAAAGCCCGGTGGTCAGGTCCAGACCGAGCTTGCGCAGCAGCACGACCGCCTTTTCCAACTGCTGGTAGGTGGCCGGGAGCTTGTAGGCGTCCAGGTTCGGGGTAGATAAGCCAAAGTAGGTATCCAGGGCGGTCACAACAGTTGGATCCCAACCGGCCAGCCGGGCGAGCAGGCTCAGCGAGTCGCCGGCCGAGGAGGAGGGGTCGAGCACCCGGTCGAACAGCATGGTCACCGAGAGCGGGTGTCCCAGGTCATCAGGGTTGTTGACCGGCGGGAATTCCTGCATTAGGTTGATCGCATCCTGGAAGGTTTCCCACGGGCCAAAATCCACCGCCGCGGCTGTGGTCGTGGCGTCGTAGGGCACGGCGTCCAATTCCAGCCAGCCCAGGTCGTGCGCGTGCAGCAGCAGCCATTCCACCACGTCAGTGGTCAGCGAAAGCGGGTTGATGAAGGGAACCATCTTACCAAACAGCCGCACCGCGCCGTACAGGTCGGGGAAGGCCGCCGGGGTGATAGCCGGCGGGGCAGGCGGCGTATTGGTCGTATCGACCGGGACGCCCCCCGTCAGCAGGTCCAGCAGGGACTTGCCCTTGCCAGGGCCGGTCGAGGCCTTCAGGCGCGCGCTGCGCAGCAGCACGCGGGTCAGCTCGTCGCCGGTCTTGAAGGCGGACATCATCGTCTGCTGGAGTGCGTTCTGCTGGTTGGCCTGGAAGAAATAGGTAGAGAGCGCATCCAGCACGGCCTGGATCAGGTCTTTACGGTCCTTTTCCACGTCGACAGGCAGGGCGGCGGCCAACGCATCCTGCAGGTTTTTGAGATTGGTCAGCGTGGCCGCGTCGAGGATACCGCCCAGCATGGCATCGATATACGCGTCAGCGGTCAGGCTGGGATCGGTCCAGTTGCCTTGCAGGAGCGCGGCGAATTTGTTCAGGTCCACATCGGTGAAATTAGGCAGCCGGGCGAGCAGGTCTTTGACCGGAGCCTGGTTTTCATCGGCCGTCAGGGTGTCGTCGTAGGGTGAGCGGTCCGCGGCGAAGGCGGCCTGGTAAGCCTTTTGCAAGCCGGTCAGCAGGGCGGTGATGCTCGCTTCTTTCATCACCCGCGCGGGCAGGTCGTCAGCTTCCTGGCGCAGGAAGAATTTCAGGTCGGCCACCTTCCTCCCGGCGACCTGTAGTTTACGGACCTTCTTGACGAACTGGAGCGTATCGGCCGGGCTTTTGAGCGGGTCAACGCCGGTCATGCCCTGCATATCTTGCAGCTCGGCGATCTTCAGGCCCAGTTTCTTCCCCAGCAGTGCCAGCGCGTAGAGCCCGGCCAGGTTCGCGAAGCTGAGCATTGCCTGGCTGGCCGGGGAAATGCCTTTCAGCGCGCCCAGCAGGTCGATCAGCAGGTCCAGGTCGGCCGGTGTAACGCCCAGGGAGATTGCCAGCGTATCGCTGACGTCCACCAGTTTAACCGGCGTCGCGGCCGTTTCGTTCGCCTGGACGTTTTTCGGCAGGAAGGTCTCGTCGATCGAGCCGTTGGCGGCCTTATTGAGGAAGAGCTGCGCGTAGCGCGAGGGGTTGCCGTTCTGCGGGATGACGCCGTAGAAGATGTTAAGCTCCTCTACCGGCAGGCCGAGCGCCGCCTTCAGCTGAACCAGCCAGGCGGCATCCACCAGGAACGCATTGTCGAGCACGCCATTGCCCAACCGCGGCGCGTTGATCGCCGCGTCGACGGCGGCCATGCTCCAACCGCTGCCCCGCCAGAAGCGCAGGAAGCGGTGCATCCGGTCGAGGGCGTCCGCGTCGAGGTTTTTGATGACCTGCTGGGTGGTATCGCAGGTGCTGTCGAGGTGCTGGATAAACAGGTTGCCCGCCTGGTCGATAAAGGGAAGGCGCAGCAAGTCCACAAGCTGCTGGTAGGTCAGCTCGCTGCGGGTCAGGAAGGTATCCACGACCTGCATCGTATCGACGACCGGGTTAGCGCCGGTGTTCCAGTACACCGCCTGGTTGGCCGCGTCGGGAGTGACGATCAGCGCGCGTTCTTCATCGGTGAAGCCCAGCGCATCCGCGGCGATCTCGAAATCCTGCGGCGTGCCGCCCTTTTGCAGCGCCGTCATCAGGTCCGAGCGCTGGATGCCAAACTGATCGAAATACCCGCGCGACTCCTGGTGGAACAGGTCGAACGGCAGGTGGAAGGCCACCTGGCTGGACGCCAGGGTGGTGTAGGCCGCTTCGTTCAGGTACTCGGGTGCAGCCATCAGCTCCTCGGTACTCAGGTCGGTCTGGTGCAGTCGCTTGAGGGTCCAGTTTCCCGGGCCATTGGGGATGATTTTGAATACCACGGCGGTATCGCGCAGGATGAAGTTGCCCTGCGCATCCGGGTCGTAAATGGCGGCTTCATCTGAAAGGTGCACCTGGTTGGTTTCCAGCAGGCTGGCAAGCGCCGCCGGGACCGCCCCGGCCGCGATCGTCCCGCTGAAGGCCAGGCCGGGGTCCGGTGACACCGCTTCTTCGAGGACTTCGCATACCAGGTCGATATAGGGCAGGGGCGTGTTGGTGTTGTCGCAGCTCAAGTCCAGGTCGCCCAGGTCGGGCCGGCGCTCGAAGAGCACGTCGCGAGCCTGTTTGAGCGTGACCGGCGTGGCTCCGGTGGTGTCGATGACCAGGCGGTTCTTCAAGAACTGAAACACATCCACCAGGTAAGCCGCCGGGCTGGAAATGGAGCGGCAGTCATCGCACTGGCACAGGTCGGTCAGCTCGAACAGGCTCTTGAGGTTGGGAAAATCTTTGACCACCAGGTTCAGTTTTTCGGCGGTCAGCGCGCTGGAAAGCGCGTGCACCTCGCTGGCGGTGGCTGCGGAGCGCAGCTCGGCTGCCAGCATGGTCGAGGCCAGGTGCACGTTGCTGGCTTTGTTGAATACCGCCGGCGCCTCCTGGGGGGTAAAGGTCCCGCTAGCGGTGAAGGTGCGTACGAAGCGGTCCTTCCCCATGCTGTAGATGTCGTGGGCCGAGCCGATGCCCGCGTTCAACAGCGCGCTGGTCTTGGTGTAGTTGGGGACCAGTTTGAACACCCGCTGCACCTGTTTGAGCGTATTCTTGACCGCCTCGGATGGCGCACTGGCGTCTACCGCGCCGTTCCCGTCCGCGGGCTGCTTGTCCGCCGCCGGCTGGTGGTTCGCCGCCGCCGCCTCTCCCGGCGTTCCATCCTGCCCTGCTTTCAGGAAAAACGCGTCGATGTTGGTCGTGGCAAGGTCGAACTCGGGGTGCTGGTCGAGCAGGGCCGTGATGGCCTCACGGTTCGGCAGCGGGCTGGACGTATCGCGCTTGAGCTGCGCGGCAAAGGCCGTGGTTGGAAAGCGCGCTTCCATTTTTCGCACCAGCGCGGAGGCATGCAGGTCGACCATCTCGGGGGCAATAGGCTCGCCGCCCGCGCGCAGCTGCGCGGCGGATTGGCTCAACACCTTTTTCCAGTCGGCCCTGTTCATCGCCGCCAGGTTGCGCACCTGTGCCGGATCTTCAATGCCCTGCGCCTGGCCGACGCTGTCGATCAGGTCCTGGTCGTAAACGAGCAGCGCGCCCAGGTCCAGCCGGGTCTGCACGTTGGCCCCATCGGACTGGTTGACCAGCAGCGCAGCCTGCTGCAAGCGCTCTACCAGCCCGGTCAGGTCGCCGGGACCGGCCTGGCGGATGATGTCCAGCGCCTCCGCGGCCCGCCCACTGACCAGCGTATCGCCGATGGTGTTGAGGATGCGCCGGGGCTGCTCGTTGTGCAAGTAGTCCTGGGCTGCCTGCGTGCACCCGGCCAGCTGCCTGAGGATGCCATCCAGCTCTTTGGCCAGGTCGCCCGGGACGAGGGCCTGCGCGATCGCATCCTGGACGGCTGTGCGGACGGTCTGCGGGTCGAGCAGGACGATCTGGTAGAACACCGCCTGGACGTCAGACTGCAAGTTGATTTCAAAATGGGTCTGCCAGGCCGAAGCCAGATCCACTTTGAGCAGGGTGTTCTCGCGCAGCAGGGCGTAGAAGAAATCCGGGCGGATTTCGGCGCGATTCTTCAGCCGGAAAGAGACGACCATATGCTCCAGCCGGTCCACGCTCCAGCCCGTCTCGCGGAACAGGAAGGTGATATCATGCGTCTGGTCGTCCTCGCGCAGGTCCGCGATAGGGATCTCGACCAGCAGCGGGCGCAGGTCGGCCAGGATCTTTTCGAACTCGCTCTCCACTGGCTGGTCGCCGGTATCCAGCTGGATATCGATGACGGCGATGGGTGGGGCATTGAACAGCACTTTATCCAGCCCGGGCTCGTAGAGTAGCTGGCCCTGGACGTTGTACACCCGCACGGCCAGGTCGGCCGAGCCCTTTTCGGCGCGGAGGAACTGCTGCGGCCTATACCGGATTTCATAGTGCCCGGCCTCGTCGGTGACCACCTCACCCAGGGACTGTTCGCTGCGCAAGTCCACGTCGCTGGCCCGCACGACCAGGCCGGCCAGGGGCTTCCCGCTGGGGCTGGTGACCGTACCCACGACGGTAGAGGTGGTAGCATCCACCTCCTGATTGATGGCGCTGGCGGTGGCAGCATCCACCACACCAGTAATGGGAAGTCTCTTTGCTGTCTGGAAGTTGATGACGGCATCGCGCGTGCCAGGCCCAAAGAATGCGCGCAGCCGCTCGGCATCGGGCACTGCCAGGCCAAGCTGCGCGAGTTCGCTATGCAGCAGGCGCACGTCGTCGCCGCTGAGGTCTAACTTCAGATCTCGTCCCTGCAAGTTCATAAGGTATTCTCCATTCCTTAATTTCTTCGGTTGAACCAAACTTGGCGTAGCGACACAAGTTGTAAAACAACTCTTGGATAATTGCAGACGCTGGTTAGATGCAATAAAAAGTTACATCGTTCTGCTTTGCCTCGGCCACGTCGGTCTCTATAATTTAGGCATCAGATTTATTCTCTCGTTTTCCTCTCTAGGCTACTGCGGTCTCATCTACTATCCCTGTAACTTTCAGGTTAGCTTGCGTTGGAATTCCATGATGGTCTGGTGAGTGACGGAGCCAAGGACGGCTTCCTCCAGTTCCTCATTCGGAATGATATAGCCAAGTTGAAGTAGTTGGCTGTACAAAAGGCGAACCTCGCAGCGTGTATTAAGAGAAAGGTTTCGACCTTGTTGTTGCATAGTTACGCTCCTCCACTGCAGCGTCTAAAACGCGAGCTTTTTCGCATGGGCAACGGTTCCTGCAGGGATATAGCCGTATTTTTCCCAGGCGATAGCAGTACGAGTCTCTACAGCGACTCTCCCTATGTCTATAGCAGTGTTTTCAGCATAACTGCCTTTTTTACCAGGGTGTTCAATGGTGATGTTATTAGACTGGTTCTCCCAGGCACCTTGAAGCACGATTCTTTCAGGTTGACCACTCTTCTTACTTTCGATATGTCCCATTTGCACAAGGTCTGGACGTTCAAATAATTCAGAATGTTTTAACCCTTTGGTCGGTTTAAAGTGGCCAGTCTCGTCGAGTAAGAATTTGAGAGGATGATCTTTGGTGTTCGCAATTAACGCTTCAGCATCTCTGCGGAATGAAGCAGTATTACTCCCAATTAATGTTGAGGAGTTAGGTGTAGCCCCTCCTTTGAGCGCCTGATAGCCTTTGTATGCTCCATATACTGCTCCACCGACTACAGCTGATTCCACTATACTTTCCCCCACAAAACGTCCCGTACTAACGATTGGTGGTAGTACAGCCGCGCCCGCAAAATACAATGCCACTCCAATCAGAGGCACGGCCGCGCTAGCTATAAGTGTTGCGGCGAGTAATGTAGGTATCCCTTTCGTGCGTTCTGTTGCTTGTTCGAAGGCCTTGTTTGCAGCAGAAGCTTCTATTAACTTTGATGTTCCCTTTGGTAGGTCCTGAACCAACGTTCCTGTTGTCGGCGATATCTTTAAATTGTGCTCTGTTGCCAGCTTCACCTTCTCCTCGAAACTAGAGGATTGAAATTTTTGTTGAAGTGCTTGGAGTTCCGCCTGTTGTTTGTTTCCTGGTTCGTCGGCAGCAAGGCCAGATGGATCAACAAAGCGTTGAGGATTCCCTTTTGCATATTTGTATAGGTTAGCTCCATCTACTAGTCCCTTTGGATCACAACTCACCCATCTCCCCAACCACGACGCATAATACCTTGCCCCATTGTAATACAACCCTGTCTCTTTGTCGCGCTCCTTGCCCGTATACCTGTACCGCTTCAGACTTACCTCCACCAGGCTCCGTCCTGCCTGGTACGAAGTGCCACCGTAGGGATAGTATTCTTCGTACGAGATGACTGCTCCTGTCGCATCGAGCTCCAGTGCCGCCGAGTCGAGATGGTTGCTCATTTGGTAGCGTATAAGGGGAGTGTTTGTATCTGTTGCATCCTGGGTGTCAACCTTCTTTGTCTCTACGAGCGCGATGCGTCGCTTATCATCCATGATATGCAGCGTTTCCCGTTCCAGTTGCAAGCCGCCTCCATTGCGCTCACGGTAGACTTCGTAGCCACCGATGTAGATGCGCTCTTTGATCAGTGAACCGCTCTGCACAACCTTGCGCACGCGTTGTCCATTGGCGTCGTACCTATAGTAGGCTGTACCCCCACCGCCAAGATCGACCTGTTGCAGTTGGTCCTTAAAGTTATATTGCATGTTCTGCAAATGCGGCATTTGTATCATGTTGCCAGCGAGGTCATGTTTGTACGATAGAAGTTGTAGGGGATTGCTATTGGGGTCGCCGAAGCTTGTGCTTTGTAAGTGATTGCTGATTGAAATGGCAGTAGGGCCATTTACAGTAGTAGCGCCTCCCTCATAGGTGTAGAGCCGCGTCCAACTCCCATTGCCGTTGCCATCGGGCGTGTGAACCAGCTTCCAAATATTCCCTACCTCGTCGTAATGATATTCCTCCGTGTAGTTGCGCATCGCTTGCCAATCGCTTGGGTGAGGCAGATTGATGCGGAGGAAGTCCTGGTAGTCATATTCGGGCTTCAAGTCTGCCGGGTGGGGATTACTCGCCTGGCCAATGTGTTCCCGCCCTCTTGCGCTGGTAAGGCGGTTCAGTGCGTCGTAGACGTACTGCATGTTGGGCGCGACTTGAGCGTTGTTGAAGAAAATGGTCTGCTGGGCATGGTCTTGTAGTGTTGTGATATTGCCTACCGGGTCAAACGTATACTCCAGGTCCTGGATAAAATCTTGCTGGGCGTCTGCCGGACGCTTCGTCTGCAAACGCACCATGCGGAAGGTTTCGGGATCATATTCGTAAGTGGTGCTCACACCGCTCGCATGCTCGACGAGTACGCGCTGTCCCCTGGCGTTGTAGTCAAAGTTCTTCACAAACGATGTTGTACTCGTCGCACCGGGCAGGCGTACATCGACTCTCTCGAGCAGGTTAGCCTCGTTATACGTCGGGAATATCACACTGTTATCAGGCGTTGTCACGCTCGTGGGACGGTTGAGTGCATCATACATTGTACTGGTCTGGAAGGTCTCCCCCATCACAGGGATACTTGACCAATCGGGTTGCCCATGATAGTCCTGGACCAGCTGCCGACTGCTGCTGAGCAGATTGCCCTTGAAGTCGTAGGGGTCATTCGTGACGACGCCGGCGCCATCATAGACCTGGTAGAGTTTTGTCTTCAGGTTGGAGTCGCTGGCGTGCGCGACCGATTCACCGTAGATTCTCTGCTCTACCAACAGCTTTGTTTGAGTACCCGCTTGCATATACACCTGAGTCGGTCGATGCAGCGCGTCATATTGGTAACTCAGCTGGAATCCCCGGCTATTCCACTGGCGTAGAGGAGTGTCTACCACCGTCTGCAAGATCCAGCGTTCGCCCGCGTCTATACTTACAGTATGAATGGTATGGCTCAGCATGTCAAAGTCGTTGGCCAATGCCTTGCGCTTCAACGCATCTGTCACGATGCGCTGGTTCCCTTCGATGTCCAAGGTGATGCGCATCTGATAGTGACCGTCAGGGCCATTGTCGGCAATGGTGAGGAAGCTGCGCCCGAGGGGGTCGAAATAGGCAATCGTTGGCGTATTGGCATGAGCGGCAGCTAGCCAGGCGGCACGCGCTTCGGGATCTTTCGGCTCAGGGTTGCCTGGCTTCGGACTCCCCCGATCGGCATACCACTGGCTTTCGAGGACCGTGTCATTTTCATCAGAGGTGGTTTGCTGCCAGGCATCGAACGCTATCGTAGAAAAGGTCCCGTCCGGGTTATCGGTGCGGATCAGCCGTCCCAGCGGGTCGTAGCGCAGGATAGGGGTAACGCCCCACTCTACGAGATCTTTCTCGGTCACATATGCGGGGATGCTATCGAAAAATGGCTCATACTTCTTGACCGGGTTTCCTTTGTTGTCGTAGATGGTTCGTCCGGTGCCGACCCAACGAACAGCGGGCGATGTATCTTTGAGATCAGGTTGATTATCCGGTGTGCGTACAATGGCCCCGTTCGCATCACGGTAGGGAGCCAAGCCAGGTTCGGCCTGAATCTTCTTCATCACTTCATGGCCAGAGCCATTGATGTAGAGAAAACTGTGCTGATAGTTCGTCTGCTGACCTGCCAGGTCGGACTCGTGCGTCTCACGTGTCAATGTATATGCCACAACCGGCTGCACCGTGCCCGTGTTCAGCGCTTTGTTGTTGTAGTAGCTAAGGGGATCGTAGAGAAAGCGCGTTGTCGCTGTGCCCAGGATTTCCTGGGGATTGGTGAGCGGGTGCTTGAGATGGGCCTGCACTACGGCATCATCCAGGTCGGCAACAAAGCCGTCAAGCGAATCACCCTTGTTTTCCGTCACCTTCCCCATCACAGCTATCCCCACCACCATCCCCAGTGCATCAAAGACCACCCGAGAGCGGTTGCCGTTGGGGTCAGTCACCTCCACAGGTTGCATTGTGCGGTAGCTGTTGGTGGCCTGGATGATGTTTTGTTGGGAAGTCGGCAGGGCATCGGCTACCTGAGTGACGAGCAAGATATAGTCATCGTAGGTAATGGTGGAAGTATTCCCAAATGGATCGGTAAAGTGGGTTGAGAGGTAGAACTTCGTCGCATCGTAGCCCGTTCTGCCGGAGGGAACCCACCAGGCATCATCGCGCCAATCATTGGCAACGAAGATCTTTCCTCCCTTCATGTATTTGCCCTCATTCTCCAGAATACCTAGCAGCGCATTGCTATCTAGCTGACCGTTGCTTACCGGTGAGTTCGCCGCTGTTTGAAGGTACACAGCCTGCAGAAGTCCAGGAGTGAAAGCCAGCTTGTAGCTCTCATAGAGCAGAGCGTGCGATGCTACCTGGCCCAGCGGCAGGGGGCCGGAGAGGTCATCTTTCCAGTAGACTGTGCGAACATTTTCGATCAGCCGCTTCTGTACCGGGCCTCCAGTCGTATCCACGGGACCAGCAGATCCTGCCTCGTAGGCAATCTCTTGTGCGCTCTGGATTCCATCCGCTACATCTTTGCTGCTGAGCAGGGGAAATGGTGGATTGCTGCTTGTCGTCACTGCAGGTGGTGGAGGATAGGGAATACTAGTAATTTCATAGGTGTACGTCTCACTCGGCACCCCAATACGGTAGAAATCTGGCTTATCCGCTACATTGATGACATCTGACCGGGTAGAGGTCATGAGCAGTTGGCTCTGTTCTGGCCTGTCAGGGTCGGATGTACGGCGAGGGTAGCCAATACTGGCCGATTCCCTGACATTGCCACACGTATCAACCCGCAAGGTCAGCGTGTGGCTGGCGCGTGGATCATCCTTGTGCTGTTCGTAATGAAGGTCGAGAGACTCGCTCTCGTAGGCGTAAAACACGCCATACCGAATGCTAAGCACGGGTTGTAGCATGATGATGACGTAGGTGTGTTCCGAAACGGTGTAGGGAGCGCTCGTATCATTCTCAGCATACACCTCCTGCCGCAACGTCTTTCCCTTCAAGCTCCGACACGCTTCCTCCTCCTCCTGGGAGGTCAGCGTCCTGGGGAGTACGGTTCCATCTTGCGTCGTCAGTCCTGTAGGGAGCGTGGTATCGGGCAGGGATGGCGACTGCGGATCACCCTGGTAGTATTCGTGGGAAAATTGGCGTGTGATATTCTGCCTATCGATGTACGCTCCAGTGTGAAACCACGTCCTGGTCAGCACGGGTGGCACATACAAATCCTCTTCGAGGATACGCTGGTCGGCTGGAGATGCGACATGATCTTTAAACTGGTCGAAGGACTCGGCATCAAGCTGGTCCACGCGACCGAAGCCGCGAAACTCACGCTCAAAGCCATCGTAGTAGCCATGATGATAGCTATAGGTAGTGACCAGCCGGGTTTCGCTGACATCATCGCGCGTCTCTACCCGCTCGACGACATGCACGGGAAAAGGGATGCGCGTCAGCCAGGGAGTACCGGCCAGTTTGTCGGCGACATAGAACCTGGTGGAGGGCGCATACTGGACGCGCGTTTCAGCGCCCAGGTTATTGGTCACTCGTATCAGCAGATGGGGTTTCTGGCCGCCCATCAGGTCGATGTAGCGCATGGGTTGGCGCGCGTTGCCCGGCAAGGGAGAAGACCAGGCCAGGCAGGCGGTACCGTTTCCGAGCAGGTCGAGTGCGGTGGCCGACGACACGCTCTCCACGAGCGGAAACTGGCTCAAGACGCGCCGCTCGCCCCAGGCATTGCCGGACTGATTGAAGTACAGGTGAACGCTGCCGCTTGCGAAATAGACGATGTCCGCGGTGCCGGAACCGTCGATATCGGCGAGCCGGATGCGGCGGCCATCGAAGAGATCGGGACTTTCAAACCAGGGTGATTGGTCCATGGTGACTCTGGCCCCGAAACGACCGTAGCCCAGGTTGGGCCAGTAGCACACCTCGCCGTTGCGAATCCGAACCAGGTCGGTCAGCCCGTCGCCAGACACGTCGGCGAGAAAGATCGATTCGGTCCCATCGGCAAAGACGAGCTTCGGCCCTTTCTCCTCGTCCAGGGCCTGTTGCACCCGTTGCCCGGGGCCGAAGCCCGCCGCTGCGAGCGAGGTGTGCCACCAGAAGGCGTCATCTTGGCTGATCAGCAGGTCGGCGTGGCCGTCGCCGGTCAGGTCGACGAATTTGAGGTTGGGATTCTGCCAGTCGAGTACGGGCAGCGACGCGAAGGGCGTGAAGGACTCCCAGCTCTCCTCTTCGGTTCGCTCGAAGAAGCCGGGTGTGGGGCCATCGAACTGCACCAGGTCAAGGTGGCCATCTCCCGCAAGGTCCAGCAGTTGTTGCCGGCCGCTCTGCAGGGCGGCAAGCGAAGGTTTGCGTGCGACAGTCTCGACTGGGCCGAACTGCGCGAGCGTGAACTGCACGCCGTTTTCAGTGTGCAGGTTGACCGGGCTCAGGTTCGGTTTGTAGAACCAGCTATCAGCCTGCTCCGTCAGAATGCCGGACAGTCCTTCGCCATCCAGATCTACCCACTGATAATGGGTACCATCGAGTCCGTAAGGCAGGTTCTCCAGGCTCTCCGGATCGATTTCCTGCACGGTCTCGTCGATCACCGCTTCGGTGTATGCAAACTCGAGCGGCGGCAGCGCTTTCGAGAGGTAGCTACCAACGGCGTTGCGCCTGTAACCGGTTTGGGTAACCGATAGCAGGAAAGAATAGAAAGGCCTGGTGGGGTCCGGCGGCGATTGCGCGGCCTGCGCATGGGTAAAGTCGGTGGATCGCACCAGACAGTTCAGGCCGACATCGAGCTCGCTGGCGAAATGATGAAACATCAGTGCCCGGCGGCACAGACGGTAGGTGCGAACCTCGAACGTGGCCCGGTAAGCAGAAAACGGATCGGCTCGGCAATCCCAGGGCTTGCCAGTCTCCTGGGGGACCGGAACCTGGTCGTCGTGTTCGCCGTAGTCGAATACGAGCTCGAAACAGCAGTCGGTTGGCAGCGGAACCGGTTCGCTGGCCTTCAGATTCGGGAAATAGGGCGTGCGGTTGCCGTAGAACACATGTTTAAGGTAGTGGTTGGCGGAGCGGCTCGTGTCGCTTCGATTGCGCTCGTGGGCTTGGGAGAGGTCAACGCCATCAGAGTTTTCCGACTTGTACTGGTAGGTGATGACGTTGCCCTTGTCGTCATAACTTTCACAGATAAGCCAGGTGAAGACGCGGGCGGGATCGGAGGGATCGGCGATGCGGCTCTCGCTGGTCTTCCCGTACCACGTGGTGACGTTGTCCTTGGAAATGGAGCGCCAGAAGGTGTCCTGCGGGTCCGAGAGATTCACCCAGTGCTCGATGCGTGCAAACAAGCCTTCTACTCGCGGGCGATAACGGTGGATGCTGTACTGCTTGCCGTAGACCGTGCGCGGCGTCTCGTCGCGCACCCACTGACCATTATTCTCGACCAGGAGCGGAACGAGGTCTTCTGCACCGGACAGGATGAACGTATCGGATTCCTCCGCATCCATGTATTGGGGTAAGCCCTTGTCGGTCTTGCGCGTGAGCGACGGCAGGGCGAGTGACCATCCGAAGCCGAACGGCCCGTTACCGGCGCCAGAGTCGTAGGAGAGGGAGAGCTGCGGCCCGAAACCGGAGCGGCCTGGACTTGTATAGATGGGAACCGTCAGTGATCCTGTACCTGTGACAGGATTGGCGGCGAACTTTTCTCCTATGCCGCGGATGGCTCCACCACCCTTCGGCAGAGAGATGGCTGGGAGTGGATTACTGCTTGCATTCGAGGAGTCCTGCCGCGATGCATTAGTGGCCGCTTTCTGATTACCGCCCTGTTTGTTTTCGTTATTGAGCATCGGCGCTTCCTCGCACACTTCTTAGAAATCGGGCCTGCCACCACTGGGTCATAAGAAACAAAATAGCGCGGTAACGGGAGAAGCTGTTTTGCTCTCTACCAGCTGTACGATATCTCATACTCTACAAGACGACGATAAACGTCCCTTTTAGGGGTTGACATTCTTTCAAAAAGCTAGCCTTGAAAGCTCCACATCGTAACGTACCTGCTATTGTTTGCAAGGTCCATGTCGTAAAGACCGCGTGGATAGGCAGTTCTTCCCATTTTCCTATCATCTATACGATAGAGGGTGAGCTTTTTAGCTGCCGAGTAATTGTCCGACCAGGACTTGAGAAAGGATAGTCTACGCAAGAAACCTAAGACAAGATGCAGTAAAGGTTCGAAAGCCGAGAGGGTGAAAGAGAGAGACAGCCTTCCATGATTCTGCCTATAAGCTTCTGCTGCTCTGCAATTGCAGCTTAATAGAGGCCCTCAATGAATGGCATACCCATCAGAATTGCTCAGCTACACTATAGGTCATCTATACTTCGTTGTCAAGCGAAAGGAGATTTTCAGCTGTCTTCCAATGAAACGAAGTGACAAGTATACCTGAGCTCAGCAGAAGCGCGTAATGATACCCGTAAGCTCCCAGAAAAACAGTTGAAAAAACAGGAGAGAAATTGGCGACCACCGAAGATGATCAGTGATCGCCAGTGTGTCTGGTGTAAAACTTTATTTTACGTCTATACTTGACAAGATGAAAGGGGAGGTACATAAGCACTTCCGTAGTGCTTCACGTATCTCCCCTTTTATCCGAAATGGGAACGAATTTATTAACATGGGAACGAATTTATTAACATGGGAGCGACTTTATTTTCCTTTCTCAGCTAACAGAAGCCCAACCCTCTACTCCACCGTCACCGACTTCGCCAGGTTCCTCGGCTGATCCACGTTACATCCCCGCGCAACTGCCGCGTGGTACGCA
>Ga0207646_10002740_pt1 | contig 20580 bp, 18 predicted proteins | sample KBSK5502metaG_FD_184343 | JGI IMG/M metagenome (GOLD analysis project Ga0207646, IMG submission 184343) | Corn, switchgrass and miscanthus rhizosphere microbial communities from Kellogg Biological Station, Michigan, USA - KBS K5-50-2 metaG... | ecosystem: Host-associated > Plants > Roots >...
GGTTCAGCGTGTTCGCCGGCGTCGGCGAGCGCACCCGCGAGGGAAACAGCCTGTGGCTGGAAATGAATGAGTCGGGCGTCATCGACAAGACGGCGCTCGTGTTCGGCCAGATGAACGAGCCTCCTGGTGCGCGCGCCCGGGTGGGGCTGACCGGTCTCACCCTTGCCGAGTACTTCCGGGACGAGTTCGGTCAGGACGTCCTGCTGTTCATCGACAATGTCTTCCGCTACATGCTGGCGGGGAGCGAGGTCTCCGCCCTGCTGGGCCGGATCCCGTCGGCGGTCGGCTACCAGCCGACGCTGGCCACCGAAATGGGCGATCTGGAGGAACGCATCACCTCGACGAAAAAGGGGTCGATCACCTCCGTCCAGGCGGTCTTCGTGCCGGCGGACGACTACACCGACCCGGCGATCACCACGACCTTCGCCCATCTGGGCGCCACCGTCAGCCTGTCGCGCGCGATCGTCGAACGCGGCATCTACCCGGCGGTCGATCCCCTCGACTCCTTCTCCCGGTTCCTCACGCCCGAGATCGTCGGCGAAGAGCACTATCGGGTCGCGCGCGGGGTGCAACAGGTGCTGCAACGGAACAAAGAGCTCCAGGACATCATCGCCATCCTCGGCATGGACGAGCTCTCCGAGGATGACAAGCTGCTGGTCGCCCGCGCCCGAAAGATCGAGCGGTTCCTGTCGCAGCCATTCTTTGTCGCCGAGGTGTTCACCAACCGGCCCGGAAAGTATGTGTCCTTGAAGGAGACGATTCGCGGCTTCGGCGAAATCCTCGACGGCAAACACGACGAACTTCCGGAGCAGGCCTTCTACATGGTGGGCACTATCGATGAAGCCGTCGAAGCGGCAAAAAGCGGGGGGTCCGCCTAGCGATGGCCGACAAGCTTCACGTTGACATCGTGACCGTCGAGGGCCGGCGTTTCAAAGGCGACGCGGACTTCGTGATCGCCCCTGGGTCGGAGGGCGAGCTTGGTGTCCTTCCGCGGCACGTCCCGCTGCTGACGGCGTTGTCCGCCGGGTCGGTGAGAGTCCGCAACGACGGCGAGGAGATCTTGTTCTTCGTCGGCGGCGGATTCCTCGAAGTCCGTCCCGACCAGGTTACCGTCCTCGCCGATGCCGCGGAACGGGCCGAGGACATCGATGAGGCCCGCGCCCAGGAATCGCGGCGTCGGGCGGAGAGCCTGCTCCAGCAGAAGCTGTCGGACGCCGACCAGGCGGCCGCGTCCGCCGCCCTGGCTCGGGCCGAAGCGCGGCTGCGCCTGGCCGAGCTGCGCCGGCGCCGGCGGGTGTAATCCAACGCAAATCTGATAGCCACGATTGCCGGCCGCAGTCGAGTTGGGCTGTTACCCTAGGGGGTCAGTGGCGCAGCTCCTGATCGAGGGGGGATCCCGATTAGTCGGGCGTGTGGCCATCAGCGGTTCGAAGAATGCCGTGCTGCCGATCCTGGCCGCGTGCCTGCTGACCGAAGAAGAATGCCGGCTTAAGAACGTGCCCGGGATCGAGGACGTCTCGACCATGGTTGGGCTGCTGAGGGCGATGGGCGTCCAGATTCGCTCGCTCGACCCGCAACAGCTCCAGGTCAACGCGCAGCGCCTGGCCCGCGGCGAAGTGCTCGCCGCCATGGCCAACCGGATGCGGGCTTCCTTCCTGCTGATGGGGCCGCTGCTGGCCCGGCGGGGCGAGGCAAGGGTGGCCAAGCCGGGCGGCGATGACATCGGCATGCGGCGCGTCGAGCAGCACGTCGTCGGTCTCCGCCTGATGGGCGCCCGGGTCGAGCTCGAGGATGGCGAGTACGTCGCCCGCGCCGACCGGCTGAAGGGCGCGACCATCCACCTGGACATGCCCACCGTGACCGGCACCGAGAACCTGATGATGGCGGCCGCCACCGCGGACGGCATCACCACCATCCACAACGCCGCGCGCGAGCCGCACGTGGTCGACCTGGCATTTTTTCTCGGCAAGATGGGGGCCCGCATCCAGGGGATTGGTACCGACGTGCTGCAGATCGAGGGGGTGCCCGAGCTGAGCGGGGCAACCCATCGGGTGATCCCCGACAACATCGAGGCCGGGACCTATGCCGTCGCCATCGCTGCCACTGGTGGTGAGGCTGTCCTCGAAGACGTTGAAACCGCAGACCTGCGGGCGTTGATCCTCAAGCTGCGGGCGGCCGGCGTCGAGGTGGAGGATCACACCCACAGCCTCTGGGTGCAGGGGAACCGCCGGGTGCAGCCGGTGGACGTGACGACCTGGCCGCATCCGGGCTTCCCGACCGACTTGCAGGCACCCTGGGTCAGCCTCATGACGCAGGCGGAGGGACGGTGCGTCGTTTCGGAAGCCGTCTTCGAAAATCGCTTCCAGCACGTTGCGGAGCTGCGCAAGCTGGGGGCGGAGATCGACGTCGAGGGACGCAGCGCCATCGTCTCCGGTCCGAGCCGGCTCCACGGTGGCACGGTCACCGTTCCCGACATCCGATCCGGCGCCGCCCTCGTGGTCGCGGCCCTTTGCGCCAGTGGGACGACCGTCCTGGACAACATCTATCACCTGGACCGGGGTTACCAGGAGATCGTGACCAAGCTCGAGCACCTGGGCGCGCACGTCACCCGGGTCGAGGGACAGGCCGATGTCCGTCCCGATCTTTCCCGGGTCGTGGGGGATTGAGGCCGGCGTGCTCACCAAGAAAATCGGCATCGACCTCGGCACCTCGACTGTGCTGGTCTATGTCAAAGGCGAAGGCGTGGTGCTCAACGAACCGGCCCTGATGGCGACCGATGAAAAGGGGGGGCGGGTGCTGGCGGTGGGCCGGGCGGCCACCGAATTGCTCGGTCGCGGCGGCAAGACCCGCGCCGTCCGCCCGGTTCGCGATGGCGACGGGGTGGATTATGACGCGGCCGGTGTCATGCTCCAGCATTTGATCGGCCGCATCGTCGGTCGCCAGCGGATCTTCCGACCGGACGTGATGCTATCCGTGGCGCCGCTGGTCACCGGCGTCGAGCGCCGGACGGTCCTGGAGGCGACCATGCAGGCGGGCGCGAAGACGGCCTACTTGATCGACAAACCGATGGCGGCCGCCATCGGTGCGCGCGTTTCGGTGGCAACCACGGACGGGATCCTGGTCGTGAACCTGGGCGCCGGTTCCACCGACGTGGCGGCCATCGCGCATGGCGAGATGCTGGCCATCGATTCGATCCGGGTCGGCGGCGACGCCATCGACCGAGCCATCGACTTGGCGCTCAACGAGAGCCACGGCTGGCAGTTACGACCGGGCGAAGGTGAGCGGCTCAAGGTGGAAATCGGATCGGCGACCGAGCCCGCCAGCGAGACCTGGCTGGAGGTGACAGCGCTGGATCGACAAGGGACGAGCGGCCCCGTGCGGGTGTCGAGTCTCGAGGTGCAGCGGGCAATCCAGGAGCCGCTCGTGGCCATCGCGAACAGCGTGCAGCGGGTGCTGGCTCAGGTCCCCGACGCTCGACGGCCAGCGCTGTCCCGGAACGGCGCCGTGCTGACCGGGGGCGGCGCGCAACTGCGTGGCATGTCGGAATACCTGACCGCGGGCGCCGGCATCCCGGCTCGCGTCGCGCGGGATCCCCAGTGCTGCGTCGCGGTGGGGACGGGAATGGCGCTCGACAACCTGCAGGTGATCCGGCGAGGGCAGCACTACATCACATGAGCACCCCAGCGCGTCCGGCGGCCCGGTTGGCCATCCTTCTCGGAGGTGGGGTGCGGGAGGCATTGATGGCGCAGTCGGTACTGCGTGCCTGCGAGGGGGCGACCGTCTTCGTCTCCCCGGACGCGGTCGGCACGTTGCTGGGCCTGCCCTCCGTGGGCCGCGCCTTCGTCTTCGATGACTCTCCGCGGGAGCTGCTGCGCATCTTCCGGCGTTTGCGAAGCGGCCCGATGGACACCATCGTCGTGCCGTTCCCGGCGAGGTTTCCGCACGTGGCGCTGGCCTACTTCAGCGGCACTCCGCGCCGCCTGATGGCTGCCAGCATCAACGGCTGGGCGGGGACCGAGCGTGTCGCCGCGGTCGGCAAGCTGCATCCGGTCGAAGCGAACTGGCGGCTGGCGGCCGCCGCCAGCCAGCGGCCGCTGCTGGCCCCGGGCGATCCGCCCCGCCTGCAGCCACCCGATGCGGTCCGCCAGCAGGCGACGGCGCGCTGGCCCGCCTTCCTCGGAGGGGGGCGCCGACCGCTGGTCCTGATTCCGGGTGGCGGCGGCTGGTCCGCGGCGCGCTCTGGTCCGATCTGGCCCGCCGAGCGGTTCGCGGTCGTGGCCAATCAATCGATGGCCGAGCGCATCATCCTGCTGAGCGGCGCTGCTGATGCGGCCGCCGTGCGGGAGACGCGGGCCGGCATCGCCAAGCCGACGATCGTCGTCAACCTGGCCGACGTGACCGTCGAGGAGGTGGCCGTGCTCAGCGAGCTCAGCCTTGGCGTCGTCGGCCACGATGGTGACGCCCTGCACGTGGCCGCGGCCACCGGCGCCCTGGTGGTTGCCATCGTCCGTCCGCCCGACATCCCGCCGATGGGGGAGCGGGTGGTGACGCTGTCGGCCGACGACTTCGAGCGGTTACCCGCCCGCCACGTGGTGGAGGCTCTCAGCAAGCAGGCTCGGCTCGATACCTACGCCTGAGCGCCCCCACCCAACCCTCCCCCAGAGGGGGAGGGAAAAGGGCCCGCTTCGGGTCGCGTTCGACACTCGGGCGCTCAACGATGATGCGGGAACCGGCGTTGGACGGTACATCCAGGCGCTGGTCAGCCGGTTCAGCGAGCGGGACGACATCCGGCTGGCCTCCTATCAAGTGCCGGGCCCGCGATTCCTCGGACCGCAGCTGCTCATGCCGCTGCGGATGCGCGCTGCTGGCGCGCAGCTCGTTCATGGTCCGGCCAACGCGCTGCCGCTATTCCACTCCGGACTGCCCGGGGTGGTGACGATCCATGACCTCGCCATCTATGACCACCCGGAATGGTTTCCGGCCGGCCAGTGGTTCGCCACCCGGGTGGTCGTGCCGCGGTCGATCCACGGCGCGCGGGTGATCATCTGCCCATCGGCGGCAACCCGCCAGTCCGTGGTCCGCCTCTTCGGCGTGGCCGCAGCGCGATGCCGCGTAATCCCACACGGCGTCGAGACGGAGTTCGCTCTGCCGGTGTCGCCGGCCGTTCGCGACGCCGTCAAGACACGCTACGGGCTGCCCGACCGTTACCTGCTGCAGGTGGGGACCGTCCAGCCGCGTAAAAACTACGTCACCACGCTGCGCGCCCTGGCCCGGATCCCCACCGGACAGCGGATCCCGCTGGTGGTCGTCGGCGGCTTCGGCTGGAAGTACGACCCCGTGGTCGAGGCCGTCCGCGAGCTGGACCTCGCCGGCTGGGTGCGGTTCGTCGGCTACGCGCAGCTGCCCGAACTGCCAGCCCTGTACCAGATGGCGGACGCCGTGGTCTTTCCTTCGCTGGACGAGGGCTTCGGACTGCCGGTGCTCGAAGCCTTTGCCGCAGGGACGCCGCTGATCGCCTCGACCGCGGGGGCTATTCCCGAGGTCGCTGGTGACGCGGCCCTGCTCGGCGAAGCCGAGAACGATGCGGCCCTGGCAGGGAATCTTCGGCGGATTCTGCAGGACCGGGAACTCCGCGAGCGTCAAATCGCCGCGGGCCGAGCCCGGGCGGCCCTCTTCACCTGGTCGGCGAGTGCGGCCGCCCACCGCGAAGCTTATGCGTCGGTGGTCGGCTGACCCTGGCGGGCGACCCCGTCCAGAACCTTCCAGGTTTTGGTCGCGGCGGCCTCCCAGGTGAACTGGGCGCTGTGCGCGCCGCCGGCCGCGATCAGCCGCCGCTGCAGTTCCGGGTCGCCCGCCAGCTCGAGCATCGCCTGGCTCCAGGCGCCGGCATCGTCCGGGCTCAGCAAGATCCCCGCGGTCCCCACAATCTCGGGTAGCGCACCCGCGGTCGAGGCGATCACCGCCGTGCCGCAGCGCATCGCTTCCAGGGCCGGAAACCCAAAGCCCTCGAAGTGTGAAGGCAACGTCAGCGCGATGGCGCCGGCGTAAAGCGCCGGCAGCTCGTCGGCCGGAACATAGGGCAGCACCCGAACGCGATCGTTCGACTCCGCATCGTGACCAGGGCCGGCCACCACCAGCGTCGCCTCGAGACCGCGCCGTCGGGCGTCATCGAAGCCGCGGCGCAACATGGGCAGGTTCTTGCGCGGATGGTTGCGTCCGACGTAGAGGAAGTAGGGGCTGGTGATGTCAAGACGTTGAAGCACCTTTTCCACCGTGGCCGGACTTTGCGGGTTGAACTGGCGACCGATCCCCGAATGCACCACCGTGATGCGGCCGCCGGGGACGCCGTAGTAACGGGTCAGGTCGTCGGCGGTCGATTGCGACACGGCGATCAAGCGGTTGGCCCGGCGGGCCGCGTAGCGGGTGGTGGCTTCCAGGTACCAGCGCGCCGCGCGTGCGTACGATCGCGGCTCTCGGCGATGTCCGACGTCGTGGATCGTGACCACCGATTTCAGCCCCAGGGCGGCGGGGAGCACGTGGCTCGGAATGAAGGTCACATCGGGGTGTTCGCGCCGCAACGCCTGCCGCAGTCGCCAGTGCGTCCATAATCGCGGAAATGGGATGCCACGCCACTCCACGCCGGGCGCCAGCCACGCCGGCCGGTCGACCGCGTTGGCATAGATCCGCATCGTCCGCTCACCTCTCGATGCGGCCAGCGCTTCGATGATGCTTTTGGCATAGACCTCGGTGCCGGTCGCGACTGGCCGCACGGCTGGCGTCCCGTCGATGCCGACGATCATCGTGGTCTCGCTCTTCCGCTAGCATCCGGAAAGTGTCGAACGTCGCTGCCGAAGGGATCGCGGTCGATCTCTTGTTTGCGGCGCAACCCTTCACCGGTCTCGAGCATCACGCCTTGCACATCCTGCGAGGCCTGCGCATGGTTGGCGTGTCGGTTGACGTCCTGGTCCCTTCCGACGTGATTTCCGACCTGGGCGATGCGGCCCGCGGACATCGACTGGTGCCTTTTGCGAAGGTACCTCGCGGTTTGCGTCTCGGACGGGAGCAGTGGTCCCTGCCCTGGCGGTTCGGGGCCTACCCGCGCTCTCTGCGCCTGTTGCACTCGGTCCTCGGGGTCGCCCCATTGCTCAGCGCCATACCGCAGGTGCTGACCGTACCCGACCTCGTCTATCGGGCTCGTCCCGACGACCTGCATCCTCGTGCCCGCTGGTACTTCGGAACTCTTGGTCCGCTAAGCATTCGCCGGGCACGCCGCGTGATGGTCTCCTCGAACGCGATCTGTCGCCAGGTCATCGACCTGTACCATATCGCGCCGGAGCGGGTCATCTATGTCCCGCTCTGCGCCGATGCTAGCTTCGCGCCTCGGCCGGCGGAAGAGATTGCCATGGTCCGCAAGCGGTTTGGCCTCCCCGAACGATATGTCCTTCATGTCGGCACCGTCGATCCCCGCAAGGATCTCACGCGCCTGCGGGCGGCCTACGAGCTCCTGCCGCCCGACCTGGCCGACGATTCGGCCCTCGTGTTCGTCGGCCGAGTCAATCGCGGAGCCGAGCGTCTCGCCCGGCAGCTCGGCCAGCCGGGACCGCGCGGCCACGTGATCGCTCTCGACTACCTGCCACGGGATTTCCTGCCGGCCATCTACAGCGGCGCCGCCGTCTTCGTCTATCCCTCCCGCTATGAAGGCTTCGGCCTCCCGGTCCTCGAGGCGATGGCCTGCGGGGCACCGGTGATCGTGTCGTCGGCGGATGCGCTGGTCGAGCTCGTCGACGACGCGGGCGTCGTGCTGCGCACCGAAAGTGTGGAGGAGCTGACCCAGGCGATGGAGCGACTGCTCCGTTTCGAGAAGGAGCAACAGCGGCTTCACCACGCCGGGCTGAAGCGATCGACCGCGTTCAGTGTCGAACGCCTGGGGCGCGAGACGGCGGAGGTGTACCGGCAGGCGCTCGCGGCGTGACTCGTTTCACGCTGCTCGGCGTTCCGATCGACTCGATGTCAGAAGCCGACGCGGTGGATTGGGTGGCCCGAGCGATCGCCGAGGGCCGTCCGCGCTTGGTCATCAGTGTCAACCCCGAACGGATCATGCGTGCCGGTCGCGATCCGGAATTCGCCGCCGTGCTTCGTCGCGCCGACCTGGCCCTGGCGGACGGCGCGGGAGTGCTCTGGGCGGCGCGCCGGCTCGGCCATCAGCTGCCCGGACGGGTGGCCGGCGTCGACCTGCTTCAAGCGCTTGCCGCACGGGGCGGCCCGGCAGGCTGGCGATTCTTCTTCCTCGGCGGCGCGCCGGGGGTCGCGCAGGCCGCCGGCCAGGTGCTCCGCGAACGCTATCCAGGCTTTCGTCTCGCCGGCACTAATGCGGCATCGCCCGACCCGTTCAATGATGCGCTCACCACCCAGGCCGTTCGCTCGAGTGGCGCCCAGTTGCTCTTTCTGGCCTACGGCGCCGCCGCCGAGGAAGCCTGGCTCGCCCGCAACCTCACCCGTTCCGGCGCGATCGTCGGCATGGGCGTGGGCGGCGCCTTCGACTTCATCTCCGGTCGCTCCCGGCGGGCTCCCCCATGGATGCGCGAGCGCGGGCTCGAATGGCTGCACCGGCTGGGCCAGGAGCCCTGGCGCTGGCGGCGGATGCTGGCCCTGCCCCGGTTCGTCGTGCGCGTCCTGCGCGAACCTCGCTGATCGCCGACGAAGGATGTCCGTGACCCTGCCGTTACAACCGTGATGCCCGCCGTGGCCGGCCTGCTCCGCCGGTTTACCAGTGCCCTGGTGCTTCGCTGCCTGTTGTTCGTTGCGATCTTCAGCCTGGCCGCGGTGCCGCCGCTCGATCCCGACCTCTGGTGGCACCTCGCCAACGGGCGGCTGATCGTCACCACCGCGTCGATTCCCCACGTGGACGTCTATTCGTTCAGTGCGGCCGGCCAACCCTGGGTGGTGCACGAGTGGCTCGCCGACCTCGGGATGTATGGGCTCTACCAGCTCGGCGGCCTGCCGCTGCTGGTCGCGATCGCTGCCCTGGTGGTCACGGCGGCCGCGATCTGCCTCTATCACCTCCTCCATCGCAGCGGCCTGAACCCGACCGTCGCGGTCGGGCTGACGCTCGTCGGGGCGCTCGCCGGTTCGACCGCATGGGGGGCACGCCCGCAGTTGCTCAATCTGCTGTTCACCGGCGTCTTGCTGGTCGGCCTGGTCCGCTATCGCGACAACCACCTGCGGGCGTGGATGCTGCCGCCCTTCATCTGGCTCTGGGCCAACCTCCACTCTGGCTTCCTCGTCGGGGTGATCATCAGCGGATTGTTCGTCGCCGGCGAAAGCGTCGACGCCTGGCTCGGGCGAGCCACCCCGATGCCGCGGCCACGAATCCGCGCACTCGCCTGGGCGGTGGGTGCCGCCGGGGCGCTCGCCATCGTCAATCCATTTGGCATCCAGACCGTGCTCTTCCCGCTGGGCACGCTCACCTCCCCCTTGATCCAGAACAACATCCAGGAATGGGCCTCGCCGGATTTCCACTCCACCGCAGGGCTGATGCTCGAGGTCGTCCTGTTTGTCATGCTCTCCGGGCTCGCCACCCGGCGCGTGACGGCGCGGTCGAGCGAGTGGCTGCTGGCGTTCGCGCTGCTCTACCTGGGGCTCGCCTCGCAGCGGAATGTGCCGCTCTTCATCCTGGGCGCGGCGCCGCTCGCCGGGCGCTGCGCCCACGCACTGCTGCAGGTCGTGGCAGAGATCGCGCCCACGTCGTCACGCTCCATGACCCAGGCGGCGTTTCGCTGGTCGCCTGTACGGCCAGCCGCACCCGGCGTGGCGCTCGGCGCCGTCAACCTCGCGCTGCTGCTGGTGGTCGGGGCCAGCATGATCGGCTACCGCGCCCTGCCGAACCTGCACCCCGCCAGCGAGGCGTCTGCGATCAGGGCCGTCCTGCCGGTGGATGCGGCCGCCGCCCTGCAGCAGCTCGGCCGGCCGCTGCGGATCTTTAACTACTACGACTACGGGGGCTATCTCGTCTGGCGCCTCTACCCGACCGGCGGGCGGGTCTTCATCGATGGCCGGGTCGAGGTCTACGGATCGCGAATCTTCGGCGACTACCTCGAGGTGAGCTACCTGGCCGAAGGCTGGCCGGCCGTGATCGCGCGGGCCGATCCGGATGCGATCGTGGTGCCCAGCGCGCATCCGCTGGTCGGGCTGCTGCAGCGCGACCCCGGCTGGCGGCTGTTGACCCGTGATCGGGTGGCGACGGTCTACACCCGAGTAGGCTTCGCACCATGAGCGGGGTTGCGCCGTCGATGGACGTCAGCGCGGTGATGCCCGCCTACAACGAGCAGGCCAACCTGGAGCAGTCCGTCGGTCGCACCGCCGACGCGCTGGCGGCCCATGCCCGGACTTTCGAGATCATCGTGGTCGACGATGGTAGCCGGGATGACAGCCCGGCGGTGCTCGACCGGTTGAAGCTGGCGCATCCCAACCTGCGGGTGGTCCGCCACCCGGCCAACCGCGGTTACGGCGCCGCCGTCCGGTCGGGTTTCGACGCGGCCCGCCTGCCCTGGGTCTTCTTGATGGATGCGGACAACCAGTTCGACCCGGCGGAGATCGGCCTGCTGGTGGCGCAGGCGGCGGAGGCCGACATCGTGGCCGGCTATCGCCGGCACCGTCGCGACCCGCTGCTGCGCCGGCTGAACGCCTGGGCGTTCTTCACCGTCGTCCGGCTGCTCTTCGGCCGGCTGGTCCGGGATGTGAACTGCGCCTTCAAGCTGATTCGGCGCGACCTGCTGGCCGGGATGGCGCTGCATTCCGAAGGGGCCTTGATCAACACCGAGGTCCTGGTGCTGGCCCGGCAGCTGCGCGCCCGGGTGGTCGAAGTCCCGGTGCAGCACTACCCGCGCCGGTCCGGGAAGCAGACGGGCGCCAACACGCGTGTCGTGTTACGGGCCTTCGCCGAGCTGTTCGCGTTCCGCGCCGAGATCCGCAAGGTGGAGAAGGCGGCGTGACGGCGGAGATCTCCATCATCATCCCGGCCTTCAACGAGGCGCTCCGGCTCCCCGCGACGCTCGACCAGGTGGAGCGCTACCTGGCCATGGTTGGGACGCCGGCCGAGGTCATCGTCGTCGATGACGGGAGCCGGGACGGCACCGCCGAGGTCGTGCGCCAGCGGGCCGCGCACTGGCCGCAGCTCCGGCTGGTGGCGGCGGAACGCAACAGTGGGAAGGGGGCCGCGGTGCGGCTCGGCATGGCGGCCGCCCGCGGCCGCTTCAAGGTCTTCAGCGACGCCGACCTCAGCGTGCCGATCGACGACATGGAAAAGCTGCTGCGGCCGCTGCGCGGTGGGGCAGGGGTCGCGATCGCCTCGCGCGGGCTCCGCGATTCGCAGGTGGAGCTGCATCAGCCCTGGTACCGGGAGACCATGGGCAAGATCTTCAACCGGCTGGTTCGCGTCTTCGTCCTGGGCGGGGTGGCCGACACCCAGTGCGGCTTCAAGGCGTTCACCGCCGAGGTCGCCGATCGCGTCTTCCCGGCGTTGCAGACCCGCGGCTTCGGCTTCGACGTCGAGGTGCTGTACCGGGCGAAGCAGGCTGGCTACCGGATCGTGGAGGTGCCGACCCGCTGGATCAACTCGCCGCAGAGCCGGGTGCACCCGATCCGGCACTCGGCGGCGATGTTCCTCGAGCTGCTCGCCATCCCGAATCGGGTCCGGCGCCACCCGACGAAGGGCATTGTTCGCCGGGCGCAAGACCAGGCGTCAGCCTGACGACCTCGTATGGGCCGAGCGCCGAGCGGCTGATCGTGCGCTGCGCGAGCCATTGATCCAGGAACCGTGATCCCGGCACCGAGCTGAGGTTCCACGGTTCGCCCTCGCCGTTCGGCCCAAGCACCGCCAGGGTGACGCCCGACCGTTCGAGCTGGCAGGCGATGGTGTGCTGGATGGACTCGGAATTGGTGAGCCCGGGCAGCCCTACGAAGTAGGCCGTTCCGGGCTCCCTCGCGCTCAGGAAGTAGAGCGTGGTGTCGTTCAGAGTGGCCAGGTCATTGCGCCGCAGTCCGACCCAGATCGGTTGACCGGCGGGCGTCAGAGCATCGATCTCGCGGATCAGCTCGGCGAGTACCGGGGCCGGCATCCAGGCCCGCTCGCCGCTGAGGCCCGCCCGGGGGACGTCGGTGGCGGCGTGGGGGAGGGCGAGGTCGCGGAGCGCGAGCCCGCCGGCCCCCACACTGAATAAGAGGATGCCGGCGACCGCGATCGTCGCGTCGAGCGCCAGCGGTGCGGACCGGGATCGCCGGCGCCGTCCCGCCAGCAGCAAGGCGAGCAGGGTCGCGACCAGCGGCCAGACCCCGAGCGCGTGAATCCCGTCGGCGCGAATCCGGACCCAGTTGAAGAGCAGCAGGCCGGCCACCAGCAAGGCGACGGTGCGGGCGCGCTCGCCCCGGTCGCTTCGCTGGCGCGCGGCGTGCCACGCGGCCCACAACCAGCTGAGCGCAAAAATCGCCGTGAGCACGATGACGAAGGCGCCTTCGTGGCCGCGCCCAATCGGAATGCTGCGGGCCTGCGGATAGAGATTCAGCGCGTGGTTGACGACGTCGAACCAGACGGGCCCGATGCCCGCCTGCCAGATCGTGATGCCCCAGAGCACGGCCGCCACCCCAAACGCCCCTGCGACATACGGCGCGACCCAGCGCCGGAACACGGCGCCGTGCAGGCCGAGCGCCAGGTAGCCGGCCCCCAGGCCGGTGCCGAGCGCGATGGCGTACTCCGGCCGGGAGAACGCGCTCACCCCGACGATGGCGCCGGCCAGCAGCGGCCAGCGCGGCCGGTCGCGCTCCAGGCTGACCAGGAAGGCCAGCACCGCGAGCATCCCGATCAGGTTGACGAAGAAGGCGGAGGTAAAGGCCGGCACCGCGAGCGCGCCCGCACTGATGAGCCCGGTGAGGAGCAGCCGCATCGCACCCGACAGTCCGAGCCGGCCGGTGATGGCATAGGCCGCTACGCCGAGCAGCACCAGCACTGCCAGCCCGAGCAGGCGCTCGACCACCACATTGATGCTGACGAGGTGGAAGGCCGCGGCCAGCACGTAGACGTCGAGCGGGCCGTAGGTCATCCAGAAATCGCGAAACGGCACGTGCCCGGCGGCGGTGAGCGCGCCATCGGTGAGCGTGACGCCTTCGTCGTAGCGGTCGAGCGGCGCGACCACGAACCGGATGCCGGCGAGCCCGACGAAGAGGCCGATGGCGCAGAGCTGGATGGCGGCGACAGCGAGCTCGCGACGGGGCATCCGCGACGGGCTTGGGAGCGGTTGGCGAAGGGCCATCGTCACGGCAGGTTCACCCGGTAGATCGCGACCGTGCCCCGCTGGTAGATCTGCTGCAGGTAGGCCTGGCCTTCGGGTTGGTAGCCCGTCGCGCGTTCGTCCGGCCCCCAGTAGAGCAGCGTGACGCCGTTCGTACGAAGGAAGGCCTCCACGTCGGAGGCGGATGCGTTGGGCTGCAGCACCGTCCGAACGGTGGCGATCTTCCGGAAATAGTCGAGCGTCTCGCTGTAATGGCCGACGTAGACGGTGACGCCGGCCCACGCCGGTAGCAGTTGCCCGGCCTGTGGCGACGAGAGGGCGCGGTCATCCGGCTGGTGATGGGCTGAAAGCCATTGGAGCGCCTGCCAGGCATCGCCGCCGATGTACGCCTCCGGGAACGCGCCCGAGGCAAAGCGAAGCGCGATGGCGAGGACGATCGCCGACGAGAGGCAGCAGACGGTCAGCAGAACGGCCTTGAGGCGGCGACCCCGCACCGGGTTGAACTGGCGGACCAGCGTCTGCAGCCCGACCGCGGCCAGGATGCCCAGCGGCACGTAGAGGGCATCCAGGAGCCGGCGCTGAATATTGGCGAGGTTCGGCAGGTAGAGCAAAACGAACACCAGTGGTGGCCAGACCATCAGCAGCGCCAGGCCCTGGTCGCGGCGCCGCCAGGCGAGCGTCATTCCCAGCATCCCGAGCACCAGTGGCAAGCCCAGGGCCAACCCCAGGCTGATCGGGCCGGGCGCCTGGTGGCGCCACTGGCGTGCCCATTCGGCGATGGTCGGATCGCGGAAGAGGATCCAGGCGTTATAGGCGAGCAGCGGGCTGGTGGCGATGAAGGGCAGCGTCTGGACGGCCACTGTCCGCCAGCTCGGCCGCCGTCCCCAAAGCATCAGCACGACCTGGTAGGCAGCCCAGATGATGGCGAGGACCGGGATCATCTGCGGATGGATGGCGGTCAGCGCCACCAGCGCCGCCGAGGTCACCACCATCGGTCGCCAGGCCGCTCGGCCGCTGAGGTCCAGCAAGCCGAGCAGCGCGACGATGATCAACGCCGTGGCCCAGGCGAAATGCGGGATCGCGAGGATCGAGTACCAGCCGCTGAGTTCTGGAAGGTGGAGGTCGAGCGCTTCCAGCTTGCTGCCGAAGAAGGAGGGATTGCCGGCGACCTGAGCGAGGACGCCGACGCCCGACCCCAGGATCACGAGCACCAGCCCGAGGCGATGGAGCTCGGGCGCCAACACGCGGCGGCAGAGGCGATCGGCGGCGAGCACAAGGGCGACCGCGCCCGAGATCCGTGCGAGGTGATAGGCGGCGATCAGCGGCAGGTGCAGCAGGCCGGCCAGGTGGCCGAACAGCAGGTAGAAGCTGAACAGGAAGACGCCAGCGTGCGCTTCGCTGGTGTAGGGGTCGTTCCAGAGCCACGATCCCTCCGCTCCCTGGCGCATCTTTGCCAGGTAGGTGGTCGCGTCATCGGCGATGAAGAAGAAGCCGGCGAAGTGCTGACCCGACGGCGTCCAGAGGTAGGCCAGCAGGTAGGGAACCAGCGAAAGGACGGCCACGGCGGCCGCGAAGCCGAGGGCAAAGCGGGGCGCGTGGCGAGGCAGGGCCGCCGGTCGCGGCACCGGCCGGACTAGCGGGAGCGAAGCAGCCACGGTGCGGCCAGGAAGAGGATCAGGGTCCCGAGGAACAGCGAGTTCGCGATCACCAGCACGACCGGATCAGCGGTTTGGGCGAGCTTGAAACCAGGGTCGGTGAAGCGGGGCCCGGCCGGCCAACGCGAAACCACGCTGAAGAGGATGAGCAGCGCGGCCAGGGTCAGCGTCGGCGCGAGCGGCCACTCGCGCCCGGCGATCGCGATGAGGCTGAGCCAGATCACCGGCAGCAGGATGACCAGGTGATGCGGCCACGTCACCGCGGACAGCAGCGGCATCAGCGGGATGAAGGCAACGGAGCGGTAAAGGACTGGCTGATCGCGGGTGCGCCAGAACCACCAGACGGTCAGTCCGACCGCGAGCAGTGCCAGAAGCAGAAGCGGCCAGGCGATGGCGATCCATGGTTGTGTATACGGGTTTGCGGTCAGGACGCGGCGGACAACCGCCGCGAGCGACTGGTTGGCGTAGAACGCCGTGCCGGTGGCCAGCGCCGGCACGACCTGCCGGAAAAACACGATCGTGTCCTGAAACCGGATGAGCGCGCCCACGCCGGTGACGGCGGCAAAGCCGGCCGCCATCCAGCCGGCCTCACGAAAGCGACGGTCGAGCAGCAACCAGATGACGAGGATGGCTGGGGTCAGCTTCAGGGCGGCGGCCGCACCGAGGGCGGCCCCAGCGCGAGGCTGACCTGCAGCGATCCCGGCGATCCCCGCGGTGACCAGCAGCATGACCAGGAGATTCGCTTGCCCCTGGATGGCATCCACCCACAGCGGATAAAAGCTCAGGGTGGCGCACAGCAAGGCCGTCAGCGCCCAACCGGTCGGACGCCACCAGCGAATGATCAGGACGAGGGCCGCAGCCAGCGCCGCTTGCCCGATGAGCACGAAGACCAGGCCGGCGATGCGGTCGGGGAGGAGACCGAGGGGCGCGACCAGCAGGGCGAACGCCGGCGGATAGATGTACGCCGGGCGCAGCGTCGGATCGGGGAATGGATGGTGGAGGAAGGTCGCGTAGAGCGGCTGCCCATGCCAGATATCGCGGGCCGCGGCCAGGTAGGCGCCGAAGTCCTGGTGCACGGGCCCGGCCTGGCTGAGGATGATCGCGTAGATCGCGAGCGCGGCCCCCACCAGGCCTGCCTGCAAAACGAAGCTCAGCCGGGTCCTTGTCAGCGTGGGCGCGACGGGTTTCACCCTGGCCGCTGAGCGAGGCGTCGACACTGCCCAGCTATAACGGCCGGGAGAAGGGGTTCCTCACACTCGTCGTTACATCCGCGTCATGGCCGCCGCCTCGAGATCCGCCCCTGATCGGAGCGTATCCCTGACGAGGGTGTTGACCAGGCTCACCTCCCCGCCCCTGTACCTGGCCGTCCTGGGTGGGCTCCAGGTGGGATTGCTCTGGGTGCTCCGCTCCCACTTTGGCATCCTGCTCCCTGCCGTCAGCACGGCCGCCTACGCCGGACTGCTCGCCAGCCTGTTCCTTGAGCGCGGACACTGGAACGCAAAGCTTTGGGCGATTGCCGGGCTGTCGGTGCTGACGTCGATCGGCCCGACCGTTATCGAGGTGGCGCATCGCGCGCGGGGCGCGATCTCGATGGAGCACGACGGCCTGATCCAGGTCGAGGCGGCGATCGACAAGGTCATGCACGGGCAGCCGATCTACGGCGTCGACTGGTCCAACACCCCGCTGGGCGCCGTCCCCTGGTTCACGACCACGGGTCCGAACCCGGCGCTGCATCACCAGGCCTACTTTCCCTTGATCATCCTGGCGGGCGTGCCGGTTCGCGCTCTCACCAACGCGCTGGGGCTCCCCTTCGACTACCGGATCGTCCTGATTGGGTTTGCGCTTGTCGGGCTGGCCGCCATCCTGAGCCTGCCGATCGCGGCGGAGCGACGCTTTCTGATGGTCACGGCCGTCTACATGAGCCCGCTGATCAGCCTCTACCTGTGGTCAGGGCGCAATGACATCGAATTCCTGGCGATGGTGTTCCTTTGCCTCACGCTGCTGGCGCGCCGCCATCCGGTGCTGGGCGCCGCCGCACTCGGCGTGGCGGCGGCCTTGAAACCGTTTGCCTGGTTCGCGGTCCCATTCCTGCTCCTGGTGCTGTTTCTTCGCTGGCGCGAGCGCCGATCGACCCGCGAGGTCGTGGCCAGCCTGACCGCGCTGGCGCTGGTTCCGATCGCCACCATCACGCCGTTCTTCCTCGCCGACCCGCGCGCCTTCTGGAGCGATACGGTGCTCTACACGAATGGCGGGGTGCCCGATGCCTATCCGATCGCGGGCTACGGATTTGGCGAGCTCCTCTACCAGATGCACGTCGTTGCCCGGCGCACCGATTCCTTTCCCTTTGGCCTGGTGCAGCTGGCGGCGCTGCTCCCGACCCTGTGGGTTTCGGTCCGCGCCTTTCTGCGGCGCCCTTCGCTCCTGCGCTGGATGGGGGGCTATGCCCTTGTCCTGCTGGCCTTCACCTTTTTTGCTCGATTCTTCAACGACAACTATTTCGGCGTGGTGGCCACTCTCTTCCTTTGCGTTCGCCCGCTCGGTGATCTGAGCCTGGCTCCGGCCATGGCCGAGCCCGCCGAACGGCTCGCCGCCTGATGGCGGTCGCTCGCAGCCATTGGGCGCCGGCGCCCGTCGAGCCGCGCCCGCGTCCCCGTCCAGCCGGCTGGCGCTGGCCCGTCACCGTCATCGCGGCCGTCTGCGCGCTGACGGTCCCGCCGATCGCCCTGGCCGCGTCACGAGTCCCGGTCGGCCGCGTCTTCCCGGGCTACGTCGTCATCGCCCGCGACGCGTACGTGTACCAGGCACTGTGGCGCGCCGGGTGGCACGGCGCCTGGCTCTTCCAATCCGCCTATACCTCCGAATCGCTGCCCGCCATCCTCTTGTATCCGTGGTACCTCTGGCCGGCCCACCTCGTCGGGTGGGCGGATGGGCCGTGGCTCTATCACCTGAGCCGGCTGGCCGCCGCCGCGGCCCTGTTGACCTCGGTATGGTTGCTGATCGCCGAGCTGTTTCGCCCCCGTCTGTTGCGGCGCTGGGCGTTTGCACTGTGTCTGTTAGGCGGTGGCGTCGGCGTCCTCCTGCCGCGTGACCTTCACATCGGGCCGCTGGTCACCAACGCAACGGAGATGGCATCGCCAGGCAGCAGCGTCGCCGAGCTCGTGAGCATGGCTCCCCACCTGCCCTGGGCCATGGCGCTTATGTGCTGGACCCTTGTCGTCGCTCTCCGTTTGCGCCATCGCGTCAGCCGCCGCCTGCCGCTCGGCGGTCTTTTGGCGATGATCGGCCTGCAACTGATCTACCCGCAGCTTGCGCTGCTGGCCGCCGCCGCGCTGTTAGGCTGGTCGATCGCCCGCCGTCGGCGTCCCGCCATGTGGTTTGCAGTCGCGGCCGCGGGGGTGCAACTGCCCTACCTGGCCTACCTGCTCTGGGTCTGGCAAACGACGCCGGCCGCGCTGCGCGTCATCCGTCCGGCGCTCGAGGTGGGAGACCCGTTTGGCTTCCTGGTGCTGTCGCACCTGGTCGCCACCGCCTTGATCCTGCTCGCCATCTGGCGGCGTCGGCTCCGTGGAGACCTGCTGCTCCCTGCGCTCTGGATCGTGGGCATGACGAGCTTCATGTTCGTGCCGGGGATCAGCGGCGTCCTGGGTCGAAGTTTCATGGCCAGCTCGGTGCCCTTTGGTCTGTGCGCCGCGCCCGGGTTGCTGGTGCTGGTGCGCGGTGCCCACGCCGTGGCCTGGCGGCGTCGCCTGCTGGTTGGCACGCTGGCGGCCTCCAGCTTCTTCGGCATCTTCAGCCTGGCGCAGCCGTACTGGATCGCCGCGTTTCGGCTCGATCCGCGGGCCGAGTACGAAAGCCGGGCGGAAGCCACGCTGCTGGCGCGGCTGGCTCCGCATAGCTCCGCGCATGACGTGGTGCTGACCACCTATCTCGACGGCATCTTCGTCCCGGCGCAGTCGGATGCGCACGCCTTTGACGGCCACCCCGAGATGACCATCGACGCCGGCCCAAAGGCGGATCAGGCGCTGGCCTTCTTCAGTCGCTGGCCGGCGGATCGGCGGGCTGCGTTTCTCCAGGCGAACCACATCGATTACGTACTGGCGACCGATGCTCGCTTCGTCGACCGGCTGCGTGGGGATGCTCGGCTCCGCCTGATCGACGACGAGGGCGGCGCGGCCCTCTTTGCGGTCCAGCCATGAGGCGGCCGCTGCATCGGGCGATGCTCGCGCTCGTCGTTGCCCTGGCGGCGGCGGGATTGCTTGTGATGCTGTTGCAGCCGCGGGCCTCGCGGCTATCCTCCGACTTCACCATCAACTACAGCGCCGGCGTCCTGGTGCGGCAGGGTCACTTCACCGCGCCCTACCAGCAGGTCGAGCTCGCCGACACGATGCGTCGCGTCGCGCCGGATGGGGCGATCGACCCACGTTTGCCGTTCAGCCTGCCGCTGATCGCCGCCCTGCCGTTCGCCGTCCTCTCCCTGGTGCCGATCGACATCGCGTTTCGCATCTGGCAGCTGGTCGGCGCGGCACTGCTGCTGCTCGCGGTCCTCATTATGCAGCGCGCGCGACCCCTCGACCGGAGCGCGCCGTTGCTCGCCATGCTCGGCCTGCTGGCCGCGGCTCCCACCTGGACCGCGCTGACCGAGGGACAGGTGACGCCACTGCTATTTGTCGGTGGTGCGATGCTGATCGTGACCCTGGGCCGGGGTCAGGCGGCGCTGGCGATCGGCGGTGGTGCGCTGCTCGCCGTGAAGCCGCAGTACCTGCCGGCGTACCTCGTGGTCTTGCTGGCTGCCCGGCGCTGGCAAACCCTGGTGGCGGCCAGCCTCGGGGCGGCGCTGGTCCAGATGAGCTCGCTGGCCGGTGGTGTCGGTGGCATGGCCGCCATGATCCATAACGCGTTGCGGGCCAACCAGGCCGTCGCGATCCGTCTCGATGAAGCCTGGATCGGCGTGCTGGGACCGGCACTGCCGGCGACGGCGGTGACCGCGGTGGCGATCGCGGCCTTCCTCGCGGTGCTGGGCATCCTGGGGGTGATCGCCTGGCGCCGTCCCGCGTCAATCATCGGGTTCGCCATCCTGGCGGTCGCGCTCTGTGTGCTGGCCTCGCCGCACGCGCTCCCCCACGACCTGCTGATGCTGGCGGTACCAGCGTGGCTTGCGGTCGTCCTCTTTCGAGAAGGAAGCCTGCCCAACCCGGTCCCGGGCTTGCTGCTCATCGACCTGGCGCTGGTGATCGACCTTCGCGGCGTCGGCCTGCCGCTGGGCCCGCTGGTGATGACCGCCGTCGTCATCTGGTACGGGTGGCAGTTCAGGCAGCGGGCGAGGCAACGGCGCCGGCCGCCGGTCGCTCGGGCCGCCTGAGCTCGCCGAGCTGGCGCTCGTAGCGCAGCATCTGCAGCAGCAAGGTCCAGAGCAGCAGCAGGCCGAGCAGCTTTACCGAGGTTCCGGCGAGCACCAGCGCCCCTTGCCACGCCGAGTGGACCTGCAGGTCGGCCGGGAGGGGAAAGGCACGACGGTCGACCCAGCATGCCGCGTAGGCCCCCGCCAGCATCCAGGCATATCGAGCGCCGGGCCGTCGGCGCGTGATCCAGGCGAGCGCGGTGGCCATCGGCAGCAGCAGAGTGACCAGGTGATGCTGCCAGGT
>Ga0207646_10002742_pt1 | contig 20579 bp, 15 predicted proteins | sample KBSK5502metaG_FD_184343 | JGI IMG/M metagenome (GOLD analysis project Ga0207646, IMG submission 184343) | Corn, switchgrass and miscanthus rhizosphere microbial communities from Kellogg Biological Station, Michigan, USA - KBS K5-50-2 metaG... | ecosystem: Host-associated > Plants > Roots >...
GGCCACGGCGAGCGAGTAATGATGAACACCGCAACGCTGGTCGCTCGACAGCACGACGACGCGCTTCGATTTCGCGTCGGGCAGATCCCAGCCGCCCTGAGCGAGCGCCAGCTTGAGCCGATCCGTAACGTGCGAGCGGGAGAATGCCTCGACCCGCCGGCGACCCTTTTCGATGAGGTCTTTGCGTAGTGCCTGATCGTGGACCACACGCTCGAGCTCTGCCGCGACCGCCTCGGGCCCTTTCGTTTCGAGCAGGATGCCGCCGTTGCCGAGCGTCTCCGGGATCGCGGCCGCGGCATTGGCGACCACCGGGAGATCGCTGCGCATCGCTTCCAGCAGCGGGACGCAGAAGCCCTCGTGCTCCGAAAGCGTGAGGAACGCGGTCGCGCCGCGGTAATACGCGACGAGTTGCTCGATCGTGACGCTGCCGACGAGGGTGATCGCGTTCTCGAGACCGACCTTCCGGATGTCGCCGCGGACGCGATCGAGATAACCGCCCGACATCGCGGTCGGACCGACAAGGTAGAGGCGAGCGGTGCGATCGGACTCGCGGTATTTGGCGAACGCCGCGACGACATCGTGGACCGCCTTGTGCGGAAGGATCTGGCCCACGGTGAGGATCGCGGTGCGTTCGTCGGCGAGCTCGCGCGCGACCTCCGGATCCGGCGGGCGCTCGAAGTCGTCCCAACTGACGAGAGGGGGAACGACAGCGGTATTCGTGAAGCCGACCTCCTCGAGCTCCTGCCGGTTGTACTCGCTGTCGGCGATGCCGATCTCGGCCGTCTTCGCCAGCGCGCGGAGCTGCTCGCGGCCGACTTCGCTGTAGCGCCTCAGGTCGTCGTTCAGCCCCACGAAATAGTTCGCCGGCGTGATGTTGTGATAGACGACCGCTTTGCGGATGGGCAGATCCCCGACCTCCGGCACAGCGTCGTTGCCGATCGAGTGGTGCACGAGGAGCAGCCCGTCACGCCGCTCGATCGTCTGAAGCTCGTGGTAGGCGCGGACAAGGGCGCGGACTTCCGGCTTCGCCTCCCGGGCGAAGAGCTCGCTCCGCACGCCGGAGGACCAGAAGACGCGCTGGAGCTCGAGACAATCGTTCCCGATCGCGTCGCCATAGGCGATGACGGGATTGAACTGATGCGCGAAGCGAAGCGGCTCGGGCACCTAAAAACCCTACGACGCGGGACAAAAACGCGCTGCTTGGAAGGCATCAATCGAATGCGAGGGCTTGGGCGATGCGGAGTCGCGCATAGAGCGCCGGTCGGGCGACGCTGCCACTGATCCTTCGCGTCCCCGTGCCCTTGCGTGCGGAGCCACAAGTCGACCACCTCGCGAACGATGGCCGCGTCCGAGGTTTTTCGGCGCGCGGCCTCTTTGCGGAACGTGTCGTTTCACCGCGGGGGCGGGCTGGTGCTCATGAAACGGACGACGAACTCGCGGAGGCGCTCGGTTTCGGCAACGACGCCGATGAGCTCATACGCACGTGCGAATCCTCGTGCCGAGGCTCGACTAGAGCCCGAGCACCTGCCGCGTGCGTTCGGCAACCTTGTCCGGGTCGAAGTCCAACACGCGTTTCTCCCCCGCGGCGACCAGTGCCTCGCGAAGCTCGATTCGCTCGCCGACCATCGCTGCGGCCTCCGCGGTCTCCGGCAAATCGCGCTCCCGAAGTAACACCCCCGCGTCGCCAACGGTCTCACCGATCGCTGCCGCGTCGTAGGCGACGACGGGCAGGCGGAAGCGCATCGCCTCGAGCAGCGGCACGCCGAATCCCTCGTGCTCGGAGAGCGAGACGAACGCCGTCGCCGCGCGGTAGTACGCGAGCAGTGACGCGTCGTCGACGCTCCCGGCGAAGTGAACGGCGCCGCCGAGCCCGAGCCGCTCGATGAGCGCGACTACGCGCGCGTGGAATTGCGGCTGATCGCGGTACGCGCCGACAAGAATGAGGTGGGCTTCGGGATCGATGCAGCGCCGGTAGTACGCCAGCATCCGCACGAGGTCGTCCTGGCGCTTGTTCGGCGAGATGCGGCCCACGAAGAGGACTGCGGCCCGGATTCCCTTCCACCGGGCCAGTACCGCGTCGTTCGGCGGCACCGCGAAATGCTCCCAGTCGAGAAGGACCGGCACCCGCGCGGTCTCCTCGTAGCCCGCCTCGACGAGCGCCCTGCGGTTGAACTCGGAGACCCCGATCGCGAGCTCGAACGCCGGTGCGATGCGCGACAGCTGCCGCAGCCCGAGGCGCGCGAATGCCGCGGCGTGGGGGTTGATGCCGCTGAAGAACTCCGGAGGTGTGATGTTGTGGTAGACGAGCACGCGGCGCGCGGGGATCTTGACGAGCTGATCGACGACCTCGCTGCCCATCGAGAAGTGGACGATGAGAAGGTCGTCTGGCTTCACCTCGCGAAAGAGCCGGCGGTACGAACGCACGTCGGCGACGCCGGGCTTCGCCTCGATCGCGTAGGCGAACGAGTCGTAGCCCCAGTGACGGATCTTCTTGCGGAGCGCGAAGACGTGGTTGCTCATCGCGTCGCCGGGCGCGAGCGTCGGATGGAATTGATGCACTCTCACTTCGGCGCGTGCCCGATGACCGCGTAGTCGCGATCACCGAAGAGCGTCTCATTCAGAAGCTTCACGTTCTCGCGGATCGGCCCCGCCGGCACGTCCTCGCTCAAATGCCGCTCGCTCGGCTCGAACGTGCGCAGCTCGACGTCGGTGAAGCCCTCGACCTCCAGATAGAACCTGAAGAGATCCGGCGGGATCGGCCGCAGGTGCTGCGGGTCCGTCCAGAACGTGTGCGCACCGACCGTGAGCGTTTTCGGGTTCGGCGTGACGAACACGATCGGCGCTCCGGGTGTGAGCGCGCGGCGACACGCGCGCAGTATTTCGACCAGCTCGCCCGGGAGGATGTGCTCGGCGAGGTGCCGGGCATACAGACCGTCGACGCTGCCCGTCTCCACCTGCCGCAGATGGGTGAGCGCGTCGACCTCGTGCGCCTCGAGGCCCTTCTCGCGAGCCTGCGCGACCATGCGGGGATCGAGGTCGACGCCGTATCCGCCGATGCCCCTGTCCTTCAGGAGCTGCAGGAAGGTGCCGCGGCCCGACCCGAGATCGAGCACGCGCTTGCGGCCCGCGTAGAGGTCGACGAAGGCCTCCGACTGACGGCGAATGACCGGCTCGTCGCCGCCGAAGCGCGCCTGGAAGTACACCGAGTGCAGGTTCGCGGCGACCTCGTGCTCGCGCCGCTCTTTCCACTCGCGCTCGAGCCGCTCGAGCCGCGCGCCGAACCGCGGCGCCATCTGCCCTTCGTAGTCGTATGCGGCCGCGAGCAGCCGGTTGATGCGCTCCTGTCGCTCAAGGATCGCCCCCATCCACCAGCGGAGGAGCGATATGACCACCTTCCGCGCATAGGTGATGACCGGACCGACGACCCGTTTCCGGCTGCGCGGGTCGTACTCGACCTCCTCGTCGAGCGCCTCGGCGAGTGACGCGAGCGGATCCTGGAGGTCGTCGGAGAAAATGCGGCGTCCGCCGGGCAGCGGAACGCGCATGAGCGCGTCGACGTCGGGGCCATAGATGCCCTTGTCGCGCTTGATGCGGATGCGCTCGCGCACTTCGGCCATGAGCGCATCAAGGTCGATCGGCTTCGGCTCCCGCATGTGGCCGAAGAGTAACTAGTGGAGCAGCTGTGCGACGAGGGCGATGACGGCCACGACGGCCGCCGCGATCAGGTGCGAACGGTCGTCGTAGCGACGGTCCCCGAGCGGCTCGCGCGGAGCGTGTACTCACCCTTCGGTGCGGTGCCACCGAAGCTTCCCTGATGCATCCCGTACTTGTCGGTGTGGACCTCGTACTCGAGGTGGTAGCCGGCGCCGTCGATCGCGACGGTCACGGCGCTGTTCGGCATGAAACCAGCGAGCGTCCACAGCACCCCGTCGGGGCGCGGGCTCTGAACGATCCGCGCCTCCGTCTCCGCCGAGAGTCGAGAAGGAAACGCGTGCGTGAAGTCGGCGATGGTCTCCCCCGCCTCCGCGAGGTAGGCGGCCGCGAACGTGGAGCCCCCGCCGATCGCATCCAACATTCGAATGAGCCCGTCGTGTGTCACGCGAAGCTCGAGATGGCGCACCGCTTCGGCCGCGACCGAGTAGGCCTGCCCATCGAGCGCGGCGTTGCGCTGCGCCCACTGCGTCTGCTGGTCGAGGTCGTCGAGCGTCGTCGTTCCCGCGGTCAGGATCCCGAGCGCGACCGCGGCGCTGCGGGCTCCGGTCGTCGCACCTCCGTCGCGCTCGATGAGCGTGGCGAGTCCTTCGTCGAACCACGCCGGGAGCGACGCGTTCACTCCGACGATCTCATGGACAAGTGCGTGCGTGAGCTCGTGCCGGACGATCGCGCAGTCCTTGTCGTTCGGCACGTTTTGCAGATTGATGACGATCGCGCCCTGGCGCGGCAGCGTGATGCCGCCGTTCGCTACCGCGAGGAGCCCGGCGTCCGGTCCGCGTACGCCGAAGATCTCCTGCAGTCCGAACGCGAAGCTGTTGCGCGTCGCGAACGCGTACACCGCGGGACGGCTTGCGAACGTATGACCAAAGTGCTGCTCGAGCGTCGCCATGTCACGCTCGACAGCGCCTGCGAGCGCGTCGCGAACCGCCGGAGCGACCGACTCTTCGACATACAGGTCGGCGCGGCCGGTCGGCTGGCACTCGAGACCTATTCCTGAGCGCGCGCTCACGTTCGGAAGATCGAGCGAACACGCGGTCGCGAGCATTCCCTTGATTTGTGTCGGCGTTTGCTGACCGCCTCCGCCGGCCGCGGCTTTTCCGATGCCTGCGAACGTCGTGAGGGTCAGCGATCCGGTGAGCGCGACGCCCGCCGCCCAGCGCCGCCACGGCCCGAGGCGGTCGGGGACGAGCGGGCGGCTGACGAAGTAGCCCTGGGCGAGCTCGCACCCGAGCGACAGCGCGAGGTCGCGCATGGCCCGGTCCTCGATACCGACGGCGACGGAGGTGATGCGATAGTCGCGTGCGAGCTCGACGAGCGAACGCATGTCGGCGAGGGCGCGCGGGTCTTCGGTCGCCCGCCGCACCAACGAGCGCGAGATCTTCATCTCGTCGAGCTGCGCCGCGAGCGCTCTGCCGGGCGCGTCGGCTACCCCGACGCCATCGAGCGCGATGCGCGCGCCCGCGGCGGCCAGCCGCCCGATGGCCGGGCGCGCGGCAGCGCTCGCGAACGTCTCTGGGCTCACCTCGAAGGTGACGCTCCCCGATCCGAACGGAGCGAGCGCTTCGATGAGCGCGTCGACGCGCGTGAGCTCGGGCCCGGAGACGTTGATGCCGATCCCCAGGCCCGGGCCGAGCGCGCGCCACTCGGTCCACTGCGCGGCCGCTGCGCGTACGACCCAGACGCCTATCTGCTGGATGAACGCGGACGCGAACGGGAGGAAGTCGCCGGGCTCGAGCACCCCTAGGCGGGGATGGCGCCAGCGAAGGAGCGCCTCGACGCGGCGGCATTCGCCACTTCGCAGGTCGACGATCGGCTGGTAGTGAAGGACGAGCTCGTTGCGCGATAGAGCTGATGCGATGTCGCCATCGCGGATCGCGACGCCGTTCGGCTTGCGAGATCGCGCGCCGGCCCGAAGATCCGAGCGAGCGAGCCGCTCGACGACCGCGCGCGAGGCCGGTCGTTTCACGCGATCGCTGCGAGCTGCGACTCGGTGACGCGTCGAGTCAGCCCACCGTCGAGGAGGTCGACGAAAACGGGCACGAGGCCGGCGTCCCACTGAGTGCCGGCGCCCTGGCGCAATCTGCGAAGTGCCTCGTCCTCGTCGAGCCCCGCGCGGTAGGGACGGTCGCTCACCATCGCGTCCCACCCGTCAGCGATGGCGGTAATGCGCGCGCCGATCGGGATCTCGGTACCCGCGAGATGGTCGGGATAACCGGTCCCGTCGACACGTTCGTGGTGGTGCCGAATGATCGGCAGGTAGTACGAGACGCTGCGCAACGAAAGGCAGATTCGCTCGCCCTCCACCGAGTGTTGCCGCATCGTGGCGAACTCAGTCGCTGTCAGCGGGCCCGGCTTCAGGAGGATCGCATCGGGTATCGCGATCTTGCCGAGATCGTGGAGCACGCCTCCGTGGTACAGGAGCTCGCCGTCCTCATGCGAGAGGCCGTGCGCCGCGCCCATCGCCTCGGCGTAACGGCCGACGCGTTCCGCGTGATGGATCGTGTGGCGGTCACGGGCTTCGACGGCCCGCGCGAGCGCGAAGAGCACGCCCTCCGTCGCGTCCAGCCGTTGGTTGAGGGCCCGCTGCCGCAGGAGCACCTTCGTACGGATGAGCAGCTCCTTCGCATCGAACGGCTTGCTCAGGTAGTCGTCGGCCCCTGCCGCGATGCCGCGAAGCTTCGTGCTTCGATCGTTCGAAGCGGTGAGGATCACGATCGGGATCAGTCGACGTGTCGGGTGCGCCTTGAGCTGCTCGCACACCGCGATGCCATCGAGCCGTGGCATGTCGATGTCGAGCAGGATGAGATCGGGCTCCTCGGCCGCGACTGCCTCGAGCGCTTCGACGCCGTCGCGTGCTTCGCGTACGTCGTAGCCCAGATCGTCGAGGTGGCCCTGAAGAAGCTCGCGGTTCGCTGCCACGTCGTCGACGACGAGGACCTTCGACCGGGCGTGGGGCGCGATCTGATTCGGCATCAGGCTGCCGGCCGGGGCGCGGCCAGTCGTCGAACGGCGGCGCGGAGGTCGCGCGGTGAGATCGGCTTCGAGAGAAAGACGTCGAAGCCGGCCGCCGTGGTGCGCGCCACCTCCTCCGGTAGGACGGACGCGCTCAGGGCCACGATGGGGATACGCACCCCGCGTGCGCGGAGGCTTCGGCAGACCTCGAGACCGCTCTTCTGCGGGAGCTGTATGTCAAGGAGGATCAAGTCGAACGGCTCGGAGGCGCGCCGCTCGCCCGCCACACCGTCCAGCTCGATCACGACCTCGTGATGGTCGGTCTCGAGCGCCGACACGAAGAGCTCGACGTTCATCGGGTCGTCCTCAACGAGGAGAATGCGCAAGTTCCCTCCGCGCCTTCGACCCTGGCGAAGCGGCGTTTCGCTGCGCGACCCGACGCAGCCAGCTCTCGAGCCGGACCCGATCGATCGGCTTCGTGAGGTAGTCGTCGGCGCCGAGCGCGAGCGCGGTCGCGGGCTCCGCTTCGACCGTCACGACGATCACCGGAACGTCAGCGAATGCGGGATCGGTCTTCAGTCGTCCGAGCAGCTGCTCGCCTCGGCCATCCGGCAAACGCAGGTCGAGCACGACCCCGAGCGGCCGTCCCCGCGAGAGAGCGGCCTCGGTGCCGGCGAGACCCCGAACGATCTCGGCGCGGAGGTCCACCGATGAGGCGACCGCGACGATGAGGTCCGCATCGTGTCGCTCGTCGTCGACGACGAGGATGCGCTCGCCGGCGACCTGCTCGGTCACGACGTCGGGGAGGCGCACGCGGAATGTCGTCCCGGTGCCTTCTTCGCTTTCGAACTCGATCGTGCCGCTCATCTGCTCGACGAGACGCTTCGTCAAGGCGAGACCGAGTCCCGTCCCGGCCGCGTCGGTCTGCCCCTCATGGAAACGCTCGAACACTCCGAACACCCGATCGCGCGCCGCGACGGGGATGCCAATACCAGTGTCGGCCACATCAAAACGCATCTCGCGGCCGTCCGCGGCTGCGCGCAACGTGACGTGACCGCCGCCGGGCGTGAACTTGACGGCGTTGGAGACGAGGTTGAAGAGGATCTGTCGTACACGAGTCGGGTCGAGGAAGATCGGCGGGGCGTCCGTCGCCTCGATGGTGTAAAGCACGCCCTTCGCCTGAGCGGCGGTGCGCGCCGCAGCCGAGACCGGCTCGAGGAGCACGTCGAGCGTGAGCACCTCGGGCCGTAGCTCGAGCTTACCGGCCTCGACCCTGGAGAGATCGAGCACGTCGTTGATCAGCTCGAGCAGATGGTTGCCTGCCTCGCGGATGTTGCGGAGGAAGCGCTTCTGCTTGTCGTTCATCGACCCGTTGAGCTGCTCGGAGAGCAGACCGGAGAATCCGAGGATCGCGTTGAGCGGCGTTCGGAGCTCGTGGCTCATGTTCGCGAGGAACTCGGACTTCACCCTGGTCGCCTGGCTCAGATCGCGATTCACCGAGGCGAGGTCACCGTAGAGGCGCGCCCCGTCGAGAACGATCGCGGCTTGGTCGGCGAGAAGCTGCACGAGGTCGAGATCGTCTGACGCGAACAGCGGCGCGCGCCGCCCGATGACCGCGAGCACCCCGATGCGGCGACCGCGTCCGGTGATCGGCGCCGCCAGGGTCGCGCCCGCGGCTGTGCGGACGAACCGCGCTGCCTGACTTTCGACGACGGCGGCCATGATCTCGGCCGACGCGAGCAGCTCGTCGTCATCGCCGATTGCGACCGCGTGGCTGTGCTCGTCGATCAGGGCGATCCGCGCCGATTGTCCGGGCGCGGCTCGGGCGATCGCCACCTCCAGCCCGCGGAGGATGGTCTCCGGTGGATCGTGCGGCGAGATCGCGGCGGCGCGCGTCAGGAACGAGCGGAGCGCGGGCTCGCGCCACGCACGCTTCAGCAGGATCGGCGGCGCGAACGCGACCAGATACGCGACCGCGGAACAGAGGCTCAGCACCATCGAGGCGACGCTGCTCACCGTCGGCCCAGCGATCGTCGTCGTGAGCGCGGCGATGAGCGTCAGGCTGAGCGCGAGCGCGCCTGCCGCCGCCGCGACCATGCGGTTGCGAGCGACCCCTTTTGCATTACGCGCTTCGCGAATGAGGACGACACCGGCGTATGCGCAAAAGCCCACGAAGTACACAAGCGCGACCGCGACCATGACCGGCACAGCAGCGGGAATGTCGACGATCTTCAGGAGACCGACGACGACCGCCACGAGCCCGGCGACCAAGCCGCCAAGACAGAGCCGCAGCAGGAGCGGCGGCACGCCGGCGAAGTCGTCGACGAGACGGAGCTGAAGGTACGGAAGAGAGAGGAACAGGACCGCGGAGACCAGTCCAAGTGCCGCGGGAACCTGTGTCCCAAGCAAGGCCGCGATCTGGCTCTGCGCGATGATGAAAGCCAGAGCGCCGAACAGGATCGTCGCGTTGATGCTCGTTCGCGATCGCTCGTGTAGCGCTGTGCGCAGAGCGCCCACGAAGACCAGAACGAAGAGCGCGTTCGTGATCAGCCGGACAAGCTCCGCCCCGTTCATCCGTCCCTCCGTTCTTCGCCCGCGACAAGCCTCCGGGCTATTGCCTGAACAGGGGGAACAGGGCTGTATCAGTTAACTGAATGTCGGACTCCGGTAAAGCGGGTGTGCAGGCGTGCGGACAGGGCTGAGCGCAAATCGCTCAAATACGGGGCGTCACTGCGCTCCGATCTGCTTTTGAAGATCGAGCGCCGCGGTGTTCGTCGGCTCCGTACTCAGTACGTCGCGCAGGACCTGGCGCGCCTCGGGAAGGCGGTTCGCTTCGATGAGGCGCCGCGCGAGGGTCAGGCGAAGGTTATTCGAGTTCAGCGCGGCGACGCCTGCGCGCAGAAAGGAGATCGCCGCGTCGGTGTCGCGAACCTGGAGCGCCGCCTCTGAAGCGAGCGTGTAGTAGCCAGGAATCGTCGGGAACAAAGCGATTGCATGCTGCTCGTTCTCGATGGCGCCTCGGTAATCGCCGAGCACGAACTGCGTTTGCGCGAAGCGATGAAACGTTTCTGGGTTCTCTGGATCGACCGCGATCGCGCGGCGCATGGCCTCGTACGCCGCGTCGCGCGCGCCGGGCTCGTTCTGTTTCGCGAATTCCTGTTCCATGCGCGCGAGATTCCACCAGAAGGCCGGCGTGTACGGAGATCGCGACGTCGCCTGCCGATACGCGGCACGCGCCGCCGCGAGATCGGGAACGAGCTCGAGCGATCGGCCGAGGTCGTTCCAGTAAACGGCACGACCCGGGTCGACCGTGGTCGCGGTCCGCGCCAGGTCGACCGCGCGTGGGCCGCTGCCCGCGACGAGAGCAGCCTCCGCCGCCTTCGCCGTGCGATTGGCGTCGAGGCTCCCGAGCTGGCCGAACGCGACGCTCGCGAGGCCGACGACGATGAGAGGACGAGCGATCTCCGGCAGCCGGAGCGGAGGGAACACAGTCACGAGACGCGCTGACCGCAGCTCGCTCGCGAGCGCGACGCCGAGGCACACCCAAGGGATCGACTGGATGCTCTGCGCCCCCGGTAGGACGAGGCCACCTCCATAGAACGCAGCGATCGCTGCGACAGCCACGAGTAGGCCCGCGGCGTCTGTTTCTCGTGCACGCCGCCACGCGAGGATCGCGAGTGCGAGCAGGAGCGCGAGATTCGCGACGAGGCCGACCACTCCGGTCGTGGCGGCGACGTGAAGGACCCAGTTGTGCGCCGACGTGTTCGTCGTATTCAGCCCAGCGATGCCGAACCACTCGGCCTGCTGATACCGCGGATACGCGACCGCGAAGTTCTCGAAGCCAACCCCGAGGAACGGATGGTCGAGGAACATCCGAAACGCCGACTGGTAGAGAAGGACGCGGTCGCGCAGTCCGATCCCCCGACCGATATCGAGAAGGCGGCCCCCCAAAGGAGTGGCCACGAGGACGACGCCGAGCGCTATCGCGGCGAGGCCCGTGGCGACCCCGAACCGAATCAGCACGCGGCGCGATAGACCCGCCCGCCGAAGCCACAGCGGCGCGATGATCACCAGGCCCACCACGATTCCCAAGAACGACCCGCGCGTCGCGACGATGAGCATGAGCCCGAGGCTCGATAGGCCCAGCAACCCGATGAGGGCGAGGACCCACCGTGGTTGGCGTGCGAAGGCGACAGCCGCCGCACATCCAATGACCACGGCGGCCAGGAACTGTCCGTAGAAGTCCGGGTTCCCAAAGGTCGAGAAAGGCCGGGCTCGAGGGTCAAGATCGGCCCACTGGACGGGATCGCGGCCGAGTGCCTGCTGGATCGCGTACAGGCCCGCGAGCGTCGCGGCCGCGCCGATCGTCCATGCCAGCCACGAGGTGCGGCGCGGGTAGTCGATTGTGACCGCGATGGCCACGGCGATGAGCGCGAGGACGGCGTGCGTCGTGAGCCCGAGGTAGCGACCGACCTCGCCGTACAGCGCGACGTACTGGTTCTCGGCAGTGACGGTCGTGAGGACCTCGACCGCGACCACGCCGTAGAAAGCGAGGAAGACCGGCGAGAGCGGGATGCGGAGCCCGTCGGCGAGCGCGATGACGATGAGAGCACCGAGCAGTCCCCACGCAAGCGCGTGGGTGTAGCTCGCCTTCGTCAGGTCGAAGGCGTTGAGAAGCGTAGGGTCGAACGCCAGGACGAAGATCGCGATCTCCGCACACACGACGAGGAGCGCCACCTCGCGCCAGAACACTCCGCGGGCGATCGGCCGATCGCGCCGCGCCTTCGTCGCGCGCGCGGCTCGTCGCGCAGCGCGGGCCTGCGCCACTACAGGGCGCTCTCGAAGTCGTCCTTCGCGCGATCGAAATACCAGAAGCCGACAATGAAGAGCGCGATCGCGACGCCCGCCGAGTACGCGAGCGCGTCCCATTGCGGCGCGAGGCCGTCGAGGAGCGCGCGTTGGTATGCAACGATGACCGAGGTCATGGGGTTGAGGTACAGAAGGCGCAGCTGCTCGGGCCTGTCGTTGAGGACGGCGACCGGGAAGAGCACCGGCGTAAGGAAATACCAGGCGAGCAGGAGAATCCCGAGGATGTGCTGCACGTCGCGGTAAAAAACGGCGAGCGCACTCAGGAGATACGCGAAGCCGAGGTTCATCACGATCTGGAGCGCGACGAGGAGCGGGACCCAGAGCAGCCCCTCCGGATGACGCGGTCCGAAGATGGCGAGGATCGCGAGCAGCACGAGGAAGCTCAGAAGAAAGTTGGCGAGCGCCGAGAGCACGCTCGCCGCCGGCAGGACCTGCAGCGGCATGCGCACCTTCTTGACGAGCGGAGCGTTCGCAAGGATCGCGGACGCGCCGGACTGGAGTGACGTAGCGAAAAAGGTCCACGGCAAGAGCCCGACGAAGAGGAAGATGGCGTACGGCTGCTCGCCCGATGCGGTGATCGGCCGCGTGCGCAGCACCACTCCGAACAGGATCCAGAACACGACGAGCTGCAACAGCGGGTTGACGAAGTTCCAGAGAAAGCCCAGCGCCGAGCCCTTGTACCGGGCGCGGAGCTCCCGCCATGCGAAGTCGACCAAGAGCTCGCGCCGGTCGACGAGCGTGCGGAGGTCGCCGATCACGGTGGAAGAGTATTTCGGTAATGCCCACTCGACATACGGTCACCCGCGACAGCATCGAGCTCGTCTATTGGACGTGGCCCGGCTCCGGTCCGCCGACGCTCCTTCTCCATGGGATCGGTAACTACGGGCGCTACTGGGATCTCTTCGCCGATGCAGTTGCCGGACGCCTCACGCTCGTCGCGCCGGACGCGCGCGGGCATGGCGAGAGCGGGCGACCCCCCGGCGGCTACGCGGCCGCGGACTTCGCCGCGGATGCCCTCGCGGTGCTTGACGCATCGAAGATCGAGCGGGCGGTCGTCGTCGGCCACTCGATGGGCGGACTCCATTTGATCAACCTCGCGGCCCGTTATCCCGAGCGAGTGCAGGCGCTCGTCATCGTCGACGCGAGTCCCGATCCGCTGCCGGCGGGCGCGGAGCGGGCACAGCGACTGCTCACGAGTCGTCCGGCACGATTCGCGAATCGCGATGACGCACGCGCGTACCTCGAGCGCACGTCGCCCGGCTATCCGGCCACCGTCTACGAGAACCGGCTCGCGTTCGCGTTCCGCGAGCAGAACGGCGGGCTCGTGTGGCGCTCCGACCCGGCCGCGCTCGAGCGGATCATGGGCGGCCGGATGCCGACCGAAGATCGATGGAGTGCGCTGGCCGCGATCCGCTGCCCGACGCTGGTGGTGCGCGGAACGCGGTCAAACGTCCTGTCGGAAGAGGTCGCGAACGAGATGGTCCGTACGCTCGCTGACGGGCGCCTCATCGAGCTCGACGCTGGTCACAACGTCCCCCTGGACCGGCCGCGGGAACTTGCTGACGCGGCCGTCGTTCTGGCGACATGAAGGCTCGTCTGCTCGCTGTAGCGTTCGCCGCCATTGTCGCGGCTTGCGGCAGCGTCGCCGGACCGGGTGGGTCCGACCCGTCACCCACCCCAGAGAGCAGCGTCGTGGTCACGAAGGCTTCCAATCAGCAGGTGCTGACCGTTCACGTCGGCGACCACATCCAGATCGCGCTCGGCGAGGACATCAATTGGCAGCTCGAGCCGCCCGATGGCACGGTCCTCATCCAAGAGTCGAATCGCAACTACATGCTCATGCGCGGGACGCAGGCCATCTGGCTCGCGCGATCGGCGGGCCGTTCGACGATCAAGGCGAACGGCGGGATGAACTGCCCGAGCGGCTCGGCGTGTCCGATGCTGCTCGCGGTCTTCACCGCGACGATCCAGGTACTGCCGTAACGAAAAGCGCGCCGGCGAAACCGGCGCGCTCTCAAGTAGATTCCTAGAGGTGAGGGGAGTCCGGTCGTGGTTGGCAGTCGCGCTCGCAGCCCTCGTCGTTGGCTGCGCGCCCACCAAGCTCGTCGGGGAACCGCTCCCGGGAGCCATTGCGCCCGATTTCACCCTCACCGATGGCCCGACCGGTCAGGTCGTGTCGCTCTCGGGGCTCCGCGGCAATGTCGTGCTTGTCACGTTCCTGTACACCTCGTGCCTCGACGTCTGTCCACTGACGGCCGAGGTCATCCGTGCGGCGCGCGACAGAATGGGCGCCTCCGCCAACGACGTCGTCTTCATCGCCATCAGCGTCGATCCCGTTGGCGACACGCCGGCGACGACGCGGCGTTTCGTTCAGGACCACGGCGTGCTGGGGATCCTTCGCTATCTCATCGGATCTCAGGCCGCGCTCGCCCGGATCTGGCAGGAATACGGCATCGCCCAGGCCGTCAGCACGAAAGACGTCCTTCACTCCGACGCCATCTATCTCCTCGACAGGACTCAGCGCGGAAGGGTGCTGCTGCACAGCGACGTCTCGCCGGAGACGCTCGCGACGGACCTCGGGATCCTGGTGCGGGAGCGCTGAGGGGCGCGCTAGCTCCCCAGGAGCTTCAGGATCTTGTCCGCGACCGGCTGGGCGGCGCCGCTGACATTCGCTAGTACGACCACGGTGTAGCCGGTCAGAGTCATCGCGAAAACGGCGCTCGCGCCGACGTCATCGCCCGCGAAGACGCCGGACGTGAGACCTTCCGAGGTCTGACCCCCAGGCGGCGGAACGATCACGAGCCGCCGGAGCGTTTCCGGCTTAACCAGCGCACCGGTCGAGAGCGCTTTGTGGAAGGAGAGCAGGTCGGGAGCAGTGGCGTACGCGCCACCGGCCGGGGTCCCACGAACGGGGAGGCCGCTCCAGTTCGTGCTGTCATCAGGCTTGTAACCGAGCGCGAAGCCACGGTCGTTGCGCTCTTCCTCGGTGTTATGCAGGAAACCCGCGGCGACGCCGGCCTTCGCGAACACCTCGTTATCCATGTAATCGTAGAAGTCGCGGCCTGAGGCCTTTTCAATCACCGCACCGAGCAACAGATACCCCGTGTTGCTGTACGCGAAGGTCTTCCCCGGCACCGTGCCAGGCGCGACGCCGGTGTTCACGGCGCCGATGAGCTCCGACAGCGACTCGAAGCTGTCGCGTACGCGCAGATAACCCGAGTCGTTCAAGTAGTCCCCGGTCCCCGCCGTGTGATCGAGAAGCATGCCGATAGTGATCTGATCGCCGATCGGCTTGGGGTAAGCCGGCAGATATTTGGTAAGAGGATCGTCGAGCGATACCTTGCCTTGATCGACGAGCTGCCCGATCGCGACCGCGGTGAATATTTTGGTGACGGACGCGATATTGAACGGGGTGATCGTCGCGTTTGGCGCGCCGCGGACGCGGTCGGCGTATCCGGTCGCTTTGCTCGCGAGCGGCACGAAGTCCTTCGCGACGAGGACCACGCCGGAGAAGTTGTCGTCGTTCAGTCCGGCGAGGTACGCGCCGATGGCAGCGGCCCCCTTCGGCTGGGTGCTGTCGGGCGCGCCGTTCCCTGATGTGACGCAGCTCGTGGCGAGCGACAGCGCGGCGAGCACCGGAAGGACCCTCTTCAACGGAACTCCCAGCGATGCGCGAGACGTGCCACGCCGACCTCGCGCGACGTTCCGATCACGCGGAACTGCACGCCCTTCTGGTGATAGTCGTACGCGCGGTCCTGCGGGTCGGTGATGCCGATGTCGACGTCGAAGCCGCCGGGAAGTAGCTCGACACCCGGGATCGCGAAGCGCACCACGCCCTCGGGTTGGACCGGCACGCTCACGCCGTCGATGAGCGTGTTCGTGCCGAACACGCCGATGCCGTCATCGCGGTACAGGTACACGCCGAAGACCGCATCGCTCACGCCCTTGGGATTGCGATAGCCAATCTCGATCGCTGCAGCCTGGCCCGACTCGAGCACGACGCGCTCCGCTCCGTCGGGACCGAGCACGCGCGCGCTGGTGATCTCGATCTCCTTGGAGCCCCACCGCGCGCCGATCTCACCGCGCGCGGCGCGCTCGCGCTGCTCCTTCTCGCCGACCTTCTGGTGATACGCGTCGATGACGTGGTGCGGTGTGCCCTCGGCGCCGACGACACCCTCGTCGAGCCAGATCGCCCGCTCGCAGAGCCGCGCGACCGCACCCAGATCGTGCGAAACGAGCACGATCGTCTTCTTCGCGGCGCGGAACTCGCCGATCTTGGCGAAGCATTTGTGCTGGAAGTACTCGTCGCCGACGGCGAGCACCTCATCGACGAGGAGGATGTCCGGCTCGAGATGCACCGCGACCGCGAATCCAAGACGCATGTACATGCCGCTCGAGTAGGTCTTGACGGCCGCATCGAAAAAGCGGCCGAGGTCGGCGAAGTCCTCGATCGCCGGCATGGTCCGGTCCATCTCCTTGCGGGAGAGGCCGAGGAGCGAGCCGTTGAGATAGGCGTTCTCGCGGCCGCTGAAATCAGGGTGGAACCCCGCACCGATCTCGAGAAGCGCGGTGACGCGCCCGTTCACCACGAGCGTCCCGCTCGTGGGCTTCGCCGTACCCGCGAGGAGCTTCAGCAGCGTCGATTTCCCCGAGCCGTTCGCGCCAACGACGCCGAACGACTCGCCGGGCTCCACGGTGAAGGTCACGTCGCGCAGCGCCTCCACCTGCTCCGTGGGCGCGTACTGGCGCAGGACCGCCTCTTTGAGCGTGCGCGTGCGTTCGCGTCGCAGCTTGTAGCTTTTGGAGAGGTGATCGGCGCGGATCGCGGTCACTATCGCTGGTAAGGCTAGAGCGACGCGGCTCAGTTCGAGCCGCGTCGCACACGCAGGACGTGTCGCGCTATCGGGTTACGGCTTGCTGCAGCCAGGCGGTGGCGTCGCACCGGGGCGGCCTGGAGGCCCGGAGTGCGTGTGGTTCGTATCCCCGCAGCCCCAACCGGGGCGCGCGCCGGTGGTGCTGTCGTGAGGCGCGGCAGCGGGCGCGTTCACCGTGACCTCGTTCGTCTCGGTCGTCTCTGTCCGGCCACGCTCGCTGGCCGACTCGTTCGACACGCGCGCCGCGCTCGCGATCGCCAGCCCGGCCGCCGACTTCTCTTGCGCGACCGATGAGGCTTGTGCGGAGAGCGAAACGGTCGCCGCGGTCGTCGTTTGCGCGGAGGTGCCTACGTCGCTCGTCGATGCTCCCGCGATCTGAGCCAGGAGCACGACGACCGCCAAAACGGTCGCCGTCAGCCAGATTCCGCGATGGTTCATGCGCGCTCCTCTCAGAGCCCGAAGGCTCACGCGAAGTCCCCCTGACTGAGGGCTAACGGGAGACTTTCCCATCTGTTAGGCCCTCCTACTCGCTATTGCCGCTATCCCGTAACCAAGCAGGCCACCGCCAACCACGTCGCTGGGCCAGTGCTCGCCCAGGTAGACGCGCGTGAGTGCCATGGCGAGAACAACGACCGTGGAAACGCCGGCCGGCCACCGTAGCGCGGCGACCAGGAACGTTACACGCGCGACGTGGCCGCTCGGGAATGCGAATGTCGTTGGCGCCTCGACGAATGGCAGCAGTTGAATGCTTCGTACGACCTCCTGTGGCGGCGGAGCTTGCGTTATCGATAGCTTCAGCGCGAACTCGAAACCAACGACGAGTGCAAGTAGCAACGGAATCCACCAATCACGGCGACGGGCCCGCAGCCGGACGAGGGCGACGCCGAGCGCGATAGTTCCGAGGACTTCGGATTGCCCCAATACGGTGAAGACCGACGCGCCGAGGTCGAGCCAGGTCTCATGCGGGAGCTGCACAAGGTCCAAGATCGCGCGATCGATCTGCATCAGCGCGCCCAGTGCCACGATCACAGTGAGCGCAATGAACGCCAGGAGTGCCGCGGCGCCTCGTGTTAGAGGGCTGATGTGCTCACCGTCCGCCGCGTGGTTGCGATGTAGCCGACCGCCCCGAAGAGGATCGCAAGCGCGACCCAGAGCAGCGCGAGGAACGGGGTCGCGGTCTCGTGCCCGTAGAAGGACGGAAGCGCGGTCTGGATGTCCGGGCGAAGGACGCGCCCGAGCTCGAGCCAGAGGTGCACCGCGTTGCCGTCGCGAATCTGCGGCATGTACTCGTAGCGAAGGTCCGGCAGCACCGTGTAGACGAACGCGACCATGGCGGACCACCACACTGCGACCCAGGTGAGAACCAGGAGCGCGGCGCGCAGACGACCCGCCGACGCGAGCGCGGTCTCGAGACCACCGGCGACCGCGACGATGAGGAAGGGCAATCCCACGAGCAGGTATCGCGACGGCGGGCCGCCGTCGGCATGCCAGGTCACGATGTCGGCGATGTACAGGAAGTAGAAGCCCCACCCCAGGACGAGCGCGGCGAGCGGCGGACCGTACAGGCGGCGCCGGCGCCAGAGCGCCCAGATGCCGACGAAGGCGAGCAGATAGACGGCTGCGCGTGGCACGAGCCCGAACGCGCGGTCGAAGAGCAGGCCCGGGACTCCGACCTGTGGCGCGTAGTTCAAGATCTCCTGCTGGTCGCGGATGAGGAAGTAACCGGCACCCGGGATGAACCACCCGAAGAGGCGCCAGTTGAGATAACAGAGGAGCAGCACGAGCGCGGTGAACGGCAACGCGGCGGCGAGGAAACGGCGCACGAGGTCGCGCCTCGGCCAGAGCGCCTCGTACGCGAGGACGAGCCCCACGCCGATCGCCACGAACCAAGCTCGCGTCGTAAGCCACGGCAGCGCACCGACGAACGCGCTCGCGAGCGCGAGGTTCCGCAGCGGTGTCGCGGTCCCCTGACGGATGAGACGAACGGCCGTGACGAACACGACCGCAGCGATGAGATCCGGATAGATCTGCGTCGTGTAGGTGATGAAGGGGTGGACGAACAGCGTGACCGCGACCGCGAGGAACGCCACACGCCGATCGAAGGCGAGATCGCGTAATAAGAGGTAGAGCTGCGCGGCGAGGAGCGCCCCGAACACGCATATCAGCACGAGCACGCCGGTCCGGCCGGCAAGGGCGTACGGGATCACGGCGAGGACGGGCAAGCCCATGTCGCGCAGTGAGTAGATCGCGTTGCCGACGTGGATCCCGTGAACATCCGGAAGCGGCTCGGGATAGAAGTCGTAGTAGCGCTGGCCGGCATAGTCGTTCGCGAGATCGAGGTCGTGATCGAACACGATGCTCTGCACGATGATCAGGTAGTGCGGCTCATCGGAGGCCGTCGGCGCGATGGTCCGGTCGTACGGCAGGATCACCAGCGCGGTCGCGAGCATGGTCGCGCCGAGCAGGATCGCGGCGCGCGCGTCGCCGAGGCGCGAGATTATGGTCCAGAGCGCCTGCAGCGAATTCACGGCGAGGCCGACCGCGAGCAACAGATAGAGCATGCCGACCTCCGTGTCTGGAATGAAGAGGCTCCGCATGCCGAGCAGGACGAGCGGAGCCACGAGATAGAGCGCGACGTGGCGCGCGAAGAAGCCCGCGCGCCTACTCGGATCGAGCTGCGATCCGATCGCGGCAGCCAGCGCGGTCGAGATCAGAAGCGCCGCCGGCAGCCATCGCGTCGCGAGGCTCCGCGGAACATCTCCGAGCTCGCCGACCCAGGGCTGCGAGACCGCGATTATCACGACCGCGAGCGCCAATGCGTTCGCTACGAGAAACCAGACGAACCGCTGCCCCTCGGTGATCACGCGAAGGGGAGGCTGTTCACCTAACGCGAAGCGGCGGCGCCATCCGTAGACCGCGAGCACCGCGAGGATCGCGACTGCCGGCACCAAACGGAGATACGTGTTGACGTACCAGTCGGGAGAGGTCTGCTCAAACGACGGAAGCCAGCCGAGCGGGTTAAGGCCGAGGATCTGATCCAGGACCTCCTGCGGCTGCTGCTGGAACGCGTCGTTGAGCGCCCGCGATGGCATCGCGCAGAGGACCAGGGTCATACCTGCGCTGAGCTCAATGAGCATTCCGGCGACGACCCGCATCCACCACTGGGAGATGACCGCCAAGCCAATCGCGACGAGCGGTGCGGCGAGCGGGAGCACGTCGACGAAGTAGCGCGCCGACGGCGCGTATCCGCCCTCCCAGTAGTGATAGAGCGACAGCCCGATGAGGCTGAGGCCGAGCGTGATCGCGGCCGGCGCGAACACGCGGCGGTTCGCGCGCACGGCGGCGGGGATGCCGATCACCGCGATGAAAAGCCACGGCGCGACTCCGGCGATGCCGAATGTTCGGTCGAACAGCATGCCGGGCAGCGCGATCCAGAACTCGAACGAGACGAACGAGATCGCCGTGACCGCATCGGACGAGACTCCCTGCGGATACACGACGGCGAGGAAATACCCGATGTACGGCAGCGGGACGCCGTAGAGGAAGGCATTCGAGATCGCCGCAACAAGCCCCACCCCGGCGGCGCCGATCGCGAAGTGCCTGAAATCTCGGCGGCTGATCCACCACATCGCGATGAGGAGCACCGCGAGAACGAGCCCGTCACGCGGGTTGAGAAAGAGCGTGAGGCCCGCGGCGATGCCGGCGAGGAGCGGGCGACGCACCGGTGCTGTGATGCCGAAGCGGTAAGCGAACCCGATCGCGGCCGCTCCGAACGCGTTCGGATACACGTGGAAGGCCAGGAGCACGCCGGGCGCGAGGAACGTCGTCATGGCCCACACCGCGCCGCGCAGCCGAACGGACGCGATCGGGTCGCGCAGGATCAGCGCGGTCGCGACCGAGGCCAGCGCCGCAAAGAAGGCGACGACGAGCTCCGCCCCGAATCGTCCCGCGGCGAGCCAGCCAGGTAGCAGCAGGAGGGGTATTGCGTAGCCCTGGATTGCGCGCGGCCCGAGCGGCGTGTTGAAAAGATGTGTCGCGCTGTCGAACGCGCTCGCGGTCAGAGTCGAGAGTCGGCGGAAGAGATCGGGGTCGATGGTCGCGTCGACGGTCCCATGTGCGAGGCGATCGGCGACGAGGAGGTAGTGCACCTGGTCGCCGAGCGGAAGCGCG
>Ga0207646_10002743_pt1 | contig 20579 bp, 12 predicted proteins | sample KBSK5502metaG_FD_184343 | JGI IMG/M metagenome (GOLD analysis project Ga0207646, IMG submission 184343) | Corn, switchgrass and miscanthus rhizosphere microbial communities from Kellogg Biological Station, Michigan, USA - KBS K5-50-2 metaG... | ecosystem: Host-associated > Plants > Roots >...
TGGGGCATAAGAGGGGCGGATGGCCTGTTATCCGCTATACCCGAGTAGTCCTGTGAGCCCCTGGAGCCCCGACGTGAGCGTGCATGACATCGACCTTCAGACCCTGGCCGGAGAATCCGCCACGCTGGGCGACTACGCCGGCTCGGCGATACTCATCATCAACGTAGCGTCGCAGTGCGGGCTGACGCCCCAGTACGCCGGCCTGCAGCGGCTGCACGACCGCTTCGCCGAGCGCGGGTTCGCCGTGGCCGGCTTTCCCTGCAACCAGTTCGGCGCCCAGGAGCCGGGTACCGCAGAGGAGATCGGCGAATTCTGCGCGGAGAACTACGGCGTCACGTTCCCGCTGTTCGCCAAGATCGATGTGAACGGGCCCGGCCGGCATCCGCTGTACGCGGAGCTGACCCAGGCAGCCGACGCGGAGGGCAAGGCGGGCGACATTCAGTGGAACTTCGAGAAGTTCCTGGTCGGAGGGGACGGCAAGGTGCTCGCGCGATTCAGGCCGCTGACCGAGCCTGAGGCGCCCGAGGTCGTCGACGCGATCGAGGCGGCCTTGCCGCGGTAGTCGCGGTCGCGCTACCCACCGGTCCGGCCGTCATCGCCGCAGCAGGCGGAACGCCAGCTGCGGGAGACCGAACTCGGTCAGGACCCTGGCCGCCTCGCCGGTCACGCCCGGCGGCGGCTCGGCGATCTTGATGTCCGCATGGACGTGTGGCCGCCGACCGAGCAGGACGAACGCCTCGGCCAGCACGACGCACCGCAGCGGGTCGGGCAGGTCGGTCCGCACCGGGCAGTGGCCGCGCGGGTCGTCGAGATGGGACCGGCCCGGTGTCCAGTAGATCTTCGCGGCAACCCCGTTGCTCACCATGCGGCGGTATACCGCCGCTCCGGTCTCTGCGGAATCCGGCCCGATGTCGTGCGGCCGCACGCCTGCCTGCATGACGATGTGAAACCCGATCGCCTCGGCCGCCGCCTGCCACTGGCCAGGCGTCCAGGCCGGGGCGGCATCGGGGAGGGGCTCGTGAGCGGCGAACTCCTGGTCGGGGAGCCACGGGTCGCCCAGCCACCAGGACACCGCGTCTCGGCGGTCGGTCGTCACGGAATCCAGGCGCCATCGGTGTTCGCGATAGACCCAGCAGGCGAACCCGCCTGGTGCGTTCGTTGCTCGGCGCATGCCCGGCTGCGGAGAGCAGCGCTGCCGCTGCAGGTAGCGGCGCAGCTCCTCGGCGGACACGTACGGTGAGATCACTCGCACCACCCGCCGCTTTCCCGCACAAGCCGTACACCCTCGCAGTCCAGGATCGCCGTCCCCGGCGCCGCCCGCAACCGCCGTGCGTAGCGAGGCTCGGCGCCGCGCCCCAACAAGGGCGCATCGGGCCGGGCGCGCCGTTGACCACCATGATCACGGACGATATTTGACATATACGCACAAAATCGTCCGTGATCACGGATCGGGCCGGGCCTGGCCTGGCCGGGCCTGGCTGCGCGGCTCGCCGAGTAGGCGATGGAGCCGTATCAGGCCAGTCGGCCTGGGCCGCGCTTGACCATCTGGTCGGCGATGATCGCGCGCTGCACCTCGCTCGTGCCCTCCCAAATCCGCTCGACGCGCAGTTCCCGGTAGAACCGCTCCGCGGCGTACTCGCGCATGTACCCGCGCCCGCCGAACACCTGGACCGCGCGGTCCGCGACCCGGCCGGCCATCTCCGAGGCGCAGAGCTTGGCCATCGAGCACTGCGCGTGCTGCACCTTGCGGTCGGCGCCCGCGTCGACGCCGCGGGCCGTCTCGTACGTCAGCGACCTGGCCGCGAACAGCTCGGTCAGGCTGTCGGCGAGCATCGCCTGCACCGCGCCGAACTCGGCGATCGGCCGCCGCTGCACGATGCGCTCCCTGGCGAACGCGGTCATCTCGGCGACCAGCCGCTCGGCCGCGCCCAGGCACCGCGCGGCGACCATCAGCCGTTCGAACCTGAACCATTCGTACGCGAAGCTCATCCCGTCGCCCTCGGCGCCGACCAGCTGGGCGGCCGGCACCCGCACGTCTTCGAACGCGACGATCGGGTGCTGGTGCGCATGGCCGAGCGTGTGCATGTAGGCGGGGGTCCTGACCACGCGCACGCCGGGGCTCGGCAGGTCAACAAGGAACATGGCGTGCTCGCCCGCGTGCTCGCCGTTGGTCAGCTTGCCATGGAAGAACGCGTAGTCCGAGGCGTTGAACGAGGTCACATGCCATTTGGTGCCGTTGAGCACGTAGTCGTCGCCGTCCCTGCTCGCCGTCGCCTCGATCGCGTCGACGTCCGAGCCCGCTCCCTCTTCGGTGATCGCGTAGCACTCGTCGCGCTCGCCGCGGGCCGCAGGCCTGACGTACCGCTCGAGCTGGTCGGGCGTCGCCACCGCAGGCAGCCAACCGGGCGGCGTCGCGACGACCCAGGCCAGAGCGTTGGTCACCCGGCCGACCTGCTCCTGGATCAGGACCTGCTGGAGCGACGAGCATCCGCCGCCGCCGACGTCGGCGGGCAGATTCGACGCGTACAGCCCGAGCTCGATCGCCCGCGCCTTGTGCGCTGCCTCCTGCTCGGCGGGCACCTCGCCGTCGGCCATCTCCACCTCGGCCTCGAGCGGTATCAGCTCGTCGGCGAACCGGCGCGCCCGCGCCTGGATTGCCAGATCCTGCTCTGACAGGCTGTACATCGGTTCCCTTTCTGGCCACCCCGCGGGGACACCCCGCGTCCCCCCGAGCGGCCGGGCAGCATGCGGTCAACGAGCCTTGACTGAACGTTCAGTCTATGCCAGCATCGGCGGCATGCCAATGGTCTCTGCGGCCGGCCAGGTCTCGACGGCCGACGCGGTCGTGGTCGGAGGCGGAACGATCGGCGCGTGGTGCGCCTACTTCCTTCGCATGGCCGGCCTGGAGCGGGTCGTCCTGCTGGAGAAGGACAGGCTCGGCCAGGGAGCGAGCAGCCGCGCGGCAGGAGTCGTCAGGACCCAGGGCGGGACCGTCTGGGCCGTCAAGCTCGGCGAGTGGTCGCGCAGGTTCTACCTCAGCCAGGCCGACCTGCTCGCGATCGACTCGGGATTCACCCCGCAGGGATACGTGCTGCCGTGCTTCACCGAGGCCGACGTCGCCGCCGCGCGCGAGCGGATGGCGATGCAGAACTCGCTCGGCATTGACGTGCGCTGGCTTGAGCCCGACGACGTCGACCAGATGAATCCGTGCCTGGCGCCCGGGCTCACGCTCGGCGCGACCTACTGCGCCGAGGATGGCTACCTGCACCCGCCGCGCAACGTGACCGCCTACGCGCACGCGCTGGCGGTGAGCGGCGTCACGGTGCTCGAGCACACCAGCTTCACCGGCCTTGAGGTGGCGGCCGGCGCGGTCAGCGGGGTGCGCACGAGCGCCGGCCCGATCGCCACGTCAATCGTCGTGCTGACCGGCGGGCCCGAACTCGCCGCGGTCGGCCGCATCGCGGGGATCCGGATCCCGGCGGGGGCGGTCAGGCACCAGGTCGCCGTCACCGAGCAGCACCCCGACCTCGCGCCTGCCAGGCTGCCGATGGCCTTCGACCTGGCGTTCGGCCTGTACTGGCGGCCGGAAGACGGCGGCCTGCTGTTCGGCATGTCGAACCCCGACGAGCCTCCTGGCGAGGCCCGCGCGGTCGACACCGAGTACCTCGAGCTGGTTCGCGAGCGGCTGCGCGAGCTGGTCCCGGTGACCGGCCGGCTCGGGCTCCGCCGCACCTGGGCGGCGACCATCGAGTACACGCCCGACCACCTGCCGATCATCGGACCGGCGATTGCCTCAGGACATTTGATCAACGGGGCGTTCGTGGCCGGTGCCGGCGGCCACGGGATGATGTACGGCCCGGCGGTCGCCAGGGCCGTGGCCGACGTGGCGCTGACCGGCAGCTCGCCCGTCGTGGACACGGGCGACCTCGGCCTCGACAGGTTCGACGAGCACGGGAACAGCCGGCTGGCCACCGACCCGATCGCGCTGCCGTTCCCGGAGCACGCGACCAGTTCCCCTGGCAAGGAAGGTACGCGATGACCGATTGCCGATCCGGCCACCTCGTATGTCGCCGCCGCTGCGATCGCCGAACTCGACGACTGAGGGCCGGGGCGCTCGCGGTCAGCGATGTCAAGCGCGCGATGAGGGCTGCCGAATCGCTGATCGAGGTCGCTCGCCGCGTGAACGTCGGCTAGCGCCTCAGCGCGGCATCGATCCCGGTGACCCGTGCGCCCGGGCCGACGGTGATCACCGTCGCCGCGGCCGCCGAGCCGGCGTGCTGCCACCACTGGGTGTTGAAACCGGAGTCTCCGCAGCCCGCCGAGAACTCGACCTTGTACCGGCCGGGTTGCACCCCGGCGAGCGTGTACCGGCCGCCGGCGCCGGTCACGGCGATCTCCGGCCGCTGGCTGAGCCCAAGCAGAGGATCGGGCACGGTGCCGACCGGAGTGGCCGTCACGCATTCGCCGCTGACCTGCTGGTGTGCCAGATCAGTCACGGCGCCCGAAATCGAGCCCGTGGCTGCGAGCGTCGCATTGATGCTGGCGGTATCGGCGCCTGCGACGACAGCTACCTGGTCAGCCGTCGCCTGCGTCGGCTGATCGTTGAACCACAGCGGTGCCAGATCGTCATCCGGGAAGAAGCAATATGGATCGGCGAAGTAGACCTGGTACTTGCCTGTCGCAAGCTCGGTGATCTTGTAGGTGCCATCTGGATTGGTTGTCGTCAGGCCGAAGCTACCGCCCGGCTTGACCGGGACAGCGATCACGCAGACATTGCCCCGGCCGCCGGCGGGCGACCCGGCCAGCACGCGGCCAGAGATGGATCCGCTCGCCGGGATCCTGACGTTGATCCCGGTGACCGCTTGCGGAGCACGCACCTGTACCTCGCCAGGCCGCGTGATTGAGGCGGCATTCGCTTTGGTGCAATCTGCGGCGAAGATCTGGTACTTGCCTGTGCTGAGCCCTGGGAGCGTGTAGCCGCCGGCACGGCCAGTGAACGCGAAGCGGAGCGACTGGGTGGCGGCATCGTACGCTTGCACACAGAACCCTTGCCGCCCCCGGCCGGCGCTGCCGATCACATGACCAGAGATCGATCCGCCCGCCCCGAGCCTGGCGTCGATGTGCGGCGTCGCACGGCCCTCCCGCACGAGCACGGGCGTCGCTGACCCCTGCGTCGGCTTGGCCCGGTACCACTGGGACCCGTACCGGTTCCTGACGCAGGTGGAGAACTGGACGTCGTAGCGTCCCGCGGGCAGATGGCGAATGTGGTACGCACCGTTTCTGGTGATCGGCCCCGGTCCGATGACCGCGGGAAACGGCTCCCCGGCCGGCACGGCGAGCAGGCATATACGGCTGAGCGGCGTTCCCGTGCGGCTCGTGACCGATCCGGTGATCGAGCCGGGTGAGTGCATGACGGCGCTAACGCCGGCGGTGACCTGCCCGGCGGCGGCGGAGACGAGATCGGCGCTTTCCGCGGTTCGACGCGACCTGAACCATTGCCTGGCGACGGAGCCGGTACCGCATCCGAATTCGACAAAGTAGACGCCAGGGCTCAGGTTGCTTGCCCGGTATGAGCCATTGGCTGTGTGCTCGATGTGGGTGTTTCCAAGGTCTCCGAACAGCTGATCCGACCTGCCGGTAATCCGGACGCAGATGCCGTTGAGCCGGTGGCCTCTCGCGTCGGTGACGGCACCCGTGATGGTGGCACCCGGTCGCATGGTGGCGTCGATGCCGGTCCTGATGTGGCCAGCAGTGAGCTTGACGGGATCGGCCGCGGCCGCCGTAATCTCGCCGTTGTAGTACTGCGGCAGGTAGCTGCCGGTGTTGCCGCACCCGCCGGCGAACTGGACTGTATAGGTCCCGGGATTCAGTCGGGTGGCAGCGTATGTCCCGTCGCGCTTTGTGTGAATGCCGAAGCTGAGTCCGCTTGTACCGCCGATGTCGACGCAGATGCCGCCGACCGGCTTGCCGTGCATGTTCGTGACGGTCCCCGAGATGCCGGCGTCAGGCACGAGGAAGACGTTTACGCCGCGCTTAGCCTGGCCCGCGCCCACCGTCACAGAACGCACTCGCTCCACGTAGCCGCCGCGGTTGCCGCAGCCGGTCTGATATTGGACGACATAGTCGCCAGCGGCCAGGCCAATCAGCGTGTAACGGCCGGCCTTGCCGGTGCGGCTGTCGACGCTGATGCCTGTGCGCGGATCGTATGCGTCGACGCAGATCCCGCGTAGGACCGGACCACTCGCGCTGCCGCCGCGCACCGCGCCCGCGATCGCGGAGCCCGGTTCGAGCGCGCCGTTGACGTTGCTTACCTTCCGGGTTCCCGCGACGCGGATGCTGGTCGCAGCGCGTCGCGTGGCGGCGTGCCGCCACCACTGGGGGGCATAGTTGCCCGTGCTGCCGCAGCCGATCCTGAATCCGACTGTGTAGCTGCCCTTGAACAGCCCGTGCACGACGTATTTTCCGTACTTGCCGGTCCTGGGTATCGCTTCCGTGAAGCCTCCGGCAACCCGGCCGTTGACCGTGACGCAGATGCCGAGCAGCGGCTTACCCGACTTGCTCCGCACGGTGCCCGAAATCTGCCCGCCCCGGCGCAAGCTGGCATCGATCCTGGTCGTGGTCCCGCCTGCCCTGACCCTGATGACTGCGGCCTTGGGCGACGGGAACGGCGTGGTCACGCCCTTGTACCACTGACTCAGCCAGTTGCCTGGATCCGGGCAGCCGAACGAGCCGGCGAACAGCACCTGATACCGGCCCGCGCGCACCTTCCGCAATGTGTAGTGGCCGTTCGCCGATGTCACAGTGGTCGGCACGAAGCCACTGCCGACCGGGAACGCCTGCACGCAGACCCTGCCGACCGGATGACCGTTGCCCGTCACCAGTCCGCCGATGCGGCCAGTGCCTGACGCCGTGGGCTTCGCTCGACCGCGCGGGCCGCTCGGTGCGCCGGCGAGTCCGAGCGTGACCGTCGGCATGTTCTTGAGCTGTCCGGAGACCACGGTCGGCTGCACCTGCATCTGAACGTCCGGCTGGCCGGGGACTCCCACACCCGCTACCAGTTCTGCGTACGACCTCCGCGGTGAGCAGGCTCGGTAGGTGACGCTATAGCTGCCAGGCCGAAGGCCGGACAGGACGTACCGGCCATCGGCCCTGGTCACGGTCATCTTGCTGCCCACGGCACCGATAGCCGTCACGCACGCGCCGGAGACCGGGCGGTGGTCGATTCCGTCGACCAGGCCAGTGAGCACGCCGCCGCGGTCCCTGGCGGCGGCGAATGCGGCCAGGTTGGCGCGCAGAATCGCCCTCATGGCCGGCGGGCCGCCGCCCCTTGTCACCGCCGCTGCGGTGCGCGCCTGGGCCGGGACGGCAGGCAGCGCGGCGAATCCTCCGGCGAGCAGGCCGGCCAGAGTGCCGATCACCAGCGATCTGCGCGACACGAGCTCGCCTCCCTCATTTGGGGTGTCAGCGTTTCAGCGTGGCGCCGATCCCGGTCGCGAGCAGCGCCCGTCGCGCGGGGCTGACAGTCATCTGTCGCTCCACTCAGCGGTGCAGGGTGACGCTGATTCCCCTCGTCACGTGCGCCGCGCGCACGGCGATGACCGTCGCGCCCGAGCGGGTCGGCGCGTTCTTGTACCAGCGCGTCGCGTAGCCGCTCGCGCCGCAGCCGGTCGTGAACCTGACCACGTACCGGCCTGGCTGCAGGTCGCCGATCCGGTAACCGCCGCCCGCGGCGGTCACGCCGGCCGGGACGCCGAGGCCGCCCGCGACCGGCACCGCCTCCGCGCAGATCCCGGCGACCGGCTTGCCGGCCGTCCCGCGGACGACGCCGGTGATCTCGCCAGCGGTTGGCAGGGTGACGTTGCCTGTGGTCGTCTGGCCGGCGCTCACCTGGACCGGGCCCGAGGTCCCGGCGGCCAGGCTCGGCTCGTCGCTGAGCAGCCTGGGGTCTCCTGCCAGGATCTCGTAGCGGCCTGGAGCGAGGTTCGTCGCTTGGTACTGGCCGCCCTGCAGCGAAATCGTGCCGAACGCCGACGCTGTTCGGCTGAGCGGCAGCACCTCGACGCATGTCCCAGGGGCAGGCCTGGATCCGTCGGCGAGGCGGACGCTCGTGACCCCGGAGACCGTGCCGCCGAGGCCAAGCTGCTCGTTGATGCCGCGCACCGACCTGCCCGCCACGATGTGCACCCGCGAGCTTCTGATCTGGCCAGCAAGTGCGGATTCGAAGGAGCACGGGTCGAACTCCACGATGTAGTTGCCGGAGCTGAGGCTGTTCACCGTGTAGCGACCGCGGCGGTCGGTGAGGCTAAAGCTGACCGTGCTGAAGTCGGGCGTGTAGGCGAAGACGCAGACGAAGCTGACCGGCCTGTGGGTCGGCTGGTACACAACCTGCCCGCTGATCTGCCCGCCCTTGGTCATCGCAGCGTCGATGTTCGCGGTTGTCTGCTGCCCCTTGACCACGACGGCGTCCGCGGAGGCCGGCGTAGAGCGGCCCTTGTACCACTGGTTGGCGAAGTTCGGACTCGTCTGGCCGAAGAAGAAGAAGAGTCCGCCGCCGCAGTTGGAGAACTCGACGATGTACCGGCCCGCCGGCAGCCCGGTCAGCGTGTATGTTCCTTTCCGCCCGGTGAACCACAATGTGCCAACCCCGGAGCGCGGGTTGGTGGCCGTGACGCAGATGCCGCCGATCGGCTTGCCCGTTGCCTTGTCCGTGACCACGCCGGTGATCTTCCCGGCCGGCACGAGCGTGGCGTTGACGCCGCTTGTGACCTTGCCGCCGGCGACGTAGACGAGGTCCGGTGGCGCGCCGGCGCCCTGTCGGCTGAACTCCTGATCCGCATACGCCGACTGCCTGCAGCCGCCGTGCCCGGAGGCCTGGCCGGTGAAGAGCACCTCGTACTGGCCGGGCGGGAGATTAGTCGAGCTGTACCGTGCGTTCCTGGCGACCCTGAAGTCGGCGAAGTTGCCGCCTCCGCCGGCTCCGGTCACGCCGAACACGATCACGCAGACCCGGTCGACCGGCCGGCCTGCCTGGTCGGTGACCCGGCCGGTGATCGTGCCACCCGGCCGCATGCGGGCGTTGATGCCGCTCGTGACCTGCCCGGCGGTCACGGTGATCGGCGTCGGGCCGAAGAAGGTCGGATCGCCCCGGTAGGCCACGGGCGCCAGGCTCTCGGTGTTGCCGCATCCTCCCTCGAAGCCCACGAGATAGCTGCCGGAGAAGAGCTGCCTGAGCCGGTACGAGCCGTCGCTCGCCGTGATGGCGAACGCGCCGAAATTGGCGTCGGAGATCACGCAGACCCCGCCGACCGGCTTGCCGTGGCTGTCCCTGACCACGCCCGAGATGACACCGCCGGTCGGCAGCACCGCGTCGGCCGTGGTCGTGACCTTGCTGCTGACCGTCGCCGCCGCCGAGACGGGCAGGTAATTGCCCTTGTTGCCGCAGTTCGAGAACATCCCGCCGGGAATGAACTCGAGCTGGTAGTTCCCGGGGGACGCCCGCTTGATCGAGTAGGTGCCGTCTGCGGCGGTCCTGGCGAACAGGAAGCTCAGGCCGTCGCTGGTCAGCGCGACCACGCAGATGCCCCCGAGCGGCTTGCCGTCGGAGTTCTTGACCAGGCCGGCCAGCGATCCGTCGAGCGGCAGCACCGCGTTGACGTGCGGCGTGGTCCTGCCCTGCCTGACTCTCACCAGGCTAGGCAGCTGGACGGTCCCGTACGGGCCGCGGTTTCCGCAGCCAGTGGAGAATGCCACCTGGTAGCTGCCGCCGACCAGGCCCTGGAGCCGGAACGTCCCGTCGGCCTTGGTGTTCGCCTGGTAGAACGAGAAGCCGGTGGCGCTGTTCGCAAATACGCAGATGCCCGCCAGCTTCTTGCCTTCCGAGCTCTTGACCGTGCCCGTGACGCTCCCTCCGAGCGTGAGCACGCCGGTGATGCCCGAGGTCGTCTTGCCGTCGGTGACCGCCACGAGCTTGCGCAGGCGCAGCGGCAGCCAGGGCGAACCGCCCCGGCGGCAGAACGGGCCGACCTCGACCTGGTACTTGCGCGTGGCCAGGCTGGGCAGCCGGAACGTGCCATCCCCGCGGGTCAGCGCGAACCCTTCGAAGAGCCGCTGGCCGCCGGTTCCGAAGGCGATCACGCACAGGCCGCCGAGCGAGGGATGGCTCTTCGCGCGGGTGCGGAACCTGCCGGTGATCACGGCGCCCGCTCCGAGCGAGGCATCGATGCCCGTCACCGTCTTGCGCGCCGCGACGCGCAACGGCGTCGCCCTGGCGGTCGACCCGGCCGCCTTCCACAGTTGCGGGGCGAAGTTGACCCTCGCCGCGCACAGCGGCAGGAAGTCGACGTAGTAGCGGCCAGGCCGCACCCTGACCCGGTACCGGCCGGTCGAGCCGGTGCGCGCGACGGCGACGAAGAACCGCGCCGATACCGGCGCGACCGCCACGCAGACCCGGGCGACCGGGCGTCCCGCGCTGCTGGTGACCCGGCCGGAGATGACGCCCGCGTTCCTGGCGCTCGCCGACGCCTGGAACGTCCGGCCTGAGGCAAGCTCGCTGATCAGCCTGCCCTGCTGCTCGGCAGCGTTGAGGTGCCCGGGGCGAGTCGCCACAGGCGAGGGATGGGCAAAGCGCGGCGAGATCATCCCGAGCGTGACCGGTGCGAGCTCGACTGGCGAGGAACTCGCGACCATGACCTTCGCCGCGGACGCGCGGGTCAGGCCGCCGTACCACTGGGCGGTAAAGCGGGCGACCGGCGAGCAGCCGCGGTACTCGACCCGGTAGGCGCCGAGCGGCAGCCCGGCGAGCACGAACCGGCCGTCGGGCCTGGAGAACGTGCGGCGGGTGGCGAGCACACCGCTCGCGGTCACGCACACGCCCGCTTCTGGGTCGCCGGCGGGACCCCGGACCAGGCCGGTGATGACGCCGCGCTGGTTCCGCAGCGCCCTGAGGCGCTTCGCCCGGGCGAGAGCCCTGAGCTGTGACGGGGTCGGAGACGGCCGCGCGGCACGGGCGCGGACGGCGGTCCGGCCGGCGCTGAGCGGGCTCGCCGCCGCTGGCAGCGCGGTCAGACCGACGCCGATGAGTGCCCCGGTCACGGCCAGGCTCTGCGCGATTCGTCGCATCGTGTGAACTCCTGCTCTCCCGGCCGCATCCTGCGCCAGCCAGCGAGAGCATAGACCGAACGAGCGGGCTTATGTACGTCGGGATGCTAATATTTAGGAATTCACGTGCTTCGCCAGGAGACCCGACTGGCACTGGCCTGGCTCGTGGACAGCGTCGCATGACCCGGGTGAGGGCGCGGCTGAGTCGTGGCCGAGCTCCTCAGGGGAAAACGGGCTGATCTCATGAATGTCATGAATGTCATGAATGTTATAAATAGTAACTTCCATGGCAAGTCCTTGCAGATCGTCATGAGGCCTCAGTAACATGCACCGATGACCCAGTCTGAGGAGCCGGCTAGCGACAGGCCATCGCCTAGTCGCTCAAGCAGGGCATTGGCGCTACGCGCCGGCGCCGAGAGCGGCGACGCCGTCGGCGTGGCGCCGGCACGCAGGGAGGTCGGCTGGGTCCAGCAGCACCGAGTACTGGCCGCGGGGCTTGTGCTCATTGCGGTTGACCTGGTCTGGCGAGCGCAGATTCTCAGTCACCTGTACTTCCGTCAGGATGACTTCGAGAACCTGGACCTTGCTTTCAAGTCCGCACTGAACGTGCATTACCTCACGTTTATCGGCTCAGGTGACCTGATGATGGGCCAGCGACTGCTGGCCTGGATGTTGTCGAGGGTGGCGCTCTACGACTGGACGCTAGCGGCAGCGATCATTCTCGTTCTCTTCGGGGCCTCCGCGCTCGCCGGGCTCAGGTTGCTGCGGACACTATTCGGAGAGCACCCTGCCATTCTTATCGCTCTCGCCTTGTATCTGCTCTCGCCGCTGACGGTGCCCTCATTCGGCTGGTGGTCCAGCGCGGTCGAGGAAGTACCACTACAGCTAGCCATCTTCTTGGCACTTAATGCGCACGTGCTGTATCTGCGCGGTCGACAGAAGAAGCACCTAGCGGCCGCCATCGGATGGGTGGCATTCAGTCTTTTCTTCTACGAGAAGGGACTCGTACTGCCGCCACTGCTCTTCGCAGTGACTGCTGCCTACTTCGCGGGACGGCGGTCTTTCCTCAGCGGCGCATGGCTGGCTCTGAGCCGGTACCGGGCGGCATGGCTGTCCTACGCCGCGCTGCTCGTCGCCTACTCGATCCTTCTCGCAGTGTCGCTGGGGACAGCCATCGCTCAGCCGCAGGCGCCACACTCGATAGGCACCGTGACTAGCTTCTCCTGGCATTTGCTGAAGGACGAGCTAGTACCAGGTTCGCTCGGCGGGCCGTGGCGGTGGCTGCCTTTTCCCGGGAATGCCTATGCCATCGCGGCGCCACCATCCGGGCTTACCTGGCTCGCCATGATCGTGGCGATAGCGCTCATCGGGGTGAGCGTGCTGCGCAGGAAGGTCGCCTGGCGAGCGTGGGCGATCTGGATCGGCTGGGTGGCATTCGCGGACATGCTGCCCGTCATCCTCCGCAGGATGAACGGCCCATACCCGATCCTTTACGCCCTAGAAACCCGCTATGTCTCCGACTCTGTCGCGGTCCTGGCCATCTGCCTGTGCCTGGCCTTCCTGCCGCTCGTGCCCGAGCACAAGACGACGGTTCCTGGATTCAACTGGGACCGGCGCTCGGAGGGAGTCGAGAGCGCCTGGCGAAGGTTCGCCTCCGGCGTCATTGTCGTGTTCATCCTCGGATCCCTGCTGTCGACCTGGTCATATGAGTCACATGTTTCTGGCAGCGTGGTCGCGCACTACATCGCCAACGGTCGCCGGGCTCTGCGACTCATGCCGCGTTCCGCGGCAATCGTTGACACGCCTGTCCCTGGCGATGTCGTCGTCGGCCATATTCATCCGGCCCTCGCCTCGACGGTCCTCGGAGACATGGTTCGCAAGCGATTGCGCTGGATTACCGCTCCTGCGGGTACCATCGACGGCTTGAGAATCTTCGGTCCTGACGGCCGGTTGTACCTGGCTGCCGTCAAGGGCGGGACCAGTCCGTGGGGACATCCGTGTTTCGCGAATCACCATGGCCATATCGCTGTGAACTTCTGGACAGCGTCACCGACATATAGTGACGTGCTGCGCATCGGTTACTTGTGGTATTCCAAGGTCCAGGGAACGGCCGACGTGCACTACGGGGCGAGCAGCCATGTCATGCCCCTGGAACCTGGCCTGCATACTGGTTACCTGAAAGTCAGCGGCTCAGCGCACGGCGTCGTCGTGAATCACATCGCCGGCGGAGGCCTGTGCGTCGGGGAGGTCGGCGCGGGCTTCCTGGTGCCTGACTACCGGGCACCAGCCGTGCCGCCCGTGCCAGCAACCGGCCGTGCGCTCAGTGGATGACCTAAGGGCGTGAGCGAGACGACAGGCTCGGTGTCCAGCGGCCAAGATATGGTGGCGACGCTCGGCGCCGACGACGATTTCGAGGGAGTCGATGTCCGCGGCTTGCTCGACAGGATCAAACAGCGCCGGGTACTGCTAGGCGGTCTCTCGCTCATCGTCGTCTCGCTGCTGTGGCGGATCCAATTCCTCAGCCATCTGTACTTCCGTCTCGATGACTTCATCGACCTGGACAAGGCGATCCAGAGCCCGTTCGACTGGTCGTACCTCACCTACAACGGAGTCGGCCACCTGATCATCGGGGTTCGTGCCGTCGGCTGGTTCCTGGCGAGGACGACGCTGTATAACTGGAGACTGGACAGCGCGGTCGACCTCGTCCTGGTTGGCCTATCTGGCTTGGCAGCGCTCCGAATGCTGCGGACGATGTTCGGGGAACGGCCAGCAATCCTCATACCGCTCGCGGTCTACCTCTTCTGCCCGCTGACCATGCCGGGCCTTGGTGAATGGTCTTCGGCTCTCGAGGCGATTCCGCTTCAGCTCGCCATCTTCATGGCCGTTGACGCTCAGGTGCGCTACCTGAGAACTGCCCGCCGGCGGTATTTCGTCCACGCCGTCCTGTGGGTGCTATTCGGCCTTGTGTTCTTCGAGAAAGGGCTCGTGCTTCCGCCGCTGCTCTTCGCGCTCACCGCCGGGTTCTTCGCGGGCGAAAGCTCCTGGCTGGACGGCATGCGCGTGACCCTGATCCGGCTCTGGCGGGACTGGATCGTCTACGCCGTGCTGATGGCCGGTTACGTAGTGATACTTGCTCAGTCTCTGCGAACCTCCCGGGTGCACCCGTCCGTACCTGCGTCGGGCGCAGCGGTCTGGCACCTGACTTGGGGACTGGTTGCCAAGACATTCCTGCCAGGAGCGTTCGGCGGGCCGTGGCGCTGGTTCGGTGGCGGCACGTACGCATTGTCCTCTCCGCCTATCCAGATGGTGACCTTGTCGCTGGCGGCGGCCGTCATTGTCATCGGAACGAGTGTGTGGTTCAGCAAGAGCGCCTGGCGAGCATGGGCCATACTGGCCGGCTGGATCGTCGTTGCTGATCTGTTCCCGATCTTCGCCGGCCGGGTCAACAACTATCCGCTTGACCTGTTGGCGTCGGAGACCCGGTACGTAGCGGACGCGGTGCCCGTTCTGGCTCTCTGCATCGGCCTGGCCTTCTGGCCTCTGACGGACGAGCCGGCAGCCAAGGCCGCGCGTGTACGCGCGCACGCTGGCAGTAAAACCGGCCAGCTGCTGCACTATGCGACAGGCAGCCTAGCCGCTGTCTTCCTCTTCGGCTCCCTCTGGTCAGTGCAGGCCTATCAGAACGCGACCGCGAGCACGGTGGCTTCGAGCTATGTAAGGAACGCCACGCGCGCGCTTGAGCAAGCGCCCGTCGGCGCACTGGTGGCTGACGCGCCGGTCCCGGCTCAGATCATCCTGAATCACGACGGGAGCTACGTCCTCGCGTCTCAGTTCATCGGAGACATGGAGCGCAACCACTTCGGCCATCGGGTCACGTGGGTCGAACAGCCGCACGGCACCATCGACGGTCTCAGCATCTTCGGCACGGACGGCCGGCTCTACCTGGCGAAGGTCACTGGGGCCGCAAGCCCTGCCGTGCCGCGCAGGACTCACTTGCACGGATGCTGGCCTGCGCACCACCGCACGATAACCGTCACGCTGGCTACTCTGGCGCCGAACACGACGAGCATCCTGCGGATCGGCTATATCTGGGTCTCCGCGATCTCCTCCACCGTGACGGTTGACTATGGTCAGGCGGTCAGGACGCTAGACGTCCGGCCGGGTCTGCACACCGGATACGTGAGCGTTTCTGGCACGGTTTCCAGCGTTGTCATCAAGAGCTCTGGCGTGGGCCGTATGTGCGTCGGCGATGTGCAGGTCGGCAGCCTCGCACCAGATACGGCACATCCGGCTCTGCCGACGGCCGGGCAGTAGCTCCTGCGCTGAGGTCGCCGCAGGACGCGTTCCGGCGATCGTGACCCGGGCTGATCACGTCATGGGCGTTCGATCACCAGGGCGTCGACCGCGACGGCGCCGAGCGGGCCGCAGATCAGCGGGTTGATGTCGAGCGCCTCGATGTGCTCGCCGAGCTCGCAGGCGAGCTCGGCGAGGCCTGCCACGGCGTGGGCGATCGCGCCGAGATCGGCAGGGGCGGCGCCGCGGACGCCGGCCAGCAGCCTGCCGACCTTGAGGCCGTCAAGCAGCCTGGCCGCCTGGTCCGGCGTGAGCGGCGGGAGCGCGACGGCGCGGTCGGCGATCACCTCGACGAGGGTTCCGCCCGCGCCGATGACGACCAGCGGGCCGAGGTCAGGGTCGCGGATCAGGCCGAGCGCCAGCTCGGTGCCCGGCGGAGCGGTCTCGCAGACCAGCGCCGCCGGCCCGAGCCTTGCGGCCAGGTCCGCGTAGCCCGCCAGCAGCTCGGCCTCGTCGCGGATGCCGAGCAGCACGCCGTGGGCGTCTGACTTGTGCGCGATCCCCGGCTCGTCGGTCTTGAGCACGACCGGGTAACCGATCCGTGCGGCTGCGGCCGCCGCGGCGGCCTGGTCGGTGACCCGCTCGGCGCGGGCCGTCGTGATGCCGTACTCGCGGAGCAGGGCGAGCTGCGCGGCCCCGGTCTCGCCGGAGCGGGCGAGCAGCGCCAAGGCGCGTTCTGCCCGTGCGGCGTTCGCCGTGCCTGCGCCCGGCCCGGCCGGGCCGGGCGCAGCCACTCCCGCCGGCGGGCGGCGGGAGTGGCCGAGCAGGTGCCGCAGCGCCAGCAGTCCTGGCCGCAGGCCCTCGAGCACCGGGATGCCGCGGCCGCGCAGGAGCGCGGCCGCTTCGGGGTCGATCGCGCTCGCCAGGTTGCTGATCACGACGGCGGGCTTGCCGGTATACGCGGCCACGTCGAGCATGGCCATCTGGTAGGCCGTGTCGCCGTCGAGCTCGGGCACCAGGTCGACCGCGAGCGCGACCGCGTCGACGGCCTCGTCGTCGGCGAGCGTCTTGAGCGAGGCGGCGAACAGCTCCCGCGTGCCGGAGCCGGTTCCCCAGACGTCGAGCGGATTCGCCGGGATCAGGCCGGGATCGAGCAGCTCGGCCAGGCGGGCCTTGGTCGCGTCGCTGATCGCGGCGAACGGCACGCCGAGCTCGTCGGCGACGTCGGCGACGTGCGCGCGTTGCAGGCCCGAGTCGTGCACGGTCGCGATACCGCGAACGGGCATGAAGCTCGCGCGGTTGCCGCTCTCGGCCGCCATGCTGTCAACACCAACGGCACGTTGATGGTCTTGTTTCGACGTCGGCGGCACTTCGGTGTTGTTCGCGCGTCGGCGGCTGACGCGGAGCGAGAACAGCTCGAGCGTCTCAGCGAGTTCGGCCAGGTCCGCGACCCGGTGGACGCCGTAGGCGCGGGCGAGCGCCTCCCAGGCGCCGTCCGACCCGGCGAGCGCGCCCGAGTGCGCGGTGACCATCGCCCGCCCGCGGGCGGACTTGCCCGCGGTGAGCAGCACGACGGGCAGATCGCGTTCGGCCGCGAGCGCGAGCACCTGCCTGAGCCGGTCAGGCTGGCGCATCGCCTCGAGCACCAGCGCGAGCACCTTCGTGTCGGGCTGCGCGAGCGCGTAGGAGAGGTACGACGGCGCCGCGGTGACGAGCTCCTGGCCGGAGGAGACCGCCAGCGTGAACCCGAACGCGCGGCGGGTGCGCAGCAGCGTGGAGAACACCGACCCGGAGTGCGTGACCAGGGCGACCGGTCCGGCCGGGAGCGGGTCGGGCTCGACGTACCCCATCGCCCGCAGGCCGTAGCCGACGTTGGCAAAGCCCATGCAGCCCGCGCCGCACAGCTCCATCCCGGCGGACACGGCGATCGAGGCGAGGCGCTGCCTGAGGCCGGCTGGGCGGGTACCCCCCGAGTTCGGGGATGTTCGCCCGCCGCGCGGCCGCTGTGCAATGGCTGTCCGGGGGGACCCGAGCGGCGAGCCCGCCCCGGGCGGGCTCGCCGCCTCAGCCGGCACCCGACCGGGGTCGGGTGCCGGAGCCGCCCCCCGGCCCGTGGTCTCCGGTGGGTGCGCGGTGAGTATCTCGCTGGCCGGATCCAGCGCCGAATCGGCTTTCGGGGAGCCTGCGGGGGGTGTCCCCGCGCAGGCCGCGTTGCCGAAGATCACGGCGGACCCGCAGCCGATCCGGGCGGCGAGCGCCAGCTGCTCCTCAAGGGCGGCGTCGGGCACGCCGAGCAGCACGAGGTCGGCGGGCTCGGGCAGGTCGGCGAGCGACGGGTAGCAGCTGATGCCATCGATGTCGGCGTAGCGCGGGTTGACCGGGTAAACGGCGGGCCCGGCCCGCGACTTGAGGACCTCGGCGAGCATCCGTGAGCCGAAGCTGTCAGGTCGCCTGGACGCGCCGACCAGCGCGACCGAGCGCGCCTCGAGCATCGCGAGCAGCGCCCGGCTGTCGCCTGCCGGGAGCTGGCGTGCGAGCCGTTGGGACGAAGTTTCCGTCGCCATCGCTAGCCGGCGGCCCGCGCCTGCCTGCCCGACTTGCTGACCTTGCGGTCCGCCAGGGCAGCCCGGGCCGCCTGCCAGCCGGGGATGCCGCAGACGCCGCCGCCCGCGTGGGTCGCCGAGCTGCCGTAGTACAGGCCGCCGACCGGCGTGCGGTAGTCGGCGTAGCCAGGGGCGGGCCGCATGTGGAACAGCTGCTCGAGCGAGAGCTCGCCGTGGAAGATGTTGCCGCCGATGAGCCCGTAGTCCTGCTCCATCTGGTACGGGCCGACGATGTCGCGGTGCAGGATCGATGCCTTGAAGTTCGGCGCCACCTCGTCGTAGAGCTCGATCATCCGGTCCGCGTACGCCTCGAGTTCGGCGGTGTGCGGGTCGAGGTTCCAGTCCGCTGGCACCCACTGGGTGAACAGCGACATGATGTGCGTGCCGTCGGGGCACAGGGTCTTGTCGAAGGACGTCGGGATCACGCTGTCGCTGAACGGGCGGGACGCGGGCTTGCCGTCGCGGCCGTCCTGGAACGCGCGCTCGATGAACTCCATCGACGGCGCCATCTCGACCGAGCCGGTGTGGTGCTCGGCGAGGTCGCTGCCGGGGTCGGCGGTGAAGTTCGGCAGCTCGGACAGCGCCAGGTTGATCTTGACGACGCCGCTGCGGGTCTTCCAGTTCTTGATGTCCCTGGCGAAGTCGGCCGGCAGGTTCTCCTCGCCGACCTGGTCGAGGAACGCGGTGCGCGGGTGCAGCGTGCTGACCACGGTTCCTGCCCTAATCTCGTCGCCGTTGCCGAGCGCGACCCCGACCGCGCGGCCACCCGCGATCAGCACCTTGCTGACCGGGGAGTTCAGCCTGACCTCCACGCCAAAGCCCTTCGCGGCCGCGGCGATCGCGTCGGCGACCGCGCCCATCCCGCCCTCGGGGAACCCCCAGCTGCCCAGGTGCCCGTCGCCGACGTCGCCGATCGAGTGGTGCGCCATCACGTACGCGGTGCCCGGCTCGTATGGCCCGGCCCAGGTCCCGATCACGCCGTTCACCGCAAGCGCGCCCTTGACCTGCGAGGACTCGAACCAGTCGTCGAGCAGGTCGGCGATCGACATCGTCATCAGCCGGGTGACGTCGCCAACCGTCCGCACGTTCAGTCCGCGGTTGCGCCAGGCCAGCCGCAGCGTCCCGATCAGGTCACGTGGCTTGCGCGAGCCGATATTGGGCGGCACGGTCAGCAGCATCGGCCCGAGCACGTCGGCCAGGCCCTCGAGCCAGGCGTCCCACTGCGGCATGGCCTCGGCGTCCTTCTTGGACCATTTCGCGACCGAGTCATAGTTGCGCTTGGCGTCGTCGGCGTACAGCATGATCGACCCGCCCTCAGGAAACGCCTGGTAGTACGGTCCCATCGGGTAGACCTTGTAACCGTGACTCGCTAGCTTGAGATCGTTGATAATGGTCGGCGGCATCAGGCTCATCACATATGAGAGCCTCGTCACCTTAAACTCTGGAGCGTCTGGCCATGGGGATTCTGTGGTCGCTGCGCCGCCCGTCTTCTGCCGGCTTTCCAGCACGACCGTCCGCGCGCCGGCCCGCGCAAGATACGCGGCGGCCACGAGGCCGTTATGCCCTCCGCCGATGACGATGGCATCGTATGTTGCGGCCATGATGTGCCGTCCTTTCGTGGCCTTCGGCCCTCGCATGCCGGTCGGTCTCGCGCGCCGGGTTGGTCCGGCACTCCCGCGGGCCGGGATCGCCCGGCTGTCTTGCGAGCCGGGTTCGCCCGGCTCTTACAGGACTGACTGAATGTTCAGTCTAGAAATTTGCTACGGTTACGACAAGGGGTGCGGAGGATCGCGCGATGACTGAGGAGCCTGAGCGGCACGAGCCGGCCCCCGCCGGGCCTGGGATCGCCGACCAGCGGCGCGGGCAGATGCTGCATGCCGCCCTGGAGGTTATTTCCGAGCGCGGATTCGCCGACACCAGGATCGCCGACATTGCCGAGCGGATCGGGATCAGCCCGGCCCTTGTCATCTATTACTTCAAGACCAAGGACCAGCTTCTGACCGAGGCGATCAGGTACTACGAGGACGCCTGGTACGCCGAGTGCACGCGCAGGATGGACGAGCTGCCCACTGCGGCCGAGCGGCTCGAGGAACTCGTGGCGATGATGCTGCTGCCGGACAGGGACGTGGAGCCGGACGACAACAGCAAGCTCTGGCTGGATTTCTGGGCGCAGGCCGCCAGGAACCCCGACGTGGCAAGCACCAGGCGGAAGTCGGACGATCGCTGGCGCGAGATCATCGCGTCGCTCGTTCACGCCGGGCAGGAGGCAGGGGAGTTCGCCGCCATCGACCCAGTACCGTTCGCGCTCTTCGTCTCCGTGCTGCTTGACGGGCTCACCATTCAGATTGCCCTGGATGATCCCGTAGTAGACCCAGTGAGCGCATACGAACTATGCATGCGATACATAGCCGATCGTCTGGGCTTCCACTGGAGTGCTGGCGACCGCGAGCGGGGCCCTGCCCCCGCGGCACGGGCCTGATCCGGGCGACGCTCCTCGGCAGGGGAGATAAGGGGCGCGACTGGCGTCTGGGTCGCAGTTCGCCCGATCACTCTGTGCTGCCGTGAACCGATCGTGGGAAGATGCCG
>Ga0207646_10002747_pt1 | contig 20576 bp, 21 predicted proteins | sample KBSK5502metaG_FD_184343 | JGI IMG/M metagenome (GOLD analysis project Ga0207646, IMG submission 184343) | Corn, switchgrass and miscanthus rhizosphere microbial communities from Kellogg Biological Station, Michigan, USA - KBS K5-50-2 metaG... | ecosystem: Host-associated > Plants > Roots >...
AACGTCTCGCGCGAAGGAGAGATCGCCGCCGACATGACGATCGATTCCTCGCTCGCCGGACTCTGGCTCTTCGGAATGTTCGACGCCAACGATCCGAAGATCGTCTCGACCATGGATCAGGTCATCGGCCGCCTTTCGGTCAAGACGCCCGTCGGCGGGATCGCGCGCTACGAAAACGATTACTACTTCCAGGTCTCGAAAGATCTGACCAACGTCGCGGGCAATCCGTGGATTCTCTGCACGCTCTCGATGGCCATGTGGCACGCCAACCGCGCGCGCTCGACAGCCGATCTGCAGAAGTCAGTCGACGTCCTAAAGTGGGTGACCGATCGCGCGCTGCCTAGTGGCGTCCTCCCGGAGCAAGTCGATCCATACACCGGCAAGCCCCTCTCCGTCGCCCCGCTGACGTGGAGCCATGCGTCTTTCGTCCTCGCCGTTCATCGGATTGCGGAGCGTCTCAACAGCTTCGCGGCAGCCGAAGGCATCGCCCAGGAGGCACGAGTTTGAAGCGCATGCGGCTGCGCACGCGAGTGCTGCTGCTGACCGCGGCGTTCGCGATGGCACTGTTCGCGATCACGTTTGGGCTCACGCCGCGAAACTTGATGTGGGCGGGACTGGCCATCGCGTGGATTGTCGCGATGTGCAGTTTTGCGGCGGTTCAGACCACGCTTCACAAGGTTGTGCGGCCGATCGAAGATCTCGCCCGTGCCGCCGAAAAAATTGCGGAGGGCGATCTCACCGCCCACGCACCGGTCGGCGGCGACCTCGAGATCGCGCAGCTCGGTCAGATCTTCAACCACATGACCGACAAACTTCGTGCTCACGCGCGAACAGACGACCTGACCGGTCTTCCGAATTTTCGCGCTTTTCGCGAGCAGATCGATTCCGAAGTGGAGCGCGCCGTGCGCTATCCGGAGCAGTTCGGAGTCCTGGTCCTCGATCTCGATAACTTCAAGCTGTACAACGACCGTCACGGTCACCTCGCCGGCAACGAGGCGTTGCAGCGCGTTGCCCGAGCCTTGCGCGTCGCGGTGCGCGCGGTCGATTTTCCCGCGCGCTACGGCGGAGAGGAGTTCGCCGTCATCCTTCCTCAGATCGAGGCCGTGGCGCTGGCGACGATCGCGGAGCGGGTCCGATCGTGCGTGGAGGCGCTGCCAGCGCCTGCCAATGGCGAGCAGGTGACGGTCAGCATCGGCGGCGCGATCTACCCGAACGACGCCGCGTCGGTGGATGCCCTCTTTCACGTGGCGGACGAGCGCTTGTACCAGGCCAAACGCGACGGGCGCAATCGCGCCATCACCCCTGCTCGAGCTCGGCAATCAGCCGATCGACAGTCCGCGTGAGCGCGGCCATCTCGCGCTCCGGAAGCTCGCGTCCAAGGCGGCTGCGCCACTCCTCGTAAGCGGGCCGGAGCTTGTCGACCAGAGCGCGTCCGCGGCGGGTGAGCTGCACACGCGATGAGCGAAGATCTTTCGGATCGTCGTGGCGTTCCGCGAGGCCGAGCTGCTCCAGGCGCGCGATCATGCCGGTCATGTTCTGCTTCGACACCATCATCGCGCGCGCGATAGAGGCGAGCGTCATCGGGGCTTCGGAATCGGCCAGGATGGCCAGGATCGACCACTGCTGCGGCGTGACTTTCGCGCGCTCGAAGATCGGCCCGAGCCGGCGCGTCAGCAGGTTGGCGAGCTGAATCACGCCGGACACCAGGTCACGCTCGGTGTCAGGCATACGGTCAATGTATTGACGATGGCGGAGAGTGTCAAATACCGCCTTGATGTCATTCCGAGCGTAGCGAAGGAACCGGTGTGGGCGGGAGGTACGCAAATGCTCATCCTCGCACCGCCCATCCACACCGTTTCCTCGCTACGCTCGGAATGACATGTTGCGAAATATCGCTTTCCCCGCGAACATGGCGGCATCCCCCAGCTCTTCCTCGATCCGCAAAAGCTGGTTGTATTTCGCGATCCGATCGCTGCGCGAGGCGGAGCCGGTCTTGATCTGGCCCGCGTTGGTGGCGACCACCAGATCGGCAATCGTCGAGTCCTCGGTCTCGCCCGAGCGGTGCGAGACCACCGAGCGATAGCCGGCCCGCTTGGCCATTTCGATGGTCTCGAGCGTCTCGGTCAGGGTTCCGATCTGATTGACCTTGATCAGAATGGCGTTCGCAATTCCGCGTGCGATGCCTTTGCTAAAGATGGACGGATTGGTGACGAAGATGTCATCGCCGACGATCTGGGTCTCTGCTCCCATCGCCCGCGTCCATTTCTCCCACCCGTCCCAATCCCCCTCAGCCATGCCGTCCTCGAACGAAATGATGGGATATTTCCGCTTGAGATTCTGGTAGTACTCGATCATCTCGGCACTGGAGCGTTTCTTCTCCTCGAAACTATAGTAATCATTACTATAGAACTCGGAAGCGGCCGCATCGAGGCCCAGGAAGATCTGATCGCCGGCCTTGTAGCCGGCCTTGTCGATCGCGGTCAGGATCAGATCGAGGGCCTCGGCGTTCGATTTCAAATCCGGAGCGAAACCACCCTCGTCGCCGACCGACGTGGTCAGCCTTTTGTCGTGCAAGGTCTTCTTGAGAGCATGGAAGGTCTCGACGCCCGCCCGCAGCGCGTCGGAGAACGTATCGAATCCGGCCGGGACGATCATGAACTCCTGCACGTCGAGGTTGTTGTCTGCGTGCGCGCCGCCGTTGATCACGTTCATCTGCGGCACCGGCAGCGTTCGCGCCCCCGGCCCACCCAGGTATTCGAACAGCGGCATGCTGGCCGCCTCGGCGCACGCCCGCGCGACCGCCAGCGACACGCCGAGCGTGGCGTTCGCGCCCAGCTTGGACTTGTTCTCAGTGCCGTCGATCTGCTGCATCAGCAGATCGATCATCGCCTGCTCGCGCGCGTCCATCCCTTCCACTTCGGCGGCGATCCGCTCGTTGACGTTGGCAACAGCTTGCAGCACGCCCTTGCCGCCATAGCGATTCTTGTCGCCGTCGCGTAGCTCGAGCGCTTCGCGCGAGCCAGTGGAGGCACCCGATGGAACTGCGGCGCGCCCGAGGGCGCCGGAGTCGAGGCGGCAGTCGACTTCGATCGTCGGATTGCCGCGCGAATCGAGGATCTCGCGCGCGAAAAGCTCGACGATTTTGAACATGGCGCGCGCATTGTACACGGCTGAATCTGGCATGCCGCAGAAGGAGCAGAAGCCCTCGATTACCGTCCTTTACGACGCGCAGGAGAAGAGCGTTCGCGAGGAGGAGCTGGCCGACGGCAAGAAAGTGCCGCGGCTCGTCTGCCATCAAATCGAGGATGTTCTTTCCAAGCGCGGCTACAAAGTGAAGCTGCTGGCTGCCGAAGCGCCGATCAAGAAGCTGGTGCGGCAGATGGAGGACGACAATTCCGATCTCATCTTCAACGTCTGCGAGTCCCTCGGCGGCGCGCCGGATGAGGAACGCCGAATCGCGGCTCTGCTCGAGCTACTCGAAAAGCGATTCACCGGATCGGGCTCGCTGGCGCTGACGCTGGCCGGCGACAAATCTCTCGCCAAAAAGCTTTTCGATTTTCACGGCGTGAAATCGCCCGACTTCGCGATCATCGCGCCGGGACGGGTGGAGGGAAATCCGAGCCTGACGACCTTTCCGCTGATCGTAAAGCCGACCGCGATGGACGCGTCCATCGGCATCGACGCGAAGTCGGTGGTGCACAGCGTGGAAGAGCTGATGGATCGCGTGCTGCACATTCACAATGAGTTTCACAATCCGGCCCTGGTGGAGCAGTACATCGACGGCCGCGAGATCTACGTCTCGATGATCGGCAATCCGCCGGTGGCGCTGCCTCCGATCGAGTGGGATCTCTCGAAGCTTCCGCCCGATCTGCCGCGCATCGCGGGGACGGAAGCGAAATGGGACAACGATTTCAAGGCCGCACGCGAATTCGTTCCGAAAGATGTCACCGAGAACGAAGAGGTCATGGAACGGATTCGCGAGGTTGCCACTGGCGCGTGGAACGCGCTGCTGATCCGCGACTACGCGCGCGTCGATATGCGACTGACCGCCGACGGCACGCCGTACGTCATCGAAGTCAATCCCAATCCGTGGCTCGACAACCGCGCTGAATTCGCGATGGCCGCGCGGCGCGCCAAACCGGAAATGTCGCACGGCGACGTCATCGAGCGTATCGTCGATCTGGCGATGGCGCATCCCATTCGCGAGCGCAGCGCGATATGACACCGTCATGCTGAGCGTAGCGAAGCATCTCGTCCGGTGAGATCCTTCGCTCCGCTCAGGATGACGGCATTCGATGATCACTACCGGACCCTCGGCGGCCGCGCCGAGCTCCGGCAGAAGATCGAGCGGTCCGAGTTTCTCGGCGTCGCGTTTCCCGTCTCGGATGAGGACGCATTCTTCGAGCAATTGAAGGCCATCTCCAAACAATATTTCGACGCTACGCATCACTGCTGGGCGTTTCGTCTATTTCGCGACGTGCGATCGCGAAGCTCTGACGCCGGCGAACCGTCGGGAACCGCAGGACGGCCGATTCTTTCAGCGATCGCAGGCGCCGATCTCTTCGATGTCGCTGTGGTGGTTGTCCGCTGGTTCGGCGGCGTGAAGCTCGGCACCGGCGGGCTTTCGCGCGCATATCGCGAAACGGCTACTACGACGTTGCGGCGAGCGGAAATTGTTGATCGTTATGTTTACGATCGCGTCCACGTCATCGTGCCCTTCGATCGCATCGCCGACGCGTACCGGCTCGTCGATTCGCCGCATGTCATGCTGGTGGGCGAGCAGTACAGCGAGCAGAACCAGTTCGCTTTCGATGTTCGCCTCTCACGACGCGGTCAATTCGAACAGGCGGTCGCGGCGCGAAAGCTCACTCTTCGGTGACGTTCGTCCGCGCAATGCGATCGCCCGTGCGAGGCCTTCCGGCGAGCACGAGCCCCGCTTCGAGCAGGTTCCAGACCGGGATCACCAGAGGAAGGTTGCGCAGGATCGATCGTCCGTACCCGCAACCTTCGCCCTGCGGCGTCACCAGGCGCAAACCGAGCATTCGTTTGCCGAGGGAACGGCCCCGATAGCCGTCGCGAAGGAGAAGTCCGATCAGAAAAATCGCGAGAGCGACCGACCAGACGATCGCGATGCCTTGCACGGCGCCGCCGAACCAGGCGAGCGAGTAGCTGATCACCGACGCCGGCAAAATGAGGACCACCGACATCGTAAGCGCGTCCACCAGGAAGGCTGCCACTCGCAGCAACTTGGTCTGTGTCACGTCCATGAAACCATCGACCCGCAGTATCGTAAGACCTCCTGCGGGCCTTCTATGAACAGCCTCAGCCGATCCATGTATTCGCTCCTGGCCGTCAGCCTCCTCGCGGGCTGCGTACCGCTGGAGGAGCGTACCGCCCACTTCGAGAAAAAGTGGCCGGCCACGGTCAGCCGCCTCGAGGTCCGCGAAGTTAACGGCACGATTTCCGTCGACGGCAATTCGCCCGGCGAGATCAGCATGGTGGCGGTGGTCCACGCCCGCGGCGTGCGGCCGAATCCGAAGGAGGAATATCAAGGCTATTTCCGCACCGATTTCAGTGGCGATACGCTCAGCATCGAGACCGCCAACGCCCGCGGCCCGCACTTCGGATTCTGGGGACGTGACGTCCGCGTGGATTATGAGCTGCGCGTTCCGCCCAGCGTGGCGCTGCAACTGAGAACCATCAACGGCCGGATCGAAACGCACGCGATCGCGGGCGAAACATCGGCGACCACTGTGAACGGCGAGGTCGACATCGAAGCAACCGGATCGAATGAAGTGGCCGCCAAGACCGTGAACGGCCGCGTGCAGGCGAAGTTCCTGCAGGATTTCCACGGCGCTCGCATCGGCACAGTCAACGGCCGCGTGACCGCCATCCTCCCGTCGACCGCCTCGTTCCTCGGCGATTTCACGCAGGTCAACGGGGATTTCGAGGCTGCCTTTCCGCTGAACATCCACTCGCATCCCGGAAGCCGGCGCGTTTCGGGTGAAGTCAACGGCGGACGGTACGCGCTGAAAATCAGCACGGTAAATGGTGATATTAAATTAGACAATAACGCGGCACCGCCGCCGCCCCCACCCCCTCCCGCGCCGCCCACCACCCCGCGCTGACCTATACTCGCGGCGATGGCCAAGCGCCTCGCGGCGATCGCGCTCTTTCTCGCCGCAGCGGCAGCCGCAATCGGCCCGATCCGCAGCTATGACTTTTTCTGGCATCTGACGGCCGGCCGCCACATCGTGGAGCGTGCGCTTCCGCTATCGGATCCGCTCGCGCTCGCCAGCGCGCACGTGCGCTGGATCAACGGAGAGTGGCTTTACGAGGTCGGCCTTTACGAAGTGGAATCGCTGGTCGGGCTGCATGGCATTTCATGGATTAACGCGTTCTTCGTCGCGGCGATCTTCACGATCGCGTTCTGGTTCAGCGAGTCCGACATCGGCGCCGCGCTTCTCATCTCTTCCGTCGCGTTCCTCGGCGCCTACGATCGTCTTGGAGTTCGACCGGCAGCGGCGGCAGCGCTATTTCTGGTGTGCGCGCTGGCGCTGCTTCAATCACGACTCCCGCCAACACGGCTGGCAATTGCCTACGCGATTCTGACCATCGTCTGGATCAATATGCATCCGTCCGCCCTTCTCGCGCCGCTTCTCGCCGCCGCCACGTTGCTGATCGATCTGCGGCGATGGATTGTCGCGGTCGCGAGCGCAGCGGCATTGTTCGTCAATCCCTACGGTTGGCGCGCGATCGCCGCGCCGTTCGAGCTCACGAAGCTCGTCGGCAGTGGGGAATTCGTCAATGCCGAGTGGCTTCCGAGCTTTCCGAGGCTTTTCCCGCTGCTATACATCACCGCAGCGGCAGCAGTAATCGCGTTTCTTTTCTCACATCAGAAACGCCAGAACTTGTGGCGCTTTGCCATTCTCATTGTTCTCGCCATCCTCGCGATTCAGCACGTTCGAAATCAGGGCCTCTACTTTGCCGGGTTGCCGCTGCTCATCACACCGATTCCACGCTTGCCACGCAACGCGACAATCGCATGCGCGATCGCAGCGATTGCGCCGATCGCGTGGGCGTACACGCATTCCGATCACATGACAGGCGTCGATGACAAGCGCTTTCCGGTTCGTGCAGGCGCGCGGCTCCGGCAAAGCAATCTGCCCGGGAACATCTACAACGCCGATCAGTTCGGCGGCTATCTCGAATGGATCTTTTACCCACAGCGGCGCGTGCTGACCGACGGCCGCAACGAGCTATTTCGTGACTTCATCGCCCTCGATGCCCGAGCGCATCAGGACAGCCGGGCTTGGCGTGAGCTGCTGCAGAAATATCAAGTCGATCTGGCGGTCGATGAATATCAGCACGAGCGCACGGAGGTCATCGACGTAGCGACGGGCGAGCGACACTATTTGCCCGCGTCGTTGGTCCGTTATCGCCGCCGCGATTGGGCACTGATCGGCTTCGACGACGCGGCAATGGTCTTCGCGCGGCGCGCAGCATTTCTTCCGGAGACGATCGCGCGATTCGAGTTTCGATACCTCGTGCCCGACGACCCGCACGTCGGCTATCTCAATGACGAGATTCGCAAATTGGCAAAGGTTGAAGTGGAAAGAGCGAGGCGGGAGATCGGGGATATTGCGGTGGTGCGGGAGCTGGATGCCGGAACGCGCGACTAGTTGACGACGTCGCAGTCATCCGGATTTAGGCGAACTTCGCCTGGCCATCGTTGGGCTAACACGCGTTCGAAGTGTGGCCGGATGACGCGCTCGTAACGCTCCTCGAAATCGGGATGTAAATCGAGGATGGCCTTTCGCGCGCACTGCACCAGGCACCGGGCTTCGCGATGGCAGACCGTCATGTCGCTGCTGATGAGGTTGTGCGTCAGCTCGACGATCATCCGAATCCGGCGGAGGCGGCGGCGCTCGAAGAAGGCGGAGCGAACCTCCGTGTTCGGTTGGGCCTCGGATTTCGACATGTTGGTCAGGTCGGGAAACGCGAGGCTCTGAGGGCACATTCCATCAGGCGTGCTCTCGATCACCTTCCGCCCAAATTTCCTCGGCCATGTCCGACTCGATCAGCGATTCGTAATAGCGCGTGGCGGCGCGTCCGACCGCTCGGACCGACAGAAAATTGAGCACGCCGCCTGAAAGCGCGCCCACCAGTGGGATGACTTTCGCAAGACGTTCACGCACAAATCGCGCGCCGATTTTCTCCGCCACGACGCCCCCTTCCATCGTGGCCGACTCCAGAACAGTCGCGATGCCCTGCTTACCAAGCCCCACGCCGGACGCGTAGGCGAGGCACGACAGGGCCTCCTTGAATCGCTCGCGATGCGACGGCTCGTGCCCGTAAATCGTCGCGATGCCGACGATCAGCCGGAACTGCTGGAAGACCAGATATGCCAGGTCGGCGCCGAGGCTTCCGATGGCCAGGAGCCCGCTGGGGAGGCCTGTAACGGCTCCGGCCGCTGCGCAACGAATGGCGGTGCGCCGCACCAGCACCTTCGCTTGATCGAGCGGCTGAAAATCGGGAGTGCTGGCCTTGAGGACCGCAATTTCACGGCGAATCTTTTCCGAATCGATCTCTTCGAAGAGCGACCGGAAGACTTCTTCGAGAAGCGAGTCAGCTCGCTTTTTCAGTTGACGGACTTTTCCCATCGCTCTTCGATTCGGACTTCGACTCGCTCTTTGTTTCCGACGGAGCCGGCTTGCTCGCGTAATCGGTTTTGTAAAAGCCCGAGCCTTTGAATTGAATCGCAGGGCTCGAAAACAACTTCCGCATTTCGCCGCCGCATTTCGGGCAATGCGTGTAGGGCGGATCCGAGAGCTTCTGCAGAATCTCAGAGCGTTCGCCACACTGCGAGCATCGGTACTCGTACAAAGGCATGCCTAAACGAACAGCCCCCGCCGCGGCGCGATTCCGCTCAGGGGGCGACCGGCTGCGTCAGGGGAGCCAGCTTGGCGTGAGAATTCTGTTCCGCCCCGAAGAGAACACCGTTGCGGAAATACAAGCCCGCGACGCCGCGGTCGTTGGTGCGGTAGTACCAGGCCTCGATGGTGCAGTCCGGGCGCTGGGTGCGCAGGGTCCATCCGGGGATCGGACTGCCGAGAAGGCGCGAGACTTCCCGCTGTGACATCCCCTTTTCGAGTTCCAGGAGTTTTTGGCGCGAGACCATCAGCCGATCGGCCGCTGCCGACAAACCATGCAGGGCCTCGGCATTGAACGGATCGCCGGCGAGGACTGCGCGGTAGAAGCGAATGGCATCCTGATATCGCCCCAGGCTCGCCAGCTCACGCGCGAAGTCGAGTTGCACGCGGCGATAAACATCGCGGGCACGTGAGTGCGACGGATAGCGCGTGACAAATCCCGCCAATGCGTCGGCGTAGACCTGTTTTTGACGCTCGGTCGCGCTGCGGGCGATCGCTGCTCTTTTGCGGCCGAGGACACTGCGCCATTCCGGAGAATTGTCGGGAGTGCTGTCCGCAGCGCACGCAGCGCCGGCGATTGCAAGCACGACGACCCATCGCCGCATTGCACAACAAAGTAGCACATCGTGACTGCGCTATAATCGCGCCGGGCCTTGTCTGCAAGCGCCAACCTACAGCAGCGGGAGGATTTAATGGCGGTGAGGGGCGACGACGTCGCGACTTCGATCGAGTCGCACGTTCGTGAGGCGATCGAGAAAATGATGGGAGAAATCCGCTCCTCGGTCGAAGACGTTCGGGAGGCCGTCGATCAGCAGCTCAAAGCCGCCCTGCAAAGCGCCCAGGCCGACGTCAACTCCACAACGTTCCTGCCGCACATCAAGAAGTCGATCTCCGAGCTCGAAGAAAGCCTCAAGCCGAAAAAAGTCGCCGGCGGCGCGGATGCTTCGCGCGTCAAGGCCGCGGTTCAGTCGGTCGAGCAGGGCAAATCACAGGTCGACATTCTCAACGCGCTCCTGGAGCAGGCAGTCCAGTTCGGATCTCGCGCGGCGCTGCTGATTCTGCGCGGTGAAACTTTCAGCGGCTGGAAGGGACTGGGATTCTCCGCGCACGGCGGCAACGACGAAAACGTCAAACGTTTCAACGCTGCCCCCGGTTTGATTCCTGAGCTCGATCGCGTGCTGCGGTACGAACACGTGGTGATCTGGGATGGCAATAATCTTTCCTCGCGCCTCGGCGTCAGCGGATCGACGAGAGCCGCCCTGATTCCGATGGTCATCAAGGACAAAGTGGCCGCAGCGGTCTACGTCGACGCCACGCAGAACGACGTCGGAAAATTCGACCCGACTTCGCTCGAGCTACTGGTCTTTTCGACCGGTCTGCTGATCGACACGCTCGCGATCCGCAAGAAGATTCCGTCGCCGAGCCTCAGCGAAGCCGGCGAAAGCAGCGGAAAAATGGCGGTACAGCCACAACCGAAGGCCGCCGAAGCGACAGTGGCCTTCGCGCAGGAAGACATGCAGGCACCGGCACCACCGCCGCCGCCCAGGCCAATGCCGGTGGCGCCCCCGAAACCCGCAGCGCCCCCACCGCCCAGGCCGGCCGCCGCCCCACCCAGGCCGGCGCCAGCCCCGGCTCCAGCGCCAAAACCTGCGCCAGCGCCCGCTCCAGCAGCGCCAAGGCCATCCGCATTCGCAACCACGGCGATGCCTGCGATCGATCTTTCCAAGAGCGGGCCGATACCAGCGATGGAAACCGAGGGGGGCAGGCCGAGCACGCAGTTCGTTCCGCCACCCGGAATGGCGCGGGGCGCCAGCGCCGGTGCAGCGCCCGACGCCTCGAAGAAACATGATGAGGCGCGGCGCTTCGCGCGTCTGCTGGTCTCCGAGATCAAGCTCTACAACGAGGGAAAAGTCGATCAGGGGCGCAAGAACAAAGACCTTTACGAGCGCCTGAAGGAAGACATCGACCGCAGCCGGCAGATGTACGACGAACGGATTCCGGAAGACATCCGGAAATCGTCGAACTACTTTTACGACGAGCTCGTGCGCATCCTCGCCGACGGCGACGCCGGCGCGCTCGGGTTGTAGTTGAAGCGACGCCGGCTGGCCGCGGTCGCGACGGCCTTACCACTCCTGGTAGCGCTGGCCCTTTTGCTGGTGCTCGAGCGCCCGTCACGGCGTCGCCTGGCTGTCGCTCCGCCGAAGCCTGAAGCGCCACCCGATCTCGAAAAGCTGCGCCCCTCTTTCACGGCCGGACTGCAGGCAATGCAGCGCGGCGATGCGTTCACGGCAATCAGAAGCTTTTCGTCATTCAAGTTCGGCGGGAGGGCGGTCGAGGAGTACCGTCTGTTTTTTCTGGCGAACGCGTTTCAGGCCACCGGCAATCGCAAATCGGCGCGCGAAATACTGCGACGGCTTTGGGATCGATCGCCTCGGATGATCTATCGCGACACCGCCGGCCTGACGCTGGCGGGGTTGTACAGCGCAGCCGGAGATTGGGACCACGCGGCTGCGGTCTACCGCGACGTTGCTCTGCACACGGACCAATCGACAACCGCCGCCAACGCGCGATGGCAATGGATGACCATGAGCTTCGCATCAGGCGACGCCAGGGCGATCCTCGACATCGCTCGCGATCTGGTGGTCAAGAATCCGAAGGCACCCCAGGTCGCCGATGCGATCAACGTCCTGCGATCGCTCAACGGGCTCTCACCGCAGGACCCGATCAAGCTCACCGATGGGCAACGCCTCGAACGTGCCGTCAGTCTTCTACGCGACGGAGATCCGAAAAACGGATTCGCTGAGCTGACGGCGCTGGAGGCCGCCGGTCCGCCGCCCGAGCTTCGCATTCCGGTGCAATTGAATCGCGGCCTGGCCCTCAATCAGCTCCATCGCTACGACGAGTCGAACAAGATCCTCGACGCGATGGCAGCCGGGCCTTACAAATTCGCCATTCCTGCCATCTACACCGCGTCGAAGAATTACCGCGTGCTGGCGGCGTCGATCAATCCGATGGTGAACAAGACCATCATCGTCCGACAGCGCGTCGGGACGATTCGTGTTCCGGCAAGGGGAAAGAAAAAGGCGGTTCTCAAACCGAGGTTTGCAAACGTCAAGAAAGTGATCCAGGTGGTGGATCCCGCGAAAAAGGCGAAGAAGGACGAGTACGATCGCCTGTCGGTCGAGCGCCTGAAGGATCTCCTGGCCCTTCCGCTGGCCGACGATGTGCGCATCGAGGTGCTCAACACGCTCATCTCGATTGCGGAATCGAGGAATGAAGACGCCGTCGAGCAGAAGCTCATCACGGAACTCGCGAAACTCGATCCCAGCCAGGAAGCCGGCCTCCAGCATTTCTGGGACAAAGCGTGGGGAGCCTATGGGCACGGCGATTTCAATGGCGCCGAGACGTTGCTGATCTTCATTCGCGACACCTATCGCAATCCGAATGTGAAAAGGCAGGCCGAGTACTGGCGCGCTCGCTCGATCGAGCGCACCGGCAAAAACGAGGAAGCGGCGGCGGTTTACATTTCACTCGCCGGCGCGCCCTATGCCGATCTGTACGTGTTGTTTTCGCAGGCGCATGGAGCACGGCATCAGGATCCGAATTTCAATCCGCTCAAGGTGCAGCGTTCGGATTGGCCGGAGATCGCTGAGAAGGACATGCCTGCGGAGATGCGGCTGGCCTACGAGCTGACTGCCCTCGCCGACTCCCGTGACGCGCGCCTCGAGATCCAGAAGAATCTGAAGCGCTCCAACCAGCCCTATGCAGACGCGCTGCTCGCGGATCTCTACAACAGCAGCGGCGACATGCTGCTGATGATGCGCTCCGCGCGGCGGGCGTTCCCGCAGTTAGCGACTGTCGAGCAGGACTCCGTGCCGCCGTACTTTCTCAAGATGTACTACCCGCTGAAGTACGAAGATGCGATCGTGAAGAACGCGAAGAAGAACGATGTCGATCCTTTTCTCGTCATGGGGCTGATCCATCAGGAGAGCACTTTCAACCCGCTCGCGCGATCGCCGGTCGGCGCAGTCGGGCTGATGCAACTGATGCCGCCGACCTCGAAAGAGCTCGCCCGCAGACTGGGCAGCTCCTCCAACGCCGAAGATCCCGAAGTCAACATCCGGCTCGGCACCTTCTACTTCCGCCAGCTCGTCGATATGTTTCACGGCGCGTCGCTCCTGGCCGTGGCCTCATACAACGCCGGCATGGGCAACGTCCTTAGGTGGCGGCGGGCGGCCCCGCGCAAGCCGATGGACGAATTCATCGAATCGATGCCGTTTCCCGAAACGCGCAACTATGTCAAGCGCGTGACAATGCTCGCCGCATCGTATCGGCGGATGGCGCAGTGATCGTCATCCTGAGCCGCGAAGACGGCGAAGGATCTCGTGCGCAGAGATCCTTCGCTTCGCTCAGGATGACGAGTCCCTACGACTTCCACTTGATCGTGCAGCCGAACGCGTGCGTCGCCGTGTTGGTCACCGGCTTGTTCGCCAGAAGCGCGTCAAGCGCGTCGGTCAGCCCGGTCGTCTTGCGCTCTTCCGGCCGCGCGCTGTTGTCGACATATCCACGGTAGCGAAGCGTGCCGGTTGGATCGATGACGTAGACATGGGGCGTCACCCGCGCGCCGTACGCGCGCGCGACCGAGCTGTCGTCGTCCTTCAAATACGGATAGGGATAGCCCTTGCTGACGGCGCGATCCTTCATGTTTGCCAGCGTTTCTTCAGAAAAACGCGCCTCGTCGTTGGGGTCGATGGCATAGAACGCAACGCCCTTCGACTGATACTGCCTCGCAATCTCGATCAGCCTCGGCTCGAACGCCTTGGCGTACGGACACTGATTACAGGTGAAGAAAACTACTGAGATCTTGCCGTCACCGGGCCTGAACGCGTACGTTTTCCCATCCACGGCGTTTGCCAGCGAAAACGCCGGCGCCTTCGCGCCGACCGCCAGTTCGTCCGCCACGGCTGCGGCCGCGGCAAACATCAACGCCATTGCAAGTGCCTTCTTCATCGATTCCTCCCTAACAATTTTCGAATTTGGCCGATCGTTTCCTTCCGATCGAGTTTCCCCTGCTTGCGCCACAGCTCGCGTCCGCTGTTGTCGTAGACAATGGTGATCGGAATCTCGCCGTCGAACCGCAGCGCTTCTGCGAGCGCATCGCTGTCTCCACTATAGTAAAGATTGATATAGCTGATCTTTTTCAGATCGAGAAACCCGGCTACCTTGCGCTTGGTGGCCGCTCGATCGCCGGGAATCATATCGTCGAGCGAAATCCCGACCAGTGACACTTGCGTGCCGAACGCCTCGCCGATCGCGCGCAGATCCGCCATCTCTTCTACGCATGGGACGCACCACGTGGCCCAGACGTTGACCACGCGGAGCGCGGCCCGCGGCGAAAACGAGGCCGCGATCCGGGAGGGCTCTTTGACCTCCACGACCTTCGCCGCGCCGGCGGACGTCGCCAGGCTAAGGCAGAAAACCGCGAATGGTACGCACGTGCGCATCGGGTCGGTCCACCTTTACTTCCACGGTCCGGTATTGCTTGTCGGTCTTGCTGCTTTCGGTGTTGTACGCGATCAGATACTGCGATCGCAGATCCTTCTCCAGTTTGGTGTACGTCTCGTTGAGGTGATCGGCATTCTTGATGAAGTACGCCACGCCTCCGGTTTCATCCGCCAGCGATTTCATCTTGCTCGTGCCGGAAAAGTCCATCATGCCGAGGCCGATGCCGATGAAGTAGAGCGGGACGCGGGCGGCGCGGGCGTAGCTCAGCATGTCATCGTACGGCGTCCGTGAAGTCGTGTCTTCGCCGTCGGTGAGGATGATCAGCGCCTTCCGGCCCTGCAGCGTTCGGAAGCGATAAAGCCCCGTGATGATGGCGTCGTAAAGCGATGTGCCGCCGCTGGCGTCGGGAATCGACCGCACCTGCTCCTCCAGCGCGCCGACATCCGAGACAAACGGTGCGACTTTGGCGGTGTCGAAGGCGAAGCCGGCCACGAACGCCCGATCGTTCGGCTTGATGATGCGTTTCAGAAATTCCGTCGCCGCCTTCCGCGTGGCCTCCATCCTCGGCTTCATGCTTCCGGAGTGATCGATGAGCAGGCCGACCGCGATCGGTAGATTCGAGGCCGCATCGAAATTCGTGATCTTCTGCGACTTGGCGTTCTCGAGAACACGGAAGCTCGACTGATTCAAACCGCCGATCGGAACACCAGCAGAATCGGTGACCGCGACCGGCAGCTCGACGAGGTTGACCTCCATCTCCTCATTGATCTGAGAGCCGTTGAGAAACAGCAAATCGGACGCTTCGTAGTTCATGCCGTCGATGACCGAGGCGCGAAGAAAACGAACGCTCTTGAGGCGATCGTCGGCGATGTCCAGCGCGTATGGGGGCGAGCTCCATTCAAAAAACTTCTTCTGATCCGCGAAGAGGGCGACGGTCTTGATGACAGCGCCCTTCGGATTCTGAATGCTCAGCTTGACGTGCGAGACGCGATCGGCAGTCTCCGTGCGCGTGAGCTTGACCTCCAGCGGCGTCTCGCGCTCGTTGACCACGAAGGCGTCGGCGTCGACATAGCGTCCGCGATCGTCGTAACCGACCGCCCGCACTTCCACGCGTTTTGGCAGTTTTCCGAGGTCCAGCTCTGCGCGATAGGGCGGCGCGTTGCGGGCCATGATCTTCTTTCCTTCGACCCAGAACTCCACGCGCTTGACGGGCGGCTTGACCTCGACGTCGACGATGAACAGATTCGGAGCGACATCGCGGCGCGGCGGAATGATCTTCACCGCGTCGCCGCCCTCCGGCACGCTGCCCTCCGCCATGATCGCTTCCGCCCCTTCGAGCTCGTTCGCGATGTACGTCTTGTTCGTCTTCGCGATCGCGAAATGCGTGGCGGTCTTCGCCACGATCACGGGCGCCTGCTCCTCGAGCGGAATCATCAAGCGCGCTTCGACTTCGGCGTCGCCCGGCTGCAGTGTCTGGATGGAAGTCAGCGTGTCCCGCTGCGCAGGAGCCAGCGGATATCGAAAGCGCTTGACGACCTGCCCACCCTCGCTGATCGACCCGATGATGACGAGCGGCACGCCTTGGGGGACATCGGACGGGATCGCGAAGTGGTACGTGATACGCGTGACGATACCGCTGTCGCTATCGCCGAGCGGCTCGAGGGCGATGGTCAGGTTTTTTGCCGGCTCGTCGGCGGCGTAGGCCGTAGAGACCAACAGCAGTAGAGCGGCGAAGCCACGCCTCATGTACATGGAAATAACGGAAAGGTAGCCGTTTGTCATCCGTTTTCGCCGTTTCGTAACAGATTACAATCTGCGGCGCGAATGGCCCTTCGTTATCGCGCAGTCCTCTTTGATCTCGACGGCACGCTTGTCGATTCCTACGCAGCGCTCGCGGATGCGGTCAACTTCGCCCGCAATCAGTACGGTCTGGCCAGCCTGAGCGCTGAAACCATCCGGGAGTTTGTGGGCGAAGGGCTCGAACGATTGCTGCAGCGCGCCTTCGACACCGAGAGCGTCCCCGCCGGCGCCACCGCGGCGTTCGAGGCGCGTTATGACGAAGTGTGTTGTGAGCAGTCGCAAGTGCTCCAGGATGTCGAAAGCACGCTGACGGCGCTCGATCGCATCGGAGTGGCGATGGCGGTTTGCACTAACAAGCCGACGGCCTTTTCGCGCAAGATTCTCGAATTCCTGAACCTGGCGCCGTTCTTCTGTGCGATCGTCGGGCCGGATGTCGCCGGAGCTCGCAAACCCGCCCCGCAACACGTTCTGCGCACGCTGGAGGCGACCCATTGCGGCCGCGAGGAAGCGCTCTTCGTCGGCGACATGCCGATCGACATCGAAGCGGCCCACAACAGCGGCATCGCGGCCGCCGTGGTTTCTACCGGATCTTCCTCGCGTTCCGCTCTGAAAGCGGCGGGGGCTGATCACTATCTCGACCGTTTGGCCGACCTCGTGCAGATCGTCCGAAACGGAGCGAGTGTTTGACGCCGAAGTACCAGCTCGTTTTCTTCGACGTCGATTCCACGCTCGTCACGATTGAGGGCATCGATGTCTTGGCAGCAGGTAATCCGGAAGTTGTGAGGCTCACCGAAGCGGCGATGAACGGACAGATCCCACTGGATCAGGTTTACGCGCGCCGGCTCGAGATGATCCGGCCGACACGAGAGGCAGTGACGAAGCTCATGCAGCGCTATCTCGACTCGCTTGTCGCTGGTGCCGACGAAACGATTTTGGCTTTGAAGAGGGGCGGCTGCACCGTCCATCTCGTCACCGCCGGCATCGAACAAGCGGTCAGCGGCCTGGCGCAGGCTTTCGGCGTCAAACTCCACGCCGTTCGCCTCGAGTTCACTGAAAAAGGCGAATATCGAGACTTCGATCGGCGCACGCCGCTGACGCGGCCCGGCGGCAAGGAGATCGTCGTGCGCGACGTGCGCGCGCGCTCGAAGGGCAAAGCGGCCTTCGTCGGCGATGGCGTGAGCGATCTCGAGGCCAGGCCGGCCGTCGATCTGTTCATCGGCTTTGGAGGAGTTCACTCACGGCCGCGGGTCAGAGAAAATGCGGATGTTTTCGTGGCGGCACCGCGTCTCGACGCGGTGCTGCCGTATCTCACATGAGCGCAGCGAACGATTGCAAGTTCTTCGTACCCGGCCCGACGTGGGTGCGGCCAGAAATTCTGCGCGAGATGACCCGGCCGATGATCGGACATCGCAGCGCCGAATTCAAACAGTTGTTCAAGACCATCGTCGCCGATCTCAAAACGCTCTTCGCGACGGCGCAGGACACGTTCGTGGCCACATGTTCGGGAACAGGACTGATGCAGGCGTCGCTCGCGAACTGTGTTCCGCGGCGCGTGCTCGTGACGACCTGCGGTGCGTTCTCCGAGCGTTGGGCCAGCATCGCCGAATCCCTCGGCCTGGAAGTCGATCGGCTTGATACCGCGTGGGGAACGGCGATCGAGCCTGGAGCGCTGACCGATCATCTGCGCGGCCGCCGGACGCAATACGACGCGGTCACGCTGACACACAACGAGACTTCCACCGGCGTCACGAATGATGTGGCCAGACTGGCGCAGGTCATCCGTGAGGAATCGCCCGAGACGCTGGTGCTGGTCGACGCCGTTTCGTCATTGGCCGGCATCCCACTTCGTTTCGACCAGTGGGATCTCGACGTCTGCTTCGCCAGCGTGCAAAAGGGCATCGCATTGCCGCCGGGGATCACGGTCTTTGCACTCTCCAGGCGCGCGCTCGCCAAAACCGAGAAGACTCCCTATCGCGGCACGTACTTCGATTTCATGCAGTACAAGAAGCACGCGGACACCGATGGCGTGCCGTCGACCCCCTCCATCCCGCACTTTTACGCGCTGGCTGCGCAGCTTCACAACATCCTGAGAAAAGAAACGCTGGAGGCACGGTTTCGACGCCACGAAGAGATGCGCGCGCTGACGATTCGCAAGACCGCCACGTATGCCAAGCTCGCGGCGGATCCGGCGCACGCTTCGGCGACGGTCACCGCGCTCGCGCCGGTGAAAGATCCGGAAGTGATTCGCAGCGAGATGAAAAAACGTGGATACACCCTCGGCGGCGGCTACGGCGACTGGAAGACGATGACCTTTCGCATCGGGCACATGGGCGACATTCCGATCGAATCGCTCGACAAAATGCTGGATGTCTTGACAGAAGTGGCGCGCGCATGAGCGGGCATCGCGTCCTGGTAACCGATACCCTCGCCGAGTCGGGCCTCCAGATCCTGCGCGCGGCGTCGGATGTCGATCTCGACTATCGTCCGGGGTTGAAAGGTGAGGACCTCTTGCGTGCGGTAGCGCAGTCCGATGCGCTGATTACGCGCAGCGGCACCGCCGTCACGCGCGATCTCGTCAATGCCGGCAAGCGCTTGCGGATCATCGGGCGGGCAGGGGTGGGGCTCGACAACGTGGACGTCGACGCCTGCACCGAGCGCGGAATTCTGGTCATCAACGCGCCGACCGCCAACATCCTCTCGGCGACCGAGCACACTATGGCGATGCTCCTCGCTCTGTGCCGCAACATCCCCGAAGCGCACGCCAGCGTGAAGCGCGGCGAGTGGGTGCGATCGAAATTCATGGGCATCGAGCTGAGCGGAAAAGTTCTGGGCATCATCGGACTGGGCCGCATCGGCACGCGCGTAGCCACGCGAGTGCGCGCGTTCGGCATGCGCGTGCTGGCCTACGACCCGTACATCGCCCCGACGGTCGGAGAAAAAGTGGGCGCCGAGATGGTGTCGCTCGACGACCTCCTGGCGCAAGCGGATGTGATCACGGTTCACACTCCGCTGACCGATGAGACCCGTGGGATGGTGGCCGCGGAGCAGATCGCGAAGATGAAGGACGGCGTGATCACGCTCAACATCGCGCGCGGCGGAATCTACGATGAGAAGGCGCTGACCGATGCACTGGCGAGCGGAAAGGTCTCCGGCGCGGCCATCGATGTTTACGAACAGGAGCCGCCTCCAAAAGATCATCCATTATTGCGACTAAATAACGTTGTATTTTCTCCGCATATCGGAGCGAACACCATCGAGGCCCAGGATCGCGTTGCAGTGCAGACCGCGGAGATGGTGGTGGACGCTCTTCGCGGATCGATCTTCGTTTCGGCGGTCAATCTGCCGTTCGAAGGGCTCGCTGATGCCGACGCGGCGCCGCTGATCGATCTGGCGGAGAAAGTCGGCCTGTTCACCGCCCAGATCATGACTTCGCCCGTGACTCGGGCCGCCGTCGAGCTGTGGGGCATCGACGAGCGCCTGCTCAAGATTCTTTCCGTGGCGTCGCTCAAGGGCCTCTTGACACCGCACCTTTCGGAATCGGTCAACTTCGTCAACGCCGAGCAGATCGCGCAGAACCGCGGCATCGCCATCAGCGCCACCACCCATCCCACCCCGCTCGATTACAACAATCTCATTACGTTTCGAGCGGCCTCCGACCGCGAAGAGATGTGCGTTTCGGCTACTCTGTTCAGCGAGAAGAATCAGCGGATTGTTTCGGTGAATCACTTTCGCGTGGAGTTCAAGCCTGAGGGGAATCTGATTTACGTCGTCAACAAGGACGTGCCCGGCGTGGTCGGAAAAGTAGGAACGCTCCTCGGAGATCGCGAGATCAACATCGCGGAGTACAACCTCGCGCGCAAGGATTCGGGCGGTAAAGCAATGGCCATCATCACCGTCGACTCGCCGCTCGACACCGACACGCTCAGCTTTCTGCGCTCATTCAAGGAGATGGAAGAGGTCAAGCAGGTTCGCTTGTGATGCAGTATCGGGAACTGGGGCGCAAGACCGGCATCCGCGTCAGCGCCGTCGGCTTTGGCGGCTGGGCCATCGGCGGAGCGACCGAAGGTTCCGGCGCGCCCCTCGGCTGGGGGCGGACGTCCGATGAGGAATCGATGGCCGCCATTCGCCGCGCGCGCGAGTTGGGCGTCACACTCTTCGACACCTCCGACAGCTATGGCTTCGGCCGCAGCGAATCGCTCCTCGGCATCGTGTTGTCGCGGTATCGGCAGGAAGTCGTCATCGCGACCAAAGTCGGGGTGGTGCGAACCGCGAGCGGCGCCCTCAAGAAGGATTTTTCGCGACAGCACATCTTCCACGCCGTCGACGGCTCGCTCAAGC
>Ga0207646_10002748_pt1 | contig 20575 bp, 24 predicted proteins | sample KBSK5502metaG_FD_184343 | JGI IMG/M metagenome (GOLD analysis project Ga0207646, IMG submission 184343) | Corn, switchgrass and miscanthus rhizosphere microbial communities from Kellogg Biological Station, Michigan, USA - KBS K5-50-2 metaG... | ecosystem: Host-associated > Plants > Roots >...
GTACATCTCCGGCATGGGGTGCTCACGTTCATCACGTCGGCGCTGGCCATCGTGCCGCTGGCCGGGCTCATCGGTGAGTCGACCGAGCAGCTGGCGGTGCGGCTCGGGCCTCAGCGCGGCGGCCTGCTCAACGCGACCATGGGCAACCTGACCGAGCTCATCGTCGGGGTCTTCCTGATCGCTGCCGGCGAGTTCACCGTCGTGAAGGCCACGCTCATCGGTTCGATCGTGGGCAACCTGCTGCTCGTGCTCGGGCTCTCCTTCGCCGCGGGCGGCGTACGGCACAAGACCATGGAGTTCAACCCCCAGGCTGCGGGCGTCCACGGGTCGTCGCTGCTGATCGCCGTGGCGGGCCTGGTGGTGCCGGCGCTGCTGCTGGTGACATCACCGAACGTCGACTTCACCGGCAAGGAAGTCGTGAGCGCGGTGGTGGCCGGGGTCCTGGTCGTGCTCTACGTGGCCGCCCTCGTCTTCACCCAGATCACCCACGCCCACCTCTTCCATGTGCCGGCCCGCGGCGAGGTCGCGAAATGGTCGACCGGCTGGGCACTGGGAGTGCTGACCGGGTCGGCGGTGCTCGTCGGCATCGAGTCCGAATTCCTGGTTAGCTCGCTGCACCCTGCGATCACGGCACTTCACATCCCCGCTGTCTTCGTCGGCCTCATCTTCATCCCCGTCATCGGCAACGCGGCCGAGCACGCGTCTGCTGTCATCTTCGCGATCAGGAACCGTCTCAACGTCACGCTCGAGATAGCGGTCGGATCGTCTACTCAAGTGGCGATGTTCGTGGCGCCCGTGCTGGTGTTCGTAAGCCTTCTCATCGGGCACCCGATGGACTTCATCTTCACCGGCTTCGAGATCGCGATCGTGGGGATGTCAACGCTGATCGTCATCGTCATATCGCTCGACGGGCGGACCAACTGGCTCGAAGGCGTGCAGCTGGTGGGCGCGTACCTCGTGATCGCGATCAGCGCCTACTTCGTATCGGTGTGAGAAAGCTGATTCGCAGCCGCAGCGGCGCCCTCCTGGGCGCGCTGTCCGTGTCGACGGTCGCGACAGGAGTCATGTTCATCGCCATCCCGCTCGAGCTGCGCGCGCTGCACGCCGGCCCGCGCGAGATTGGCATCACGCTGGCGATGTTCGGCCTCGGCACCTTCCTGTTCGAGTGGGTGTGGGGAGTGATGGCGGATCGCGTGGGCTGCCGCTGGCCGCTCATCATCTCCATGGTCCTTTTCGCAGGCGGGGTGTTCCTGCTCGCCCGATCGAGCACCGTGCCCTTCATCGCCGCGAGCTATCTGCTGACGTCGGGGATGTTGGTCTCGGTCGGCCCCGTCGGTCGCTCGTTTCTCGGCACGACCCTGCCGCCGAACTTACGTGCCACCGGGCTCGCGGTGCTCTCGGCGGAGTGGCTCTTCGGCGACGCGATCGGCGCCGGCGCGGGTGGATTTCTCCTCGAGCACATGCCCACCCGCGATGTGCTGTACGCGGCATCGGTGCTGCCGCTCATATCCGCGGGCCTCCTGGTGCTGGTGTTCCGCGGCTACACCGAGACGCACGGGCGAAGCACCTGGACCGAAGAGGACGTTCGGGTCGAACAGGAGCGCACCGGACCTGGCGTGGTCAGCGTCCTGCTCGTGACGGCGGCGATCATGATCCTGTTCCAGATCGGGTTCGCGGGCGAGACGGCGTTTCTTCCGCTCCTGGTCACGACCCATCTGAACCTCTCCGCCGCCACGGCCGGCACCGCACTCTTCGCTGCGGGCACATTCGGCGGCCTGCTCCTGGTGCCCGGCGGCATCGCCTCCGACCGCTGGGGCCGCGTCCCGGCGATGGTAGCGGGCGCTGTTCTGTCGGCGGTTGCGTTCGGGCTGTACGCGGTCGCGGGAGTATTCGGAGTGGTGATCGCGGCCGCGGCGGTGCGGGCCGTGGGCTCCTCGCTCATCTGGCCCGCGGCGACTGCATGGATCTCCGAAGCATCACCCCGCCGGCGGCATGCGCTCGTGATGGGGCTCTACGGCGAGTTCGAGAATCTCGGCGGGTTTCTTGGGCCGGTGATCGGCGGCATCGCCTGGTCCCTGGCCGGGATCCAGGCGGCGTTCGTCACCTATGCGGTGGCTGCGCTGCTTGCGGCGGCAGTGGCAGCTTTCGCCATGCGCCTGACTCAGACGGCGGTCAGGAGCTCACTCGACAGTCGCCGCACAGCGGAACGAGCCTGATGATCACGTGGTTCGGTGTGTTGCCCGAGGCGCCGGCACCGAACCGAAAGCTCACCGTCACTGTTCGGCCTGTCGGGAGGCGATCGCCGTGCGCCCCGTCGCCGAACGAGACGTAGCCGTCTGCTCGCACTGAAACCACGTAGCCGCCCGACTGCAGCCCGTGAAAGAAGGCGTGGCCGCCGCCGTTGCTCGAGCCGTTGTAAATGACGCCTGTCACGATCGGCCGGTCGGGATCGCCGCCGGTGAAGCTGACGAGAACGTCCGCGCCCGCGACGGGCATCTCTGTCGTGGCATTGACGACTCGTACAAATATCGCGGGGGATTTCGTGTCTGCAACGTCCGAGCGCGCGGAGGCAGGCGTCGACACAAGGACCAGGAGTGCTGCGAACGCCAGAGTGGTGAGGAGCGTCCGTCGACGCACGTGATGCTCGGCTAGATCTTGAAGTTGAAGATTGACTTGTCGCAGTAGAGCTGCGCCGTCGTATGGCGGATCGTGTTGTCCCGCGTGAGCGGGTCGGGGTCCAGGGCGAATATGCCCAGCCCGCTGAAGTCGAGGCGGAAGAACTCCGTCTTCAGGTCGTTGGACAGGAACGAGAGGCTGCCGATCTTCTCATTCTCCGGGCTGTTGTTGCCATTGATGACGAAATCTTCGTGCCATGAAACGAAGTCCTGGGCGTGCGCCTCGGCGATCCTGATCTTCAGGTTAGGGATGTTGATGCCCACGAGCTGGTTGAGGCGAGTTGTCTCGCCCGCCGCGAAGTCCAACTTGACGTTGATGGCGTCGACCTTGCTCACAAAGCTGGTGTTCAGGCCGTTGATCGTGAGCTTGAAGTTGCTGACCAGCCACTTCTCCTGCACGTGCGGCACCGAACCGATCGTTCCGCCGACTTTCGTCGATATCCGGGTGAACTCCGGCTGGAACTTGAGCGTCATCTTGGCCGCGTCTTTGGAGGCCGCGTCCAGCGCTGGGAAGCCGATCTCGGTGATCAGCGCGTTGCGGAAGTCCATCGTCTGGAATACCTTGAAGTTCACGTCGGCGGCTCCGACGGCGCCACTGTGCGGGGTTGTCTTGCCGCTGAAGGAAGACTTGATCCAGTCGTAAAAACCCTTGCTCATGCCAGTGCCGAAGTTGATCGTGATGTCCTCGTACTTGACGCCGGCGATGTGCTTGCGCGTGAACAGCTCGCCTTCGACCTTCTGCTCGATCACGTCGCTGGTGGCGTTGCCGCCGACCGCGAAGGAGAGGAAGCCGGCCGGGGCGCCGTCCAGCGTGAACGAGATGTGGCCGACCTTCTGCACCGCGGGCACCAGGTCGCGTACCACGCCGGCGGAAGCGGCCTCCATGGCGAAGACAGGCTTCCAGGCACCAACGGAAAGGGCTACGCCGGTGAGGCCCGCAGCGCCGGCCAGGAACCCGCGCCGATCCAGCTTGCCTTCCGACACGTTACCGCCCTCTAAAACGAAGCTGATTGTTGCGCGGAAATTAACACAGAACTTGCGCGCCTAGCGCGCCATCTGCAGAAATCCCAGCTCGAACATACGCCGGAGCGATCGCAGCGCCGCCGACTCGACGTCGTCGCTCTCGACCCCCGTCATGGCGACCGCGCGGACCGTCTCGGCGATCGCGTCTCGGAGGGTCCGCGAGCCGTCGAGCCGGGTGACCAGGTAGGCGTTGAACGGGTCCACGTTGGCCCGAAACGTCAGCCCTTCGGTCAGGTGCAGGACGGCACGTTCGACCGAGTACGCGCCGTCCCGGCAGACGAGCGATTGGTCGAGCCGATGAGCCTTCACCAGCCCCAGCTTCTCGTCCAGCAGCGCACGCCTGTCCTTCATGCCCACCAGCAGGTCCTGAGCCGCCGTCATGCGCATAAGCTGCTCGCCGGCAGACTCGACCAGCGTCTCCGGCAGCTCCTCGGATCGGATCCAGGTCTTGCCGTCCCGGCGACGCAGGATCACCCCGCCATAGGCGATGAGGTCGAACCCGAAGCCCTCCAGGTACTCAGTCCACCGCGAAACGCCGCTGTCGTAGGCCGCAAGGTTGCCGCCCAGAAGCTGTTGGTGCCAGCTGGCCGAGTGCAGCAGGGCCGGCTGCGAAACCTGGTGCAGGATCCAGGCGTCGCAGCCGTTCCCCTCGACCCACCGGCGCGGCACGGCGTCCCATTCCTCAGCAGCCTTGCGCCCCCAACTGACCAGCACGGTCGCGGTGCCACCCTCGCGCAGCGCGCCCGCCACCTCGGCGAGGACCTTGCGGCTGACCCCATCGCCGGGAATGCCGCTGTCACGGAACAGCAGGGTCGAGTCGGGCGAGATCACGAACGGCGGGTTGGAGACGATGAGGTCGAACGATTCGCCGGCAACGGGCTCGAGATAGCTGCCCTCGCGGCACTCGATGTTGTCGACACCGTTGAGCCTGGCGTTGAACTGCGCGAACCGAATCGCGAGCGGGTTGATGTCGGTGGCGATCACCCGGCTGGAATGCCGCGACGCGAACAGGCTCTGGAAGCCGCAGCCGCAGCCAAGGTCGAGGGTGAGGTCGACCGGGCGCCGCAGTGTGAGGCCGGCGAGGTTGATCGACGAGCGCGTGACCCCCATCACATGGTCGCGCTCGACCGCCTCGAGGTCCGGCACGCGGCTGCAGGCGAAGAGGAAGTCGGAATGCGGCGTGATCCTGATCGCACCTTCGATCTCTCCGCCGGCCGTTTCGCTGATCACGCCAAGGTGCTCGGCGCTGTCGAGCGAAAGTGGCGCGAGGGCCTTGGCCGCCTCGTCGCGCGACGCCGAGAGCCCGAGGATGAAGAGCCGGATGAGTGTGGACAGGGGCTCGCCGGACGGCAGCTGGCGCTTGAGCAGGATCGCCTGCGCGGGGTCAGGCTGAAGGTGCTGGCGTTCGGCGCCCAGCACTTCGCTGACCCTGCCGGTCTGGTAGCCGGCTGCCCACAGCGCCGAACGCAGTTGCGCGATGTGAGTCGGGTCGTCGCGCAATCCGATCGAGGAGGCGGTCGCCATCAGGCATCAGATTGTGACGGCTAAGATCGGATGCGGCCGTGTGATGGGGGACCAATCGCAAGAGCCTGCGACGACGTGGCTGCTCTCTCTGTACAGGACGCAGCGGGATGCGAGTGGACGCCTGGTCATCTCCGTCGCCTCGCCGCTCGGCCCGATCCTCGGCTGCGCCGTGCCCGCGGCTTTCGGCGCCCTGGTCACGCTCATGTTTCGAGCGGCCGGCGCAAGCGCGCTCCTCGTGCTCTTCGCGGTGGCGGTGATCGGCGTGCTCGCCTACAACGGCTCCCGCATCTGGATCTGCGGTCCGGGCACGATTCAGGCGGCGCACGCGTTCTGGGGCGCGCGCCTGCGCTCGGGCGGGACTCAAACGGCGCGGTCAGTCGTGTTGCGCCGTGAGCTGTGGAGGGCCGACGCCGGCAGCACTGACACCGTCTTCGTGGCGGACGATTCCTTGCACCGCCTGAAGGTGCTGGGTGTCCACAACTGGGTGGGCCGCGAGTCGCGCGTGGCGAGCGGCGGCATGGGTTCGTTGGCGCGCTCGGGGCCGGTGGTCATCAGCGCGCCGTCGCCGCTGCGCCCGTGGGCCAACGAGACGCTGATGCCCGCGGTCAGCGAAGCTGTAAGCGAGCTCGCAGAGATTCTTCAACTGGAGCTCGCCGTGCCGTTGGTGTACGAATGCGTGCAGATCGGGGCGAAGCCGCGCGGCCGCTAAAACCGGGAGCCGGAACCGCCCGCCTGGTGTACGGATAGCGCGGCGTTGCTCTGGATAAACCTCGGTCTCATCTGCCTGATCGCGGCTCTCCTGGTCGGGCTCGCGTCACTGCTGCAGCCGCGCATGGCGGCTGTCGGCCGCGTGCTCGCGACGCTGGGTCTTCAGGTGGCGGGCGTGCTGGTGGTTACGTGGCTGCTGGTCGAGCGGGGCCAGTCGCTTGCGCGTGCGATCCCACCGCCTCCGGGCGCGCAGAACGCGATTCCCGCGGAGATCGCGGGGCCGGCCGTGGCCTCTTTGCTGCTCGCAGTGGTCGCGCTCATATGGGGGACCGGCCTCGGCACCGCGGCGGCTGCGTTCGCCGTGGGCAACCGCCGGCCGCGCCTCGCACTGGTGCTCGGGCTGGCGAGCCTGATCTGGATCGTGCCGACCTTCCTGCTGGCGATCCTCGCGCAGGACCTGCAGTCGCAGCTCTACAACCTATTCGGCGTCAACGTGTCCGGCGGCTACGCGCAGTTCTCGCCCGGGCAGCTGGCGTGGAGCGCAGCAATCCTGGCGATCCGGCCCGCGGCCTACGCCTACCGTCAGGGCTCAATCCTCATCGCCGATCAATCCCGCGCGCTCTTTGTGCGCACGGCACTCGCCAAAGGTCTGCCCTGGAACATGATCGTGCGGCGGCACATCGTGCGCCCCGCCGCAGCGGGTCTGCTGCAGACCGCCTCCGCTTCGATCCGGCTGATGTTCGGCTCGCTGCCATTGGTCGAGTTCTTCTTCGGCTATCCCGGCCTGGGCGAGCTGCTGCTGCGCTCGCTCGGAGTTTCGTCGGGCACGAGCTCTCAGCCGCCGGACCCAGGCCTCGCCATCGCCGCCGCCGTGGTGCTCGCGTCGATGCTCGCGATCCTGGAAGCGCTGATTCGCGTGCTGATGCAGAAGGCCGACCCAAGGGTCGCCGAGGCTGCATCGGAGCCGGCTGCCTGATATGAAGCTGCGCTCGCGGGTCCTCGGCATCCTCGGCGCCCTGATCCTCATCGGGCTGGCCATCCTTGTGGTCATCGGTGCCCGCGTCCCTGACTTCTGGGCCACGCATATCTGGGCCGGGGGGTTCATCAACGACACGGCCACCCTGACTCCGTTCCCAGCTTTCAGCAACGTGGAGGTCTTCTCTCTCGCCGACCCGAACTTCCATCAGCAGCACTACTATCTCCTGGGTTCAGACGCAGGCGGGCGCGACCTCTTCGCGCTGGTGACGAAGGGCGCGCTGCCATCGGTCCTGCTCGTCGCGCTCGCGTTGAGTGCGCGGATGATCATCGGCCTCGTCGCGGGCTTCGGGATCGCGTCCGGCCGGACTCCTTTTCGTGCTGCCGCGCGAGCGGCCGGTGGCTGGATCGCGGGATTTCCATATCTCGCTCTCGCCGTTCTGGTCATACAGGCCTTCACCGGCGGGCCGAGCACGATTGCGCAGCCCGGCTGGACACGCACCCTCGGTTTTGTCGTCGCCATCGGCATCGTCGGCTGGCGCGATGTGGCCGAGGTTGTTGCCGGGCGCATCGAATGGGTGCAGTCGCAACCCTTCGCGATGGGCGCTCGAGCGGTCGGTTCAACTGGACTGGACTTCTTCGGCCGCCACGTGTGGCCTTACCTGCGACCGGCCCTGATGGTCGAGCTCTCCTTCCAGGCGGCCGCCGTGTTGGTGCTTCTGGCGGAGCTCGGATTCCTGCAGTACTACCTCGGCGGCTTCACCGCCTACAGCGAAGACACGCAGGGAGTCGCGGGATTCCATCTCGCCAACACGCCCGAGCTCGGGCAGCTGCTCTCCGACGTGCGCGTGTACGCGCTCCGCAACCAGTTCTTCCCGGTGCTCGTACCCGCCGCTGCGCTCGCGCTGGCCGCGCTCGCGTTTGAAATCATCGGCCGCGCGTTCCGCGGCAGGACCGACCTTCCAACATGAGGCGCTTAGCAGTCGCGCTGCTTGCATTCGCGGCGATGTGCAGCTGCCAGCTGGCCTTCTCCACGGTCGGCAGCTGGACCACGCAAGCAGGACCGCCCGCACCGATCACGACCAACAACGTGCTGGCGCTGGCGGACGGTCGCGTGGCGATATTTGGCGGGCTGTCGCTGCAGACGGGACAGGAGTCGGCACAGACAGTGCTGTACGACCCGGTACACAACTCGTGGACCTCGGGCGCCCGGATGCCTGGACCAGCTTTTCCGGACGTGGTCACATCACTTCGCGACGGCACCGTGCTGGTCGAGGGCGGCCAGGACGCCAGCAGTGCGATGTCGCCCCAGACCTGGTTGTACGACCCGGTCAGGAACGCATGGACCCGGGCCGGCGACATGATCGAGGCGCGGCGCTTCCCGACCGTCACCGTGCTGCGCGACGGACGTGTGCTGGTCGCCGGCGGCGATGTGCCGCTACCCGAGTCTGCACAGGTGCCCAACGCGAACAACTTTCAATCCGTCACGACCGCCGAGACATTCGACCCGAACACGAAGAAGTGGTCGCAGGCCGGCCGGCTCGGCACTGCGCGAGACGGCATCGCTATGGTCGCCCTGCCCGGTGGAGGGGCGCTTGCCGCCGGAGGCTGCATCTTCGGCAACGTGTTTCCTCCGCCGGGCCTAACGACGGCGGAGGTGTTCGACCCCGCAACGGCCACATGGAGGGCAACAACCCCTCTGCCTGCGCCGATTTGCGGCGGCACCGGATTGGCACTGCGCGATGGCCGCTTGCTGCTGATCGACCAGACGCTGTTTGGTAACTCGTCCGATGATGCGTTCCTGTACGACCCAACGAGCCGCGCATGGTCTAAGGCCGGCTCGCTCGCGGGCGGGGGCGCCGAGGCGCTGATGCTGAGCGACGGTCGCGTGTTCGTGCCGGAGGTGCAGCCGGGTGCCCCCGAGGGCCACATATTCAAAGATCTCGTCGGTGGCCAGATCTTCGACCCGGCCACGAACCAGTGGACTTACGTCACCACCACGTCGGTGCCGCTGCCGCTGGTCTATCTCTACTCTGGTGGCCTGCAGATCTCTGTGGCGCTGCCTGACGGCACCGCGCTGGTCATCCTGCAGACAGTGACGCTCACGTTTCATCCTGAGGTCGCGCCGCCCGCCACGCAGCTGCTGGACAGCACAGGGCTCACGACGCTGCTGCTTTTGATCGCAGCGGTCATTGGCCTGCTCATGCTGCTCGCGTATTGGCGCGCCGGCCGGACCGGTCTCAGCAAGCTGGCATGATCGGCGCGTGTATGCGCGGCTCTTAAGGGATCCTCGTTTCGCCAAGCTGCTGGCCGGGCAGTCCATCAGCGAGCTTGGTTCGGCCGTCACTCAGATCGCGCTGCCCACCATCGCGGTCCTCCTCCTGCACGCGGGTCCCTTCGAGCTCGGGATCCTCATCGCGCTGCAGCGCATCCCGTTCCCGATCCTCGCGCTGTTCGTCGGTGTGTGGATCGACAGGCTGCCGCGAAGGCGAGTCATGATCGTCGCCGACCTCTTGCGCGCCGCAACGCTTGCGGCGGTACCGATCAGCTACGGCACCGGATTCCTCGGACTGCCGCTGCTGTACGCGGTCTCGCTCGTGACCGGCGTGCTGACCATCTTCTTCGACCTCGCGTACCTCTCGTACGTGCCGGAGCTCGTGGACCGGACGCGGCTCAGGGATGCAAACGCAACGCTGCAGATGAGCCTCTCGGTGTCCAACCTGGCGGGCCCGGGTCTTGGCGGATTGCTGATCCAGGCAGTGGGGGCCGCGCGCGCTGTGGGCATCGACGCCGCGTCGTTCGTCGTCTCCTTCCTGAGCCTGCTGTGGATGGGGCCGGACAAGGTCGGAGCCGAAAGGCGTCAGTCGCAGGGAATGTATAAAGACCTTCGCGAAGGGTTCGCGCATGTGTTTGCGAATCCCGTGTTGCGGACGTTGATCCTCGTCTTCGGCGTCGTCATCCTCTGCGGGCACATGCTCGAGCCCAACCTGTTCCCTTTCGCCTATTCGAATCTCCACTTCACGCCGGCTGTCCTCGGGTGGATCCTGAGCGTTGAAGGCGCGGGCGCTGTGGTCGGCGCGTATTTCGCACCGCGGATCATGAGCCGCTTCACGGCAGGCTGGATCCTCGCAATCACCGGCGCGCTCTCAGGCGCGGTGTTCGTGGTGGTGTCGTTCGCCGCGGTGGGCCCCAGCATCCTGATCGTTGGAGGCGCGCTCATCGTCAACGGGCTCATCGATCCCGTGAACAACGTGACGCAGTGGTCGCTTCGCCAGCTGCTGACGCCGGATCACCTGCAGGGCCGCATGAACTCCATCTTCCGAACGGTGTACTGGGGCGCCTGGCCCGCCGGCAACCTGGTCGGCGGCTACCTCGGCAGCCTGGTTGGCGCCCGCACGACGATCTTCACAGCCGGGCTTCTCTTTGGCTGCCTCAGCCTGGTGTTCCTGGTGGGCCCGCTGCGCAGGGCGCCACTCACCGTTCCGACGGTAGAGGCGAAGATAGAGCCGGCGTGATCAACAACCTCATCGCCGGAGAGCATCAACCCGCCGCCACGGGCACAGGCTCGCTCCCGGTTTTCAATCCCGCCACCGGCGAGGTGATCGACAACGTGCCGCTCTCGGGCGCTGCCGAGGTGGACGCGGCCGTTCGCGCCGCCTCGCACGCGTACGCGCACTGGTCGAAGACGCCGGTGATGGAGCGGGTGCGCCTGATGTTCCGCTTCAAGGCGGTCCTCGAGGAGCACTTCGAGGAGCTGGCCGCGCTGGTCACGCGCCACCACGGCAAGACGCTCGACGAGTCGCGAGGCGAGGTCCGCCGCGGCATCGAGGTGGTGGACTTCGCGTGCGGCGCGCCGACGCTGCTGCAGGGCCACACCCTGCGTGACGTTTCGACCGGCGTCGACCAGGACATGTACCGCTACCCGCTCGGCGTGTGCGCGGGCATACCGCCGTTCAACTTCCCCGTGATGATCCCGCTCTGGATGTTCCCGCTCGCGGTGGTGGCTGGGAACACGTACGTGCTGAAGCCATCCGAGCGCACGCCCCTCGGCGGCCTGCGCCTGGCCGAGCTATTCCTGGAAGCGGGATTTCCGGAGGGCGTGCTCAACGTCGTGCATGGCGCGAAGGATGCGGTCGACGCGCTGATCGCGCACCCCGACGTACGCGCCATCTCCTTCGTCGGCTCCGCGCCCGTTGCGCGCGCCGTGTATCGCACCGCAGCCGCGCACGGCAAGCGCGTGCAGGCGCTGGGCGGCGCGAAGAACCACATCGTCGTTATGCCCGACGCCGACGTTGACCTTGCGGTCGGATCGATCCTCAACTCCGCGTTCGGCAACGCCGGCGAGCGCTGCCTGGCGGGATCGGTGGCGGTGGTTGTCGGACGCGCGGCGGGCAACATGCTGGCGCCGCTGACAGAACGCGCGGCAGGCATGGTGGTCGGACCGGGCGATGAGCCTGGCGTGCAGGTCGGACCGCTCATCCGCGCGGAGCACCGCGACCGCGTCGCCGGCTACATCGACGAGGGCGTCGGCGACGGAGCGCGGCTGCTGGTCGACGGCCGCAAGCACATGTCGAGGCCAGGGTTCTTTCTCGGACCGACGATCCTCGACCACGTGACCACCGACATGTCGGTCGGCCGCGAGGAGATCTTCGGCCCGGTCCTGTCCATCGCCCGCGCCGGCAGCCTCGACGAGGCAATCGAGCAAGCGAATCGCGTAGCCCTCGGCAACATGGCGACGATCTTCACGCAGTCAGGCCGCTCGGGCCGGGAGTTTCGCGAGCGCGTTGAGGCCGGCATGACCGGCATCAACGTCCCGATCGCGCAGCCCTTCGCCTTCTTCCCGTTCAGTGGCTGGAAGGGTTCGTTCTTCGGCGACCTGCACGTCCACGGCACCGACGGGATCGATTTCTTCACCCGCAAGAAGGTCGTGGTCACCCGATGGTGAGCGGCAGTGACGAGCTCGACGGCATGCGGCGGCGCGTGACTGTTGCTCGGGCGAGGCTGAGGGCGCTGCTTCCGGCTGCCGCCGATCGCGAGGCGCCGGCCGATCCGAAGACAGGTGAACGCTGGGACCGGTTCAACATCCTCGGCCACATGAGCGAGTTCCCGACGTTCTGGTCGGCCGAGCTCGCAGCAGCGATCGATTCCGGCGCGGAGTTCGGACGCCGGCCGGGCTCGACCGACCGGCAGGACGCAGTCGCCGGCGGCGTCAAGACCGGCGAAGGCCCGCTCAAACGGCAGGTGGCCAGAGGCATCGAGGATGTACTCGCGCTGCTCGTCAAACTCGAACCGGCAGACCTGGACCGCACCGTCAACATGCGAGGTCGGGGCGAGGTGACGGTTCGGTGGGCGCTCGAGAGCCTCCTGGTCGGACACCTCGAGGAGCACTGCGACCAGCTGTACGCGCTGACCACCAAGGGGTAGTAGGAGCGGGCGGGACATAGCCCGCCCGCACAGTGACGACTACCTGACGCCGACCGGGATCTTGACCTCTTCCAGCTTGCCGCTCTTCACGTCGTAGACGAAGCCGCGCACGCTGGACTTGTTCGGGATGAACGGGCTCGCCTGAATGCGGGCGATGGACTGCCTGACGTCCTCCGCCAGGTCGGGAAACGCCTCGAGCGCGAAAGCGGGCCGGATGCCGACTTCGGACTCGATCTGCCGCTTCACCTCGTCGTCCTTGAACGTGAGCATGCCGCAGTCCGTGTGGTGAATCAGGATGATCTCGTTCGTCCCCAGCAGGCGCTGGGAGATGACAAGCGATCGAATGGCGTCGTCGGTGGCGACGCCGCCGGCGTTGCGGATGACGTGCGCGTCCCCTTCGCTGAGGCCAAGGATCTTGTGCACGTCGAGGCGGGCATCCATGCAGGCCAGCACCGCCAGGTGCTTGGCCGGCGGGAGCGGAAGGCTTCCCTTGTCGAACGATCGCGCGTAGGCATCGTTATTGCGAAGCAGCTCGTCGGTAACGCTCATTCGGAATGAACCTCCAGTCAATGAATTGGCGCGCTGCCGCGTCATTTGAGATGACGGAGCGCGCGAGAACGGAGGACGGGTCTGTTTATTTCAGCCCGTACAGAGCGCGGATGAGCACCGACCGTGGTCCACTGCCAGGCGGCGGGTCAGTCGGTAACGCATCCTGCAGTCATTGTGCGCGGCGACCGGTGTGCGGTGCAACTAACACACATGGCAAAGCTGGCGTCCCCACCTAGCCTCCCCACAAGTGGGGAGGGACAAGCCAAGGTTGGCGTCCCCACCTAGCCTCCCCACAAGTGGGGAGGGACAAGCCAAGGTCGGCGTCCCCACCTAGCCTCCCCACAAGTGGGGAGGGACAAGCCAAGGTCGGCGTCCTCACCTAGGCCAAGGTCGGCGCCCCAGGGAGGAACTCAGCCCAGGTAGTTGCCTGCGACGAACCTGTCCCGTGCGGTATGCGCGCATTCGAAACTGCAGTACGACAACGGCCCGTACAGGATGGCGCCACCGCTGAGCGTGCCACCGCACACCTCACACAACGACTCGAGCGCGCGGGCGACCGCGGCGCGAGCTTTGTTACGTGCGGGCTCTCGCCGCCGGCGAGAAGACGCTGAAGCGCCATCGACACCCAGGTTCAGCATGACTCCCCCCTTGACTCTCGACCTTAAGCCGCGCTGTCCTCAAGATGTTGCTTGATCCGGCACACGACGTCGGCGGGCTTGACACGAGGCTTCACGAGATAGTCGACAGCACCGATGCTCATGGCGCGACGAATCGTCGCTCCGTCATCGGTGATGCTCAGAAACATCACGGGAGTGAGGATGCCCCGCCTCCGCATCGCGTCACAGACGGCGAAGCCGTCGAGGTCGGGCAGCTGCAGGTCCAGGACCATGAGCTGCGGCCAGCCGGACTCGGCGATGATCACCGCTTCCGCGCCCGTGACCGCGATCCTGGTTTCAAGCCCTGCGATGTCGAACGCAAGCCGGTACATCGCAGCGAGGTCGCTGCGATCTTCCACGAGCAGGACGTGCGGTCTTGACTGCATCTTGCCGGCGAGCACCTCCGGTGGCGCTCACCCCCCGACCCGTGGCCGCATCGTGCGACCGGCTCCGCACCAAAATCAGCACCAGCACGCCCACAGCCGGCGAACGATACGAGTAGCGTGGAGGTCGATGCGACTGGCTGTCGTGTCCGACATCCACGGCAACCTGCCGGCGCTCGAGGCGGTGCTGGCCGACCTGGAGCAAGCGCGGCCAGACGCGGTGGTGCTCGGCGGCGACCTTGCGCTGGGCGGGCCGTATCCTGTCGAGGTGGTCGACCGGCTGAGAGAGCTGGGCTGGCCCTCGGTGCTCGGCAACACCGACGAGGCGCTCGATGAACGACGGCTGCCGGAGAACTTGCGTGCGGGCTTCGTCGGCCAGGCGGCCGAGCGCACGCGTGAGATGCTGGGTCAGGAGCGAGTGGCCTGGCTCACGACCCCGCCGCTCGAGTGGCGCGGTGACGGCGTCGCCGTCGTGCATGCAACGCCGAGTGACTGCTGGCCGATCGTTGAGCACGACGCACCCGACGAGAAGCTGCGCGAGGTTTTCGGTGCCGCCGGCGTGCCGAATGCGATCTACGGTCACATCCACCATGCGTATGTGCGCGAGCTCGGCGGGTTGAAGGTCGCGAACAGCTGCAGCGTCAGCCTTTCCCTCGACGGCGACATGCGAGCCTGCTACGCGCTCATCGAAGACGGACGCATCGAGCATCGAAGGGTCGAATACGACATCGAGCGCGTGGCCGCAGACTTCGAAGCGATCGGTTATCCGAATGCGAAGATATACGCAACGTGGCTTCGCACCGGCAGCTATCCGATCCAGTGACGATGTTCCACCTTGACGCGGACGCCGCGGCCAAGAGCTGGCTTCAGGCGCATGAGCAAGCCGAGCCTCTCGTGATCGCGTACGAGGTGCACCATTGCTGCGGCGGCGGCAAGATCTGCCAGGTGAAGGTTCGCCGCGTGTCGCGAGATGACGAGCCAGCGGCGTACGCGAGCGGCGTCACTGACGATGGCGGTCCCGTGCTCATCGACAAGAGGGCAGCGGCGAGGCTGCCGGCGCGTTTCGGCCTGACGGTACGCGGGCTGGGACCCCTCAAGCATCTCGACCTCGACCTCGACGCCGAGGACTGGGGCGAGCTGCTCTACACGTAGCGCTCAGCCGGCTAGGCGCCCTTCTCCGCTTCGGAGACCGCGATCGCGCCGAGGCGGATCTGCTCTCGCAATCGCTCACGAGTGAAGCGGCCTACGAACAGCGGTACGAACTGCGGAACCTTCGAGTCGGCCAGGCGTGCGAGCGATTCGTTGGCGAGTGCGTCGATCGACTCTTCGGACACGAGCCCACGAAAGTCGTGCTTGATGTTGCGGACTTCGGCTTCAACGTGCCTGAGAACCTGAGGGTCGAACGAATCAGTCATCACGGCCTCCCTGAATGACTCTGAAGAGGTCATGGCCCTTGTCCGCCGGCCGCCGCACAGATCCTAGGAGATGCACGGATTCTTAACCTCTGGTTAACGCTCGGCCGGGCTCGAGCACCCTCATATTGACATTTGTACAAATGACGGCTTGAATTACTGTGATGACGAGAGCCATGCGCGCCGGCGGGGAGGTCGCCTGGCACGCTCTGTCCGACGGCAACCGACGCCGCATCCTTGCCCTGGTCCGTGACGAGCCGCGAGCGGTCGGGGAAGTTGCGGCGAAGCTCGGGATGTCCCAGCAAATCGCCTCGCACCACCTGCGTGTGCTGCGCGGCGCCGGTCTCGTCAGCGAGCATCGCGAGCGCCAGCGCCATCTCTTCGTGGTCCGGGCAGACGGGCTGGCGGCGGTCAGAGATTTTCTGGCCGACTTCTGGCCGGCTCAGCTGCAGTCGCTGAAAGTGGCGGCGGAAGCAGCCGGCAAGAGAAAGAAGCGGGATGCCTGACTTCGCGACCTCGATCGAGATCGAGGCGCCTATCGAGATCGTCTTCGAGCATCTCGTCAAGGCGGATCGCATGACGAGCTGGATGGGACAGCGCGCAACGTTGCACGCGGTGCCGGGCGGCGAGTTCTCCGTCGACATCAACGGCTACCTGGTGCGGGGCGAGTACATCGAGGTAGAGCGCCCGCATCGCGTGGTGGTGTCATGGGGCATGGCTGGACTCGCGGACCTGCCGCCGGGCTCTTCGCGGGTCGAGTTCGTCTTGACGCCAACGCCTCGGGGAACCACCGTGAGCCTCCGTCACACGAACCTGCCCGAGTCCCGGTCAAGGGGCCACGTGGCGGGGTGGACCAACTACATCGACCGGCTGGCCGCGGCCGCGCGTGGCATGGATCCAGGCCCGGACACCTGGAGACCGGCCGCCACATGAAGGAGAAGGACATGGGAACTGCAATCACCGACGCAGCGACGCTCGTCCGCGCGTACTACGGCAGCTGGCAGAACGGGATGGCCACTTTCGACAAAGAACGGCTGACGGAGATCCTGGCCGAGGACCTCGACTTCGAAGGCTCGATCGCCGGTAAGCGGCGCGGCGCGGCGGGTTTCATCGTTGGGTTGCAGCGGTTCGTCGAGGGCCTGAAGTCGCCCATCCACGTCCAGCAGCAGGTGGAGGCCGGCGACCTGGCGGCAGTGCTTTACGACGCCGAGATTCCCGGCGGATCGATGCGGTTCGCGGAGTTCTTCCGCGTCGAGCATGGCCGCATCACGTCCATCAAGCTGCTCTACGACGCGGCGCAGTACCGGGCCCTGGGAGGGCGCTGAAGCAGCCTTCCGCGCTCCGGTACCATGCCCGTCGCTATCAGAACGCTGGAGGTCGACGGGCGCCAGGCGCTGACTCCGAGTGCCTTTCGGGAGTTTCAGAGGGACCGGCTCGCGTTTCTGAAGCGCTGCGCCGAAACGGCGGATGTGGTCCACGTCCGCCTTGGCGCTGACGATGTTCTGGTCATCAGCCGCCCCGAGCTTGCCACCGAGGTGCTGCTCACTCGCCGCGCCGACTTCAGCAAGGCTTACCTCACGACCATCATGCCGCCGCTGCTGGCCGGCAGCCTCTTACTCGCTGACAGCGACAGCTGGCTGCACCAGCGCAAGCTGATGCTGCCCGCGTTCCACAAGGAGCGCCTCGACACCTACGCCGCGGTGATGGCCGAGGAATCTGAGCGCGCGATCACGACATGGCAGTCAGGCCAGCGACGCGACATCCACTCGGACATGATGCGGTTGACCCTGCAGATCGTCACCCGCTCGCTGTTCGGCCTCGACTTCTCCCACGGCGTGGAGGCAACCGAGCGTCTGATCGATGCCCTGATGGATGAGGTCAACAGCCGCATCGCAAGCCCGATCCGGTTCCGCTACCCGCTGCCGAGCCTTCGCACACTGCGCCTGTACCGCGCGATGAAGGAGCTCGACGAGATCGCGTATACCGCGATCCGAGAGCGGCGGCGCCATCCCCAGAAAGACCTCATGTCGATGCTTGTCGGCGCGACCGACGAGGATGGCACGCCAATGACCGATCGCGAAGTTCGCGACGCGTGCCTCGCCGTGTTCTTCGCCGGCCACGAGACCACCGCCTGCCTGCTGTCGTGGACGTGGTACGTGCTCGCCGGCCGCGACGACATCGAGCGGAAGCTGCTGGCGGAGCTGAGCGGCGCCGCCGCCCAGTCGGCGCGCCCCGCCGAGCTGATCGAGCGCCTGCCCTACATGCAGAACGTGCTCAACGAAGCTTTGCGTCTGTACCCTCCCGCGTACGCGTTCGGCCGGCGCGCCTTGCGCGACACGAGGGTCGGCGACCACGAGGTCAAGGCGGGGCAGACCGTCGTCATGAGCCCCTGGGCCATGCATCGCGACGCTCGCTTCTGGGACGAGCCGGAAAAATTCAACCCGGACCGGTGGCAGAACAACCTCGCCGCCCGCCTGCCGAAGTTCACGTTCTTCCCGTTCAGCAGCGGGCCGCGCCGCTGCGTGGGTAGCTCGTTCGCCATGCTCGAGGCGACGATCGCGATCGCAACCATCCTGCCCCGATTCAAGCTCAGCTCGCCGCCCTCGGTGGTCGAGCCGGCGCCCTCGATCACGCTGCGCCCGGGTGGCGGAATGCCCATGACCGTGACCCGGCGCGAGACCCTTAACTAGCTTTTACTAATCGTCCCGATCCGCGAAAATTGGCGCGGCATGCTGCCGCCAGAGCACGTCATCCCGCTCTTCGTCATCGCCGCCGGGATCGCACTGGCGCTGGTGGCGGCAAGGCGCCGGCGTGGGCCCTTTGTCGAGCAGGGGGCAAAGGTGATCGCGGTCGCGGTCGTCCTGGCCGAGTTCGCGTGGTGGATCCTCGCCATCGCCCAGGACAGGTGGTCCCTCCAGTACAACCTGCCTCTGCACCTCTGCGAGCTAGGCTGCTTTGTGCTCGCGGCCGCGCTCTGGTGGCGCAAGCAGTTCGCCTTCGAGGTGGCCTACTTCTGGGGCCTTGGCGGCACGTTGCCCGGCCTTTTCACGCCGAGCATCCCAGGCCACTTTCCCGACGCGGTGTACTTCCAGTACTACGCGGAGCACGGTCTCGTCGTGCTGGGAGCGCTCTACCTCGTACTGGCCCTGGGCATGCGTCCTGCCAGGGGCGCGGTCCTGAGGGTGTTCACGGCCACCGTCATCTACGCGGTCGCGGTCTGGTTCGTGGACCTTGCGACCAACGGCAATTACCTCTTCCTGAGATATCTGCCGCCGACCAAGACCGCGCTGGACTACATGGGCCCGTGGCCGTGGTACCTCGTGACGGGGACCGTGCTGGCGATCGTCGTCATGAACGCGCTCTATATGCCGTTCGCACGCTCGACGCCGGCGCCCCAACCGGTCGACGCGGCCTAGCTCTAGCCCCGCCTGACGCCTTCGATCGTTCCGCCGACTGCGGACCTGAGCTTGCGGATGAACTCGGTCAGCATGGCCAGCTCATGCTCTGAATAACCTTCGATCGCTCGGCGCAGGCCGCTCGCGAGTGGGCGATAGAGCTCTCCAACCCTTGCTTCCTTGGCGGTTGCCCTGACGAACACACGGCGCCGGTCGTCTGCATCGGCGACACGACGCACGTAGCCAGCCTTGTGGAGTCTGTCGACCAGCCCGGTGATCGCGCCCGTCGTTAGCTGAAGCTCGCGGGCCAGCTGACCCGGGGTCATCTGCCCATGCCGGCTGATCAGGTCCATGGCCAGGAGGTCCGTCCCGCCGAGCCCGACCCTGTCCGCAACGGCCTGACTGAGGCGATCGAAGTCCCCGCTAAGCGCGCGGGCCTCGTCCATGAGCACGGAAGCAGCTTTCAATCCTCTTGACATCTAAATTACTTAGTAGCTAAGATATCTAGCTGATGAGGGATTCTACCACTACCGAGAGGATTGTGGCTGCTTCTGGATTGCTCGGGGCCGCGCTGCTGGTCGCCTACTTCGCAGCGCCGGCGCTACTCGGCTGGCCATTCGCCGGCGACACGCCTGCGCACCTGGCTGCTTACGCGTTGTCGCATCAGAGCCTCTTCTACGCGGGGGCATGGCTCCAGAGCACTGGCACGCTGCTGTGCGTCGTCTTCTTTGTGGGACTCGTCTCGCTGGCGGGAGCTCTGAGCAGGTTGCCTGGAGTCGTCCTCGTGGTGGCCGCCGCAGCACTGATCGCAGTGGTTCTCATCGATAGCGCATTCCTCGTGGCGGTGCCGATGGCAGCCTCATCGGGCGACCTCGCGGCTGTGTCCACGACGTTTGGCCTCAGCAACGGTGTGTTCGTGCGGGTGTTTCCTCTTGCTCCGTCGACAGCCACCTATATCGCTTTGGGGATCGTGCTTCGGCCCTCGCCGGTGCTAGCTCGCCCTTTCGCGCGCGCCGCACTGGCCATCGGCGTCGTGTTCGAGGTTGCGGGGCTGGCGAGCATCTTCAGCAGCTGGGCAGTGATTGCCGCCGCGGTGATGGGCGCAGCCCAGGCGGCGTGGGTGGTGGCAGCCGCTCTGTCGCTGTGGCTTCGCGCGAGCGCGATGGGCCGCCAGGTGCTGACGGAGGCAGGTCGGGTACCCGCCGGTTAGCCTTCCGGGCGGGCGGTAAGCTGTTCGCCCAGAGGAGGGACGGGGTGACCAAGCAGCGCTGGATCCTTGCCGCCGCGGTTCTCGGGTCAGGCATCGTGTTCCTGGACTCGACGGTCGTCAACGTCGCCCTGCCGCGCATCGGACGCGACCTGCCGCGAGCATTCCTCGGCGTCCTCGAAGGACAGTCGTACGTCTACAACGCGTACCTGCTGACCCTCAGCGCCCTGCTCATCCTCGCCGGCGCGCTCAGCGACTACTACGGCCGGAAGCGGATGTTCATGTACGGCCTGATCGGGTTCGGCGTCACCTCGGTGCTTTGCGGCCTGGCGCCCACCATGGAGCTGCTCGTGCTCTTCCGGGTCCTCCAGGGTGCGGCCGGCGCGATGCTGGTCCCGGGATCCCTGGCGCTTCTGACCGCGAACTTCTCGGGCGAGGAGCAGGGCCGCGCGTTCGGCACCTGGGCCGGCGCCTCTGGAGCCACCACCATCCTGGGCCCGGTGATCGGAGGTCTGCTGGTCGACACCATCTCCTGGCGCGCCGCCTTCCTTATCAATGTGCCGCTGGTGCTGATCGCGCTCTGGGCGACATGGGAGCACGTGCCCGAGAGCCGCGACGACGAGGCGTCGCCGCAGTTCGACTGG
>Ga0207646_10002749_pt1 | contig 20571 bp, 15 predicted proteins | sample KBSK5502metaG_FD_184343 | JGI IMG/M metagenome (GOLD analysis project Ga0207646, IMG submission 184343) | Corn, switchgrass and miscanthus rhizosphere microbial communities from Kellogg Biological Station, Michigan, USA - KBS K5-50-2 metaG... | ecosystem: Host-associated > Plants > Roots >...
CGAACGCCGCTTCGGCATTGCTGTTCTCAATAATCTCCTCGGCGGCGGAATGTCCTCGCGCCTTTTCCAGAACATCCGCGAAAAGCGCGGTCTGGCTTATGCCGTCTTCAGCGAAATCACGCCGTATTCCGACGCAGGAATGTTCACGGTGTACGCCGGCACCGCAAAGGAAACCGTAGACGAAGTTCTCGATCTCACCATCGCCGAATTTCGCTCCATGAAAGAATCGCCGGTCAGCGAAGAGGAACTTCTCCGCGCGAAAAACCACCTCAAGGGCTCGCTGATGCTTTCACTTGAGTCCACCAGCTCCCGCATGTCCAATCTCGCGCGCCAGGAACTCTACTTCGGCCGCTTTTATTCGCTCGACGAAATTCTCGCGTCCATCGATGCCGTCACGCGCGAGGATGTCCAAACTCTGGCCCAGGAATTTTTCCGCCCCGAGCAGATCTCCGCCGCCGTTCTGGGTCCAGTCAACGGCTTCTCTTTGGACCGCGTACGCTTGGCTTGTTAAACGCAAGCCGCTGTTCTTTATTGACGCTTCTGCCGCGCTCTGCCATCATCCTAAAAATTTGTTTTGTGGCTGATTGAACCAACCAATGCCCGGCAAATTTTGGAGAAACTTCGATAGGCTTGCGCGTTTCCATTCTGGCGTCCGGCAGTTCGGGCAACATCACGCTGCTCGAAACGGCGCGTACCCGCCTCCTTGTGGACTGCGGTCTTGGCAAACGCGAGACGCTCGCCCGTCTTGCCGCCGCCGAAATCACCCTCGATCAGCTGGACGGAATTCTCGTCACTCACGAGCACACGGATCACTGCAACGGGCTTCCGCAGATGCTTGGTCTCTGGAAAGCACCGCTCTATGTCACAGAGCCCACATTTGACGCGCTGAAGCGCGTTCTTCCGGACCGGCTTGAAAAACGGCTGCGCGGCGTCGAAACGGTTCACGCCGGCCAGCACTTCACGATTGGCGATATTGACGTCCATGCGTTTGCGATTCCGCACGACGCCGCCGATCCCGTTGGCTTCACCTTTCGCGCCGATGGCGTGAAGATGGCCATCGTCACTGACCTCGGCTACATGCCCGAACTGGTCAAAGTGCATCTACGCGACGCTGATTGCCTTGTTCTGGAATCGAATCACGATCTGGAAATGCTCAAGGTTGGTCCTTACCCGTGGGTCGTCAAACAGCGCGTGCTCTCCCGCACCGGACATCTTTCGAATCACGCAGTCAGCGAATACCTGGCCGACCCCGAGGGTTTCGATGGGCGTGCACGCTACCTCGTGCTGGCTCATATTTCGCAGGAAAACAATAATCCCGACGTGGTCCGCATTTGTGCCGAACAAGCCCTCGGCTGCCGCCCCGCCGAGGCCGCTTTCACCGGCGAACTCCATCTTGCCTCACAGCAGGTCCCGCTCAAACCGTTAGAGCTGTAGCGCTCATGGTGTTTTATTTCGTCAGCACTTTTTCAAAAAACTCCAGCGCCCGCGGATCATTTGATTGCCCCAGCCAGAACATCGCCTGTTTCCGTACTTCTGGATTTCGATTCTTTTCCGCCACTTGAATCAGTTTCGGCACACCGTCTTCTTTCGGCATCTGGCTCAACGCAAACACCGCCTTCTTTTTCACTTCCGTGTCAGGATCATTGTCAATCGCGCCGGTAATCGTGCTGGAAGCTTTGTTTCCTGCCTTTTGCGCCAGCCAGAAAAGCGCTTGCCCGCGCACGTGCCCGCTCGTATCCTCATGGGCCATGCGGATCATCTCGTCGATCGCATTGCTTTCCGAACTGATCGACAGCGCGAAGGTCACATGCGCTCGCACGTCACTGCTGGGATCTTCTTTCGCCATGCGTTTTAGAAGTTGCATTCCCGTGGCGCCGCGCGCCTCGCCTGCCCAGAACGCTGCTTCCTTCCGCAAGCCCTCCGGTTTGTCCGCCGCCGTAAAAACAGCAAGCGCTTGATCTGCCGACGAATCGCCGTGCATTGCAATGGCTGCCAGCGCGCCGCGGCTCAGCCGCTCTCCTCCGCGCTCATCTAATTCCTTACTGTCTATAAATCGTTCGAGGAGCTTTACACTCTCCGCAGGCTTCGCTCCCGTCAGCCAGGTAACGTGTAGTCCGCCGGTGTCCAAGACACACTCTTCAGAAAGCGCGCGAATCTTCCCAATCTTGCCTCCTTCGGCCCGAAACAGCACCAGCAGGCTGCTCGGTCCCTCCAGCTTTACGTTGCCGCTTTGCAGGTTGTAGCTGTTTCCGCTTTTTGCGCCTTCAAGGCGGCAGGGACCGCACGCGCGTCCGCCATTCCAGTCGCCGCCTGAGTCTCCGCAGCACATCCGGTGATCGCCATTCACAGCCGGTACGGAGTAACCAAGCCAGTGCGCTTGTTGAGATGCCGCTGCCCAGGCGTCAACTTCCTGCGCAAGCCCCGCTTTTACCTGGCGCTGCTCGACTTTCCCATTCTCAATCTGCGGCATTCCGGCGGCTTGGGCGGTTTCGGTCTGCGGAGTTTGGGCCTTCGCTCCGCCCGCCGTCAGAAATCCCGCTGCCAGCAAGAACGTCACTGCCCCGGCGACTCGCATGAACCTTGCAAAGCTTGTCCAGGCCTTCCTGATTCCCATTCGACACCCCCCGGTGCGTAGCGTTCATACCGAATTCCATCTCCCGCTTATTTATTCAGCAGCTCCATCAAATACTCATTTCCCTCTTTCGAGTTCATCAGCGAAAGCTTTTCCACCGCGCGCTTCTTTAGCTCAGCATCCTTCTCGCTCTTTGCAATCAAAACCAATGCCTTGCTGTTTCCGCTGATGAAATACGCGTTCAACACTTCGTCTTTCAAGCCATGATCTGTTTCTTTCGCGTAGATTGCTTGTAGCGTGTCGCTTTTGCCCATTAGCCCAAGATTGCGTATGGCCGCCCGGCGCAGCTCTGGATCTTTGTCGGTTTCCGCGGCCTGCATCATCTTTGACGAGTCTCCTGCAAGGAAGAACCCTTGCAGAATCTCGCGCCGCACGTCCGTTGACGGCTCCGATTGATACAACTGCTGCAGCTCGCTCAAACCGCCGACCAGTCCAAGATTCCGGATCGCGTCGCGCTTCAGGCCTTCGTCTTTTTCGCTTTTCGCCAGCTTGAAGAGTTGTTCCCGGTTTCCCGAAACCATGTAGCTCTGGATGACCGCGCGCTTCACTCCTGCGTCCTGGCTGTTCGTATAAATCGTCGTCAGTGTGTTGCCTGCGCGATTTCCTCCGAACATTCCCAAATACTCTACGGCCTTCCGCTGCAATTCTGGATTGCCCTGACCTTGCGCGATTTTTGCGAGCACCTCCTGCGCTTCCGGAGAACCGCTCTGTCCGAGCACAAACAACGCCTTTGATTTCACGTGTGGCGAGCCTGGCCCGTCCAGAAGTTTCTGGATAATTGGAATCGCTCTTGCTGGATCAGAGTTCATCAGACCGTGAAGGGCCAGCAGCTTCAGGTCGTCGTCGCTCTGCCCACCCGGATTCACTGGCTGTCCCGAACGATTTCGGACTTCGATCTCCAGAGCTTCCGCATCTTTCTTCCAACGGCTCTGCGGAAATCGCTTTTTCAGGTCTGCAATCGTCGCCAGAGCTGCGCTTCTCTTGCTGGACTGATTTTCCGCATACGCTTTCCAGTACAATCCCGCATCCGCCAGCGAACCGTTCATCCGCGCCAGTTCGTCGAATTTCTGTTCTGCCTGCTGGTACCTGCCTTCATCCAGCGACTCGCGACCGTCGTCGTAGAGTTCCTGCATCTGATCCAATTTTTCCTGCTCCTGATCCTTTTTTTCTTGCTCACGGTCTTTGCGCTCTTGTTCGCGATCTCTTTTTTCTTGTTCGCGATCGCGCGCTTCCTGTCCCCGGTCACGGCGGTCCTGTGCGCTCTCTTGCTCCGTGAAGCGATCCGGCTCCTGCGCAGACGTCACATCACGCATCGGCTGCCCCTCGCGCGCCCACACCGGCGAGGCCAGCAGACCCGCAAGCAACGCGGTGACAATCGCCTTCCGGAATCCGCCCTCCATGCTCATGACCCCTTCGGTGCTCATGCCTTGTTCCTCGCTTTCGCTGTCGAATCGTTTTGCGCCGGTTCACTCTTTCTTCCTTCTGATTCCGCGCGCAATTCCTGCCGGACCACCCGGACTTTCAACAAAATCCCCTGTGCCGCAATTCTTCTTTGGATCGATTCAAATTGCGCGGGCGTCACTTCCGCCGGACTGTTCGCCACATCCAGCAGCACTCGCTCCAGTTCATTCAGCGTGCTGGCCACGGCGTTGTCGCCGCCATTCAATGCCGTCTGCCGGTACAACCGGTTTTCTTCCACCAGATCCTCCGCGCGCTTTTGCTCGGTCGAGATATTGATCAATTTCTTCCCGCTCTCTGCCGGTTGCGCGTTTGAAAGCTCCATCAGAATCATTTCGGATTTACCCAAATGCTCGCCCACGGCAACCACCAGCACACGTTCCCGAACTTTGCCCGCGTCCAGCACGTCGTCATTGCTCTTCTTCGGTACGGTAATCCGGCCCGCAAAAAACGCAATCGCCAGCAGCGCCGCAGCGGTGCCTACCGCCACCAATCTTCGCGGCGCAAACCATCCTTCCCACCAACTTGCCCCCTTGTCAGGAAAACGTTCTGGAAGCCGCTTCGCGATCTGCCGCCAAACTTTCGTCCCGTATTCTTCGCCTGGATCGGGCACCGGCATCGTGTCTAGCGCGTAAAACACCGCTTCGATGCGATCCAATTCCACGCGGCATTCGCCGCATTCCTTCAAATGCGCCGCAATCGCGTCGCGTGCCTTCATTTCGCCTTCTCGGTATCGAAACAATTCTTCTTCCGTTATGTGTTTCATGATTCCGTTCCCACTGCCTTGGCCGTGCCGCGTCCTTCCGCGAACGGCTTCAGGGCTTGCCGCAATTTCTGTACCGCGCGAAACACCGTGTTTTTTGCCGCGCTGGTATTTGATTTCAGCACCGCGGCGATTTCTTCGATTCCACAACCGTCCCAGTGCCGCATTACGATCGCCGTACGCTCTGCGGGACTCAACGCGTCCAATGCTTCTTTCATCTTTGTTGCCAGCTCGACGCTCCTGGCTAATCGCTCCGGTGAAGGCGCGGAATCCTTCACTTGGCTCAGCGGATCGATTTCCGTTTCACTTTGTGCAGATCTCGTTGGGGGTTCCCGCCGCGACTCTTCATTCTTTTTCTGCCGCAACCGGTCAATCGCGTAGTTCGCCGCAATCCGGTAAACCCACGTTCCAAAATTTGCGTTGCCCGCAAACTGCTGCAATTTCTGGTACGCCCGCAAAAATGCTTCCTGCACAATTTCCTCGGCGTCGTGCGAATTTCCGGTCATCCGATAGGCCACGCGGTAGACGTAGGTGCTGTGCCGCTCGACGAGCACACGATAGGCATCGCGCTCGCCAGCAAGTGTCCGCTCAACCGCGGCCGCGTCGCTGATCCCGCCAGCGTCGACCCTTTCGCTGCTCTCTCGCATTCTCACGATTAGACAGGTTTTTCCCTTCGCGGTTAGGTAGGCAGCCCCAGCCAGGACGAGGGCAATCGAACTCCGGCCGACGGTAAGGTATCACTTTGGAAGGATTGGGTTTATTGATTCCGCCCGAGGGTGGTGCTCTCGGAAAGAAGCTACCTTCCTGACGGCGTGAGAATCTCGGGGGAGCAGCGCGTACGGATCATTCGTGGCGCAAGGCGTCCACAGGATTTATGCCGGCCGCGCGATGCGCTGGTAGCCAACACGCTGCCATGGACACCGCAAAGAGGAGCACCACAACACAAAGGTAGGTCAAAGGATCGGCCGCGCTAACGGCGTACAACATGGTTCCCATCAGGCGCGTCAGCGCCAGCGCAGCGACGAGCCCAACAGCCGCTCCAAGTGCCGCCATGGTTGCTCCCTGTGCCAGCACCAGGCGCAACACTTCACTTTGCTGAGCGCCCATCGCAATGCGCACACCGATTTCCTGCGTGCGTTGGCCTACAACGTAGGAGACAACTCCGTAGATGCCAATGCTGGCAAGCATGAGCGCCAGCCCTGCGAAAATTCCCAGCAGAATCATCGAGAAGCGCCGCGCCGCCACCGAGTTCGCAATGATTTCATTCATTGTCTGCGCGCCGAAAAGGACCTGCTGGTTGCTCATCCGCTCGCTGGCACGCCGTAACGATTCAAAAACTGGCGCTGAATTTTGTGAACGCGCCAGCACGCCTATCCCAGAAGCCGACTGTGCCATGGCCTTTTCGGGTAGTTGCATGAATGGAGTATAGAGTTGCGCGCGAAGGGATTCCTTGTCATCGGTGTCCAGACCCCACTGCTTCACATGTCCTACCACGCCGACAATTTCCACCATCTGATCGGTGCTATTGATGTGCAGGCGCCTGCCGACGGGATCTGCATTGCCGAAATACTTGCCCGCCAGAGCATCGTCAATCACCGCCACCTTTTGCGCACGCTCGTCATCCCGACTTGTGAAAAATCGACCGCTCTTGAGGGGAATGCTCAGCACCTCCAGATAATCTGGCTCCACAACGTAGTTCAATGCCCAATTCATGTCGTTCTCGCTCGCTGGTTTTGGCTGGCCGTCGATCCAGAACAGCCATTCGTCATCAGAAGCGAGCGGAAGCGCGCCCCATGAGAAGGAAACCGCCTGAACGCCGGGCGCGGATTGAAACTTCTCGTGGACTTCACGAAGCGCGGTCCGAACTGCATCCGGAGTCGCCTGCGTCATGGACGGAGGAAGTGAAAATCCAAATGTCAGGACGTTCTTCGCGTCGAATCCGGGATTCACGTTCCACAGCGCCGTCAAGGTACGGATCATCAGTCCCGCGCCGATCAGCAAGACGAGCGCAAGCGCCATCTCGGCCGCAACAAGCGCGCGCTGGACGCGATGGCGCGTACCGCTGCCGCCGCGGCCACCTTCTTTGAGTGCCAGGTGTGCCTTGGCCTTCGTCGTTCTTAGCGCGGGCATCAGTCCGAAGCAGATTCCCGCAAGCAACGAAATTGCCGCTGCGAAAATCAGAACTCGTCCGTCCATTCCAGCTTCCGAGGAACGCGGCAAGGTCATCGGCAGCACCCGCAACGCGGCTTTTGTTCCGATTGCGGCAAGCAGTACGCCGAGTCCTCCGCCGATTGCCGCCAGCAAGATGCTCTCGGTCAGCAGCTGCCGCAGGATTCGTCCTTGGCCGGCGCCCAGTGCCCTACGAATTGCAAACTCGTGCGTTCGTCCGATCGAGCGCGCCAGCAGAAGATTGGCCACATTCACGCAAGCGATAAGCAGCACGAATCCGACCGCACCAAATAACAACAGCAGAAACGGTTTCACCTGCCCAAACATGCTTTTGCGCATCGGAATCACCGCGGCCCCGATGCCCTTGTCGACGTCAGGATACGCCGACGCAAGGTTCTGCGTGACGCGTTCCATATCCGCTCGTGCCTGCTCGATCGTGACGCCTGGCTTCAGCCGGCCAATTCCGTGAAGGCCCAAACCCGAGGCGCGATTCATCAGCAGAGGATTGTTCCACTGCCCGAGAGGGACGTAGAGTTCCCGTGAACGGAGAGTCCCCAGCAAATCAAAGGTCGCGGGAATCACTCCGATGATCGTGTAGTCCCTGCCGTCGAGTGTCAGGCTCTTTCCCAACACATCCGGCTTCGACCCAAATTTTCGATTCCAGAAGCTGGCGGTGATCATGACCGTGGGAGCCGCTCCTACGCGGTCCTCGCCGGGCGCGAAGTCGCGACCGATGACCGGAACAACTGCGAGCTGTCTGAAAAACTCGGAACTCACAAAGAGCGCATCCAATTGCTCCGCTTCTCCGAGACCCGTAAGGATGAATGACGTTCCACGCTGGACCGCCATGGAAGAGAACGTCTGATTGTCTTTCTGCCAATCCAGGAAATTCGAAAAAGAAATGGAGCCGGTGGCGAAGTTGGGCTTGCTTTCATGCAGCGTGACAAGCTGTTCGGAATGCGGATAGGGCAGTGGGTTCAGCAGCACTCCATTTACTACGGAAAACAGCGCCGTGTTCGCTCCGATTCCCAGCGCAAGAGTGAGGATCGCGACCGCAGTGAAGCCCGGATTCTTCTTCAGGATTCGCAGGCCGTATCGCGCATCGTGCAGCAAGTCTCGCGACCAGCGTCCTCCCCACGCGTCTTGAGTTATTTCCTTCACGAGCATGGTGTTCCCAAACTCCCGTTGCGCCGCACGCTTTGCCTCCGCTATGGGCTCGCCTCTCTCCACCCGCTGCCGTGCGGCCATCTCCAAATGGCCGCGCACCTCTTCCTCCAACTCCTCTTCCCGCCGTCGCCGCCAAAATGTCACTCACCACCTCCGCCCTTCTCCTATTCGCTTCTTCCTCACTCATGCCTCAGCGCCACCATCGGATCGACTTGAGATGCTCGCCACGCTGGTAAGAAACCTGCCACCGCGGCAACCAATGCCAGCACAGTCGCTGCGAACAGAATCGCCATCGGGTCGGCGAATCCAAGACCGAACAACATGCTTTTCACCAGATGAGTTCCTCCGAGCGCCAAAGGCACACCAACGGCGGTTCCGATCAACACGAGCGCCAACGTCTCGCGCAGCACTTGCCAAAGAACATTCTCTTTCTCGGCCCCCAGCGCCAGGCGAATTCCGATGTCTCGCGTCCTCGAAGCCACGGTGTAGGACATGATTCCGTACAGGCCAATGCTTGCCAGAAGCATTGCGAGAACGCCAAACGCTCCCGAAAGTTTCTCGACGAATCGATCGGTTTCGAGCGAGCCGTCCACCAGCCCCGCCATCGTGTGAATTTCAATCGCCGGAAGCGATGAGCTGGTTTCTTCTACGGCTTTGCGAAGCGCCGCGCTCACGCTGGACGGATCCGCAAATGTGCGGACTTCATAAATTGCGGCGGCCTGCTCCCACATGGGGTTGAAAAGAGGAGCGTAGACGCGCGGCGGAGTTTCTTCACGAAGGCTGTTATATTTCGCGTCCGCCGCCACGCCTACAACTTCCATATCCGCCGGATTTCCGGGATAAGTATCGCGGATGCGTTTTCCGATGGGATTCACGTTGGGGAAAAAGCGCCGGGCAAAGGTTTCGTTGATGACTCCGCCGCGCACTCGAGCGCTGCTGTCTTGTAGGCCGATCTCTCGTCCCATTAGAATCGGAATTCCCATCGTGGAAAAATAACCAGGACCGACATGATCGAACGCCGCATCCATTTCCTCATTCGGTTTCGGCGTGTATCCTTCGACCGCGATCGGATCGCCAGATTCCGAGTGACTGAACAGCCCATTGTGTGAAACTGTCGCCCCGCGCAATCCAGGAATCGCTGAAATTCTCTCCAGCAACTGCTGGTACATGCGAGTCCCCGCCGCGCCTTTGTATCCTCCGGCAGTAGCGTTCACCTGAAACAGCAACAGATTTTCGCGGTTGTAACCGAGATTAACCTGACTGAGCCTTCGGAGGCTGTGCACGAACAGCCCGGCGGCTACCAGCAAAACCACCGATATGGCCACCTGTATCACAACCAGCATTTTGCCCACAGGCAGCCGGCGTCGGACCGGCTCTCCGGTCACTCCCACGGTCGCGGATTTCAGAACTGGTGATAGATTTGGGCGCGTGACAAGCAACGAAGGAATCAACCCGAAAAGAATTGTCGTCAACACCGTCACACCTAGCGTGAAACCGAGCACGCGTAAATCGGGAATCAGGTGAAGCTGAATTGCTCCAGGTCGTGTCGCCGCTTGTGAAGCCACGCGCAGCAACAACGTGTCGGCCCAGTACGCCAGCACAACTCCCGCGAAAGCGCCAAGGAACGCCAAAAGTAGGCTCTCCGCCAAAAGCTGCCGAATCAGCCGCGTGCGTCCTGCTCCGATGGCGATCCGCATTGCGAATTCTTTTTGCCGGGCTGCTCCGCGAGCGAGCACCAGGTTCGCCACGTTTGCGCACGCAATCAACAGCACTAATCCGACGAGCACCATTAGAAACAGCAGCGGTGTGCCAAAACCCGCGTGCAGTGTCGAGGCACCATGCGCGCCAGGCTGCACATTGAGCCGCTGGTCCAAATAATTTCTGGGCTCCGCCGCTGTCATTGCCGATCCCGAGGCGGATTCCAGCATGCGTTTAAACACAACGTTGATCCGCGTCTTAGCCTGCCCAAGCGGTATGTCTGGTTTCAAGCGCGCCATCACCTGGATCCACATGTGTTGGTTCGTGATTCCTTGTGGCGAGGGGCTAAGGAGGTCCCGTCCCGGATAGATGGCCTCCTGCATCATCATCGGAATCCAGATATCCGGCGCCTCTCCAACCGTCTCACCAAAAAATTCCGGTGGCGCAACGCCGACAATTTCGAAGGAGGTGCGCCGAATCCGTATCGTCCTCCCGAGCATGGACGGGTTCAAACCGAAACGCTGCCTCCAAAAAACATAGCTCACAACCGCAATCGGCGAACCGCCGCGCGCCCGGTCTACTTCGGTTCCAAACATCCTTCCGGCTGCGGGCTTTACTCCAAGGATGGCGAAATAATCTCCAGTGACTAATTTGATTCGATCGATTTGTTTTTTTCCGCCTGAACCTGCGGAGGAATCGCCCAGGTTCACTTCCACATCCGGCAGGCTGCTGTCCGCGGCAAAGATTCCGGCGAAGAGGTCATTGTGGTCACGCAGGTATTCGAACTCGGAATACGCTAACAGCGAGCGGTCTCCGGTTTGACTGCCAAACTGACCTCCGTGAGCGTCAGGGTCCGTGAGCACCACAAGCTCGTCGGGATGCGCCACCGGAAGCGACTTCAGAAGTGCGGAATCAAGGACGCTGAAAATCGCGGTGTTCGCCCCAATCCCCAGCGCCAGTGTCAACGCCGCCACCGCTGTGAATCCAGGATTCTTCCTCAGAATTCGCAGGCCATGCCGCGAGTCCTCCAGCAGGTCGCGCCACCAGCGTCCTCCCCACGCGTCTTGCGTTACCTCTTTCAGCAAAGAGAAATTGCCCAGCTCGCGTCGCGCGGCTTGCGCTGCTGCAGTCTTTGATTCGCCGCGTGCGACGAGATCTTCGACGGCCATCGTTACGTGCGACTCGAGCTCTTCGTTCAGCTCTTCGGCTCGTTTCTTGCGACTCAGCCACTGAAAGTTCATGGTTCTGTCTCATTCTTGGCGGAGTTCAGCACTCCGCCGATTGCCTCCGTCAACTGCTGCCAGCGCGAGCGTTCCTGTGCCAGCTGCCGCTTTCCCGCGGCCGTCAATCGATAATATTTTGCACGTTGTTTGTTCTCGGATATTTTCCACTCGGCAGCGACCCATTTCTGCTTTTCCAGCCGGTGCAATGCTGGATAAAGGGAGCCTGTGTCCACCTGCAGCATTTCGCCGGAGCGGTTTCGGATTGCCACACTGATGCCGTAACCATGTTGCGGTCCCCACTGCAATGTTTGCAGGATCATCAGATCCAAGGTTCCTTGCAGAAGTTCAATCCGGTTTCGATACTGCTGTTTCGCCATGGTTTTAATCCTCACGACCTGTCGCAGCGAGCCATCCATGTAGAACAGCTACATCCACGCCAGTAGAGTGTCTACCTCCTACAGCCCGAATGTTAAGATGCGGTATCATGGTCTGCCGCGAAAGGGGATTCGCTTGATTCCACGCTATACCCGCGAAGAAATGGGCCGCGTCTGGAGCGACGCTAACAAATACTGCAAGTGGCTCGAAGTCGAGCTGGCCGCTACGGAAACGCTCGCAGAATCGGGCGAAGTCCCGAAGGAAGCCGCTGCCACAATTCGCGCTCGCGCCAAAGTCGATGCCGCGCGCATCAACGAATTGGAAACGCATGTAAAACACGACGTCATCGCATTCACCATGAACGTGGGCGAATCCATCGGCGATCCCGCAGCTGCGCTGGCTGCACTATGGAAAATGACTTCAAACGACGTAGTGGACACCGCGCAGGCGCTGCTGGTTCACGATGCATCACGCTTGATTCTAGACGCGCTTGTGAAATTCGCTGATGTGCTGGCGCGCCGCGCGCAGGAATTTCGCCACACACCGCAAATTGGCCGCACTCACGGAATTCACGCTGAGCCGATCACCTTCGGCCTGAAAATTGCCAACTGGTACGCGGAAAATCAGCGCAACATCGGACGATTTGAAGACGCCGCGGCGCAAATGCGTGTTGGAAAGATTTCTGGTGCGGTCGGCAACGCTTCACACCTTGGTCCGGAAATTGAAGAGCGTATTTGCCAGCGCCTCGGCCTGAATGTTGCGCCGGTTGCCTCGCAAGTGATTCAACGCGACCGCCACGCGCACTATGTCAGCACTCTTGCGCTGATCGCCGCGACGCTCGAAAAAATCGCCATCGAAATTCGGCACTTGCAACGCACAGAAGTGCGTGAAGCGGAAGAGCCGTTTGGCGGCGAACAGCGCGGGAGCTCCGCGATGCCGCACAAACGCAATCCCGTAACGTGCGAACAGATCAGCGGACTTGCGCGTATCGTTCGCTCCAACATGGTTGCGGCGTTTGAAAATATCGGCTTGTGGCACGAGCGCGATATTTCGCATAGTTCCGTCGAGCGCATCATTCTTCCCGATTCCACGATACTGGTTGACTACATGCTCGCGAAAATGACCGCGGTCCTTGCCGACATGCGCGTTTTTCCGGAACGCATGAAAAAGAATCTCGACGCAACGCAGGGTCTCATTTTCTCCGGCCAGTTACTGCAGGATCTCGTGGAAAAGGGAATGCCGCGCGACGACGCCTACAAAGCGGTGCAGGAAAACGCCATGGCGGCGTGGGAGACGGATGCAAGCTTTCGCGAACGGGTTGCGAACGATTCGCGCATCGCAATATTTCTCGACGCGAAAGCGCTCGAACACGTTTTTGACTTACAGCGCCACTTGCGCTACGTCGATGCGATCTTCGCTCGCGTCTTCGCCGAAAAACCCAGCGAAAAAATCGCAGCTGGCGAAGCCTAGAATTAATTCGTCGAAAAATTCCTCTAAAAACAGAAGCGCCCCGAATGCTTTCGCTACGGGGCGCCCTTTTCACCTCTTCTGAATCCGACTTGCGCCCGATTCAGCTGCGGAGGCGGAAAATCGATTTTGGACTATTCTACGCGTTGAACATAGCGCGCTTCCGAAGTGTCCACGCGAATCTTATCACCCTCATTGACGAACGGGGGAACGGGAACGACCAGTCCGGTTTCGAGAGTAGCAGGCTTCATCACGGAGCTGGCGGTGGCTTTCTGGATCGTGGGCTCGGTCTGGGTCACGCGCAGATCCATGGTGTCCGGAAGATTGATTCCAATGGCTTTTTCGTCGTGAAATTCCACTTTCACAATCGTGTTTGGAACCAGGTAATAAATGGTCTCGCCAAGTTCTTCGCGGGACATTTCCATCTGCTCGTAAGTTTTCGTGTTCATGAAATGGAAGCTATCGCCTTCGCTGTAGAGATACTCGAATTCGATTTCGTCGAGGATGGCGCGCTCCACGAATTCTTCCGCGCGAAAACGGTAGTCAATCATCGTGCCGGTGCGCAGACTCTTTAAGCGAGTCTGCATGGAGCCGCGCTTGTTGCCCGGGGTGCGGTGATCGGTGCTGAAAACGGTGTAGAGCTCGTTTTCATGCTGGATGACCATGCCGGGGCGAATTTGTGTTGCTTTGAGGCTGCTCATTTTCGTCCAATGCCTTCAGTTTGATTTTGTAAATTCTTCTGCAACTCAGGGTTTCGAAGCACAAACCCTGAAACCCCAAGCGGTCCGCTTACCTCAGGGCTTGTACGTACAAGCCCTGAAACCCTTCTGTGAGGCGGCTTGCGTGGAAAAGCTGCCTGCGGTAGGCAAGCAGGGTAGTGCGCAGAACGAAAAACGTCCTCCGCGCGAACAACCAGTATAGATGTGACGATTCGATATGGTCAATTGGGCTTGGGTTGTTCTCCGGCTTTCCCTGTGCCAGTCGAGTGAGCAGCTTCAGCCATGATTTTTTCAATTTCGGCGGGATCGCCTGGCAGGCGTTTGCTTAGAAGTTCAAACCCGGTTTCGGTGATCAGGACATCGTCTTCGATGCGTGCGCCGAGATTTTCTTCGGGGATGTAAATGCCAGGCTCCACGGTGACCACCATTCCTGGCGCGAGAGGTTTGCAGGGTTCGCTGGGATCGTGAACGTTGAGTCCGATGTGGTGGCCGAGGCCGTGTATGTAGTATTGGCCGAGCCTTTTACCATGCAAATCCTTGCCGTGGGAATTGATGTAGTCGTAGGAAATTTTGTAGAGACTGTTGTCGCCTGACTTGCAGAAATTCATTCCGGGTTTCAGCGCGGCGAAGACGGCCTTCTGCGCTCCGAAAACGATGTCATAGATTTCGCGCTGGCGCGGAGTGAACGTTCCGTTTGCGGGAAGGGTGCGCGTGATGTCGGCGGAGTAGCCGGAAAATTGCGCGCCAACATCGAGAACGACGATGTCGCCATCGGCGACTTTGCGCGCGAGTTTGTCGTAGTGGAGAGCCGTGGAGTTGGGACCCGCTCCGACAATGGGGGCGTAGCCTTCGGCTTCAGAGCCGCCCATGGCGTGGACTTCGACCATTTTCGCGGCGACCTGATACTCATAGAGGCCGGGACGCATCATTTTCATGGCCTCGAAATGTGCATCGAGCGAAAGATCGATGGCCTTTTTGAGAAACGCCAGTTCTCCGGGTGATTTGACAGCGCGCATCGCTTCCACGACGCCACGGATATCTTTCAATTTCGTTTGCGGCACGGCGAGCTGCAGCCAATCGACCACGGCTTTTTCGTGCGGGTAGCCGCCATTTTCCTTGTCGTAAGGAAGAATGGTGGAAAAGTTGTGATAGAGCTTGGCGAGTTTTTCGACGTAAGCGCGCATTTCCGCGAACGGTTGAACGGAAGCAAATCCTGTGCGAGCGGAAATATCTGGATCGCTTGGAGAAAGTCGAACGCCATTCCACTTTTCTTTTTGCGAATTCTTTGCAGGCAAGAAAAGGATTTCCCGGGGACTGTCCCACGCATCGTGCGATTGCCCGGCCTTTAACGCAGGCAGAACGATGAGTCCGGCTTCCTCTTCATTGTGGCCGGTAAGGTAATAAAAATTGTCTTCCTGAGTGAAAACATAGGCCTGAGAAGACTCCTCGCGACCCGTAAGCCCCCACAAAATGACCGGGGAGTCGGCCTGAGCGGCCAGCTTTGCGCGGCGCGCCGCATAAACTTCGTTGGGCTCGCGATCGCGACGCTGCTGCGCAAACAGGCCGTTTGATGCGCAGGCCAAGATGGTAACGAGTAGGGCCAGGCGCGCGGCGATCGACTTAAACTCCGTTGCGAGTTTCATCCATGAACCTCGTTGAACTTGAGAGTGTGTCCGGACCGCGGGTTGAAGCGGGGATGCGCGGTTGAAGAAAACTCGAGCAACCGGACCACGGCGGATGATTGTAGCCGAAGGAGCGCGAATGCCGAAATCGGAGTGAGGCGGTACCGCCTGTTTTTTGGAAAGAGTGCGGAAGACATTGAAAGAATGGGAGATTACGAATCACTCCCTGCAAAAGAAGGCACGTGGAAGAAAACAAAGAGTAGGAATCGCGATTCTTGCGAAATTGCAATTGCGTGCGGAACGGTAAGGGCGGGAAGGAGCGAGGCGGCCATTGCGACGAATCAAGGACCAACTTCGAATCCGTGTTAATCGTCTGTTTAGGACGGAGTTGATAGTTCCCCCTGAGCGGCGGGAAGAGCATTCGTCCGATTTACGGAGGGAAGATGAAGACCCATAAAATCTGTCTGCTGGCTGTAAGTTTTGTGCTGGTGGGGAGCGCTGTTGCGCAAGAAAGAAAGATCAAGCGATCGGAACTGCCTGCAGCGGTGGAAAAAACGGTCGTAGAGCAGAGTAAGGGAGCAACGATTCGCGGGTTCAGCGAAGAGAAGGAAAAAAACGGGCAGACCACCTACGAAGCTGAGATGATCCTAAATGGTCATACCAAAGACGTGCAGATGGACGCGAATGGAGCGGTGACTGAGATTGAGGAGCAGCTGGATTTGCAGGCTGTGCCAGCAGAGGTAAGAGCCGGGCTGCAGGCCAAGGCCGGTAATGGCAAAATCACGAAAATAGAATCGATTACGAAAAAAGATAAGTTGGTCGCGTATGAAGCACAGGTCGTGACTGACGGGAAAAAGTCCGAAGTACAAGTAGGGCCCGACGGAAAACCATTGGATCACGAAGAGTAGAAACCGTCCTGCGTGATCGCAGAAGCCAGACATGTCCGGCAAGCTGACTTGCCAGATGTAACCCATGCTGTTCCTGTGGGCCGCCGGATCGCCTCACGATGGCGTGGACTTAAAATATTTGGAAGCTCCCGACCCGAGCAAGAAATAGCTGACGATCATCAGTAGCACGACGTGCGCTAAGGTTTCCGATACCGAGTGAAATGCGCTCACCAAAACGTGGAGCGCCAGCCAGGCGAGCAACAGCCAACGAGCCCAACCGTGCCCCAGGAGCAAGAATATTCCACCGACGACAGCGATGATGCGAACTAGAGAGATGAGGACGATCCAGTGATCGACCGGTTTGTCCGAAAGATGGTAGGCCAGGCCGACTAGGCCGGCCAGGATGAATAAACAACCTAAAATCGTCACTGCAAAGGGGCGTTTCATGGAGTTAGACCTGAAACCTAAGACCCGAAAGCAGTTATTGTAGCCCGCAAAGTCATGTAAAAGAGATTCGTCCAACATGGCTGATCAGCGCGGTAACCGGGCAAAGCAGCCTCAGTATCTACGAGGTCCACAACAACGGAGCTGGGAGCTGCGAGCCAAGGCCGATATTCAGTTCCGATCGGTCTTTTCGCCGCTTGATACTGGAGTGTTCAGCTCCTCCAATTTTGCCAACCGCTCCCGTACCCGATCCGCGTTTTTCGCATGCGGAGCTAATTCCAGGTAAATTTTTGTCTCTGCGATTGCAGTAGCGTAGTTATTTTTTCGAGCGAATATTTCCGCCAGCAAAAGATGCAGTTGCGGAAAACGCGGACGCAGGTCCAGGCGTTCGGCCTTGAGTCCGCTCTTTTCAGCGTCCTCGATTTTGTTGAGGTTATAATTTGCGGCCGAGTTATAGAAATAAGCTTCGGCGTAATCCACCGGATCGAGATCCAGGATGTAACCGGTGACGTTGGCGTATTTCAACGGATCGAGATTCAAAACGTGATTAGTAAGGTTAAGGACCTGGGTCCAATCTTCCGCTTCGTAGGCCATTGACGCGAGCGACAGATAAGGCGGCAGGAACTTGCTGTCGATCGTCGTCGCATGGGTATACGCCGTGCGAGCCGATTCCTTCTCGGCCAGATTCTGCAAAACAGCGCCCAACTGGAACCAGGCGTTTGTGTACTTCGGATAGATCTCTACTGCCTTTTCAAAGCATTGGCGTGCATCGGCAAGCTTGCCGTGCTTCTCAGCCTCAAGGCCCTTCTCATACGCTCTTCTGGCGTCTTTCGGCGCTTTGTAGGCGGACGCGTTCAGGGTCATGCCTTTGATCTTTTCAGTTCTATGCACCACGATCGCGCCGACGTCGATGCTGCTGCTGACCGGAGTGAGCTCGATTAGCCTGACGACATTGGAGCGAAAACCAGAAACCGTGGCCCGTAGCTCACAATTTGTTAACTCGCGTCGTGAAATTCCCATCCCCGAAACCTTGCTAGCCTGGCCATATTGCGGAGACCTGTCGCCGGTAGCGTCAAGGAAAGAATCGGTCATCGATCCCAACTGCATGCTGAAGTTGCCGCCGGAAGTTGCATACACCTGCTGACGTATGCTGGCGTTGCAGACCCGCTCAACCAACACATCGTATGGAACAGGTGTCCCGTCATCGGTCGCAACGCGGCCTAAGAGAAACATCACGAGATCCTCTCTCGGTTGATCTGGCGGCATACTTGAGGGAGTGCGATTCGCAGGCTGGCTCGGCGGTGTTGGAGGTGGAGGCGCAGGAGCCGGGGGCTTCTGCGCAAAAGCGACCGGTACCAGAAATCCCACCGCTAGCGCCAGCTCGACGAAAATGCGCATGCGTGGATTCATAGAACTGTTCCTGTGGGGGGAAAGTCTCAGCCGCAAATTTAGTGCGCAAGTCAGTCCAAGTCAAGGCTTCCGACGGGCTTCCGAAGCGAACAACGGCTACGAGCCGGATCTCGTGGTTGCACGGTGCACGCTTTGGGATGTGCGTTTTCCTGCCAAGGCATTAAAACCAACTAATTTGACCTTGCGCCATGCTCCGTCGGAACCACGAGAGGCAGAGATTCATCAACAGCCCACACATGGATAGGGTTTTTCCATAGCGCATTCATCCTCTTTTTGGCGGTGCGTCAGTGCTAGCACCGTAGGGGTTGACGCTTAGCGCTTGATTCACCCGGTAAATTCGCCGAGCTTAGATTCTCGCCAGTGGGGTGCCATCCATTCGCAAGGCTCGCACTCACTTCCGTTAATGCAGTGGTTCCCACGTCCGGCATTCCGACAGACTAACCGGCGAGGTCAGCGGATCACCCTTTTTGAAGCGAATCACTCCGTCTGAAGTCGAGCAGAAGCTTCTGGTCCCCGTGTTGCTATTGACGGGCGTGGCGACGGATACATATTCCATACACGCATGTTGCTGGCAAACCGCTGTGACGCGAAAGTGGAATCCAGACTTCGTACACCAAGCATAGGCGGTACAGCTTTCGTTTGCCAGTGATTCGTCAACGAGATCCGCGTGGTCTGGCGATTGGCGGTTACCGCCTCGAGGATTTGGCCCGAGGGTGGCCAGATTGGGCGCGTAACCCTTCCTTGGATAGGTCGCCGCATACATGACTTGGGCAGTATTCACCGTGCGAATGCTGCCGACCGCACTTGCTTCATTGGCGGCTATTCTCGAACGAAGCAGGTTGGGAATCGCTACGGCGGCGACGATCAATGCTGCGCCAGCGTCAAAACCAGTGCTCCTGCTCGCTTCGCGAATTACGGTTTCTTCGCCATAAACGCCGACCACGGCCGGCGTACCTTGTCCGGCCAGTTTCGCGATTGATCCCGCTATCTCTGGTGCGAACCGCCGCATCTGTAGCGCCGACATTGCGATCGGGTCCTGGTAGAGCAATGCGGACGCATTGAGTGAGTGGCCCGGCGGCAATGCCGCCAGGAGGGCTTTGGACTTTGCCAGCGATTCACCGGTCCTATGAAGTTGGATGGCTTCGGCGACCGTTTCACGGCTCGAAGCTATGATCAGATGCCCGTCGACAAATGCGTAGCCGATTTCGGTGGCAGTCGTTGCGGAAGGAATTTTGACGGTGTAGTAAGTGATTCCCGCATCATCGCAACGCTGCGCTTCGAAACGCATTGTGGCTAGCAGCGTAGTCAATGTTTGCTGCAAATGCGCGGCGTCACTGACCTTGAGGATCGCTTTCCACGCTGGCTTTGGCGGAGTGACATCATCCAGCTCCAGTGTGAGCTCGCCTGCCAAGTAACTGAGCACATCGTTCTTCAGATTGAATTTCAAAGCCTTCTCAAATTGCGTAAGAGTCGCAAAGGGACTGGAATTCGGGCTGCTCGTCAGCCGTTTCAAGTCTTCAAAGATTTGCGGCGGGTCATTGAGCACCATTGTGCCCGCGACGATCGTCGTGGGAGAGACAAAATCCAAAGTGCTTAAAGGTCTTGAGCTCGCAAGCCACGCCGCAGCACCATGCCGCGGAGCAGTGAAGCTCAATTCTGATTGGCTGACTGTCTGGCCGGCTACGCTCTTATGGTCCCAAATCAAATACTTCAGGTCGGCAAAGCCGCTGTTCCGGAATTTTGTCCGGTCAAGATCCGTGCCGTGCGGAATTTGGCTGAGGATTTTCTGTAGATCGAAGGCTCCCAAAACTGTCACACCGCCTGCATATTCCTGTTTAGCTGTTTGGCCGAACGGAGTAGCCGCAAACGCCGCGCTCTTGCCCTCCAGCCGCTCATTGAAGCTGCGCAGTGTGGCAAGATCGGGCGCTGCAATAACAAAATCCGGGCGCACCAGCACCGAGAGTTCCTGGAATGCGCCTTGGTCCTTTGTGGCAGCCAATGCGTGCAAGTCGAACAGACGCACACCGGGCTTCGATTTGCCGGTAACTTGATCGAGCGTCTGCTGCAGGAAGTTTTGCAGGCCGGGCTTGCGAACTTCCGCAACGACCAGAAAACTGGGAGTGCGGCCATCGAGTGATCCCGACAGCGCAATTTCATCGCCCAGATATTGGTGGAGCTGATCGAACTTTTCGAGAAAATCCTCGATCTTCGGTCCCGTCGCGGCAAGCTGGCCATGCTGCCACCAATCACGCAACACTGCATTTTCCTGAAGTTCCACGCGAAAGGTCTTGAGCGTCTGATATGCAACTTCGCCGTAGTTCGGAATTGCAACGTACGACACCGTCGATTCTGGAAACAGCGGAAGGATGCGGCTTTCGCTGCGTGCCGCCGGAAACTCAGTGTTCTCTAACAGCTTGTTGAAAAATACCGTCCAACTGCAACTTTAGTTTAAGAGATCTCGTCTGAGAGAAGGAAGAAGGAGACGAGTGAATGCGTGGCGATGATAACCAGCAAGAAGGAATATTCAGCTACATCTC
>Ga0207646_10002751_pt1 | contig 20560 bp, 17 predicted proteins | sample KBSK5502metaG_FD_184343 | JGI IMG/M metagenome (GOLD analysis project Ga0207646, IMG submission 184343) | Corn, switchgrass and miscanthus rhizosphere microbial communities from Kellogg Biological Station, Michigan, USA - KBS K5-50-2 metaG... | ecosystem: Host-associated > Plants > Roots >...
CCAGGCCGCGCTCGAGGACGCCGTGCTGCGCCAGCAGTTCGGGCTCGTCGATTGGGAGGAAGCCTTGATCGAGCGGGATCCGGGTTTTCCTGATGCCAGCCCGACATCCCGCATCGACGCTTTTTATCTGCCCGAGCACGACGTGATGCACCTGACCGAGTACAACGCTGAGACCCCGGCCGGGGCCGCGTATAGCGACGCGCTGACCGAAGCGTTCTTCGCGCTCCCGGTCATGGGGCCATTCCTGCGGCGCTTCGACGTGCGTCCGCTCCCCTCGCGGCACGGCGTACTGCATGCGCTGCTCGGGGCGTATGCCGCGTGGGGCGGCGACCAGCACAAGACGCCGCGCATTGCGATTCTCGATTGGCGCGAGGTGCCGACCTACAACGAGTTCGTGCTATGGGTGGACTTCTTTCGCGCCCGCGGCCTAGAGGCGTGCATCGTCGACCCGCGGAACACCGAGTTCCACGCGGGCCGAGGCGGGCGTCTGGTGGCGGACGGTGAGCCGATCGACCTGATCTACAAGCGCGTACTGATCAGCGAGCTCGTGGAACGGGGCGGCCCTAACCACCCGGTGATCCGCGCCGTCCAATCCGGCGCGGTGTGCATGGTGAATCCCTTTCGCTGCAAGCTGCTCCACAAGAAAGCGAGCCTGGCGGTGTTGAGTGACGAGCGGAATGCGGGACTGTTCTCGGATGACGAGCGTCAGGCGATCGACGCTCATATTCCCTGGACGCGCGTGGTGGCGGAGCGGAAGACCCGCCATGAGGGCCGAACGGTGGACCTGGTGCCCTTCATCATCGATCAGCGCGAACGCCTCGTGCTCAAGCCGAATGATGCGTATGGTGGAGCGGGAATCGTGCTCGGGTGGGAAGTGGATGGCGCGAGGTGGGAGCAGGTGGTCCGCGTCGCGCTCACCGAGCCATTCGTGGTGCAGGAGCGCGTACCGATTCCGAGCGAGCCGTTTCCGAGTGTCGTCGACGGCCGCGTGGTGTTCGCCGACCGCATTTTGGACACCGCGCCGTTTGCGTACCAGGGGACATACGTCGACGGGTGCATGTCGCGCCTGTCGACCGCGGCTCTCGTCAACGTCACAGCCGGCGGTGGCTCGCAGACACCCACGTTCGTCGTGGAGGCGCGATGAAGCCACCGTCGCTCACGCTCGGCATCGAGGAGGAGTACCAGATCATCGATCCCACGACGCGCGAGCTGAAATCGTACATCACGGAGCTCCTCGCCGGAGATCACCTGGTCCTGGCTCAGGTGAAGCCCGAGCTGCATCAGTCGATCGTGGAGGTCGGCACCACGGTGTGCCGGACGCCGGCCGAGGTGCGGGCCGAGCTCGTCCGCTTGCGACGCGACATCATGGGGCTGACGGCCAAGAACGGCCTCCGGATCGCCGCGGCGGGCACGCACCCGTTCTCCTCCTGGATGAAACAGGATATCACGCCGCTCGAGCGCTATCTCGGCTTGCGCGAGGACATGGCGGACCTCGCGCAACGGCTGCTCATCTTCGGCACTCACGTGCACATCGGCATCGAGGACCGCGAGTTCCTGATCGATGCGCTCAACGTGGCGCGCTACGTCCTCCCACACGTCCTCTGCCTGTCCACGAGCTCGCCCTTCTGGATCGGCCGCAAAACGGGTCTCAAGTCGTATCGCAGCGTCGTGTTCCGCGGCTTCCCGCGCACCGGCGTGCCCCGGGCGCTCCGGTCGTGGAGCGAGTACACGGAGCTGGTCGACATGCTGACCCGGACCGGGTCCATCCCCGACGGATCCAAGATCTGGTGGGACGTGCGGCCGAACTGGAGCTACCCGACGCTGGAGTTCCGGATCTGCGACGTCTGCACGCGCGTGGACGAAGCCGTCTGCATCGCGGCGATCCTGCAGGCGGTCGTGGCCAAGTTGTGGAAACTGCGACGTGAGAACATGACCCTCCGCGTCTACCCGGCGGACTTCATCGAGGAGAACAAATGGCGCGCCGTCCGCTACGGCCTGGACGGGCGGCTCATCGATTTCGGCAAGGGCATCGAGCTGCCCGCGCGCGACCTCGTGCGCGAGCTCATCGAATGGTTCATCGGCGACGTCGTGGACGAGCTGGGGAGCCGCAAGGAAGTCGAGTACGCCTATAAGATTCTCGAGGAGGGCTCGAGCGCGGACCGCCAACTCGCCACCTACGAGCGCACCGGCGATCTCAAGGCCGTGGTGGACCAGTTGATCGCCGAGACGGCGGACGGCTTGTAGCAGCCACGGAGCCTCGTTAGCGTTGCGGCATGGACAACCGGCCGATCATCGGCATCACGACGCAGACGCTCGAGGCGATTCCGGACCAGCTGCCTCGCTGCTGGGTGATGAGCCAGCGCTACGTCCATATGCTCGTGACCGTGGGTGCCGTCCCGTGGGTCATTCCGCTGCTCGAGGGCGATGAGGCCACACTCCGCGGGATCTACGAGCAGATCGACGGTCTGTTCCTGCCCGGCGGCGTGGACGTGGACCCGAGCGCATACGGCGAAGCGCGCGGCCCACACTGTCAGCGGACCGACCCGGCGCGCGACTGGACCGAGCTGTTGCTCGTGCGGTGGGCGCTCGCGGAGCGCAAGCCGGTCCTTGCCGTGTGTCGCGGCGCTCAGCTCCTGAACGTGGCGGTGGGCGGTAGTCTATACCAGGACGTCGGTGCCCAGCACCCGGCGGCGATCAAGCACGACTACTTTCCGACCGGCGGCCGCCGCCGCGACGAGCGCACGCACGATGTGCGGATCGCCGCGGGCTCGCGGCTGGCCCGGCTGCTCGAGACCGAGGCACTCTCGGTGAACAGCATGCACCATCAGGGAATCGCGCGCCTGGCCCCAGGACTCGCGGCGGTCGCGACCTCACCCGATGGCTTGATCGAGGGCGTCGAGGCCCACGACGGCCCCTTCGTGCTCGGTGTGCAGTGGCACCCCGAAGACCTCGTGGAGGTCGATCCCCGCATGCGCCGACTGTTCGAGGGATTCATCACCGCCGCGGCGCGATGACGCGCTGCGGGGTCGTGGCCCTGGCCGGGAAACCCAACGTCGGTAAGTCCACGCTCCTGAACGCCCTGGTCGGCGAGCATCTCGCGATCGTCTCCCCCAAGCCGCAGTCCACCCGCCTGCCGGTGGTCGGTCTGCTCACGCGGGACGACACGCAGTTCATCTTCACCGACTCGCCCGGGCTGCTCGAGCCCGAGTACAAGCTGCACGAAACGATGCGCGCCGCCGCGCTGCGGGCAATCGCGGACGCCGAGGTCATCGCGTACCTGCATCCGCTGTCCGACTTTCCCGCGCCGCCGCTCGCGTCCGTGGCGCGTCTCGAGAAGCCCGCCCGTGCGCCGGTGCTGACCGTCTACACGAAGGCCGATTTGGTTCCGCCGTCCGACCGTCCGACTGTCCTGCCGTCCGACGGCGTGGTGGTGTCAGCTGTGCGAGGCGAGGGCGTCGAGCAGCTCCTCGCAGTGCTGGGCGCCGCGCTTCCCGAGAGCCCTTTTCATTACGATCCCGACGCGATGGCCACGCAGCCGATGCGCTTCTTCGCCGCCGAGTTCGTGCGCGAGGCGGCGTTCGAGCTGTTGCATGAAGAGCTGCCCTATAGCGTGGCGGTCGAGATCGACGAGTTCCGAGAAGGTCAGGAGCCGGTGTATATTCGAGCCGTGGTCTACGTCGAGCGTGCCAGCCAGAAGGGAATCGTGATCGGGGAAGGGGGCCGCACCATCAAGGCGATCGGGCAGACGGCGCGCGGAAAGATCGAAGCGCTGCTCGGGGCGCGCGTGTTCCTCGAGCTGCACGCGAAGGTGCTGCCCAAGTGGCGGCGCCAGCTCGCGTCCCTCAAACGACTTGGGTACGCGGGATGAGTCTCGCGCCAGACCTGCTCGAGATTCTCGTCTGCCCCAAGTGCAAAGGCCCACTCGAGCACCGCACGGCGCCGGCCGAAGCGCTGGTGTGTCACACCTGCCGCCTGATCTACGCCGTCGAAGACGACATCCCCATCATGCTGATCGATGAGGCGAAGCACTTCTAACCGCACCTCAGAGCGGTTGTTTGACAACCCGAGCATACGCGGCCTAAGTTTAGGCGCGCTCGACCCTTACGTGAGGAGGCAGGTGCGGGGCACGCGCCCGACGATACTCTTTTTCTCGGCGGCTGGTCGCACCGTACCTGACTTCCTGGCACGCTGGGTCAACGGCAAGGGGCTGACGATCGTACCCGTGCCGGACCCCGCCGACGTGGAGCAGCGGGTGCTCCGGTCGCTGCCACAGCTCGTGGTCATCGACGCGGACGGCGGTCCGCAGGGGCTCGCGCTCTGCGCCCGGCTCAAGGCGGACTCCTACTCGGCCATCGTCCCGCTCGCGGTCCTGACGAGCCGGCACACGACGGACCGCGTGCAGGAATGGTTCACTGCGGGGGCGGACGAGGTGATCAGCCCGCTGTTCGAGCCGACGGAGCAGGCGAGCCGGCTCGACGGGCTCATGACCCGCACCGCGCGCGACGTGGCCGTCAACCCGTCCACCCGCCTGCCGGGCACCACCGAGATCGAGCGCGAGATCCGGCGACGCATGGAAAACGGCGAGCTGTTCGCCGTATGTTACGCCGACCTCGATCATTTCAAGGAGTACAACGATCGCTACAGCTACAACGACGGCGATCGGGTCATCTACATCCTGTCGCGCATCCTCCACGACGTCGTGAAAGGACTGCTCGGCAACCGCGGGTTCATCGGGCACATCGGCGGGGACGACTTCATCTTTATCATCCCGTTCGACGCGATCCCCGACGTGTGCGGCGAGGTGCTCGAGGTGTTCGACACGTTGATTCCGTACCAGTACAACGAGCAGGACCGCCGGGCCGGGTACTACTTCGGCAAGGATCGGCGCGGTCAGCTGCACCGCGTGCCGCTCATGACCCTGTCGATCGGGATCGTGACCAACCAGCACCGTCGCTTCGCGCACCCGGCGCAGGTGAGCGAGCTGGCGACGGAGATGAAGAGCTACGCGAAAACCCAGCCGGGGTCGGTGTTCGTGGTCGACCGCCGGCACGACCCGGAGCTGGATGACGACGGGGTACGCTAGATGAACGTCACCTGTCCGTCGTGCGAGACCGTGTATCGCGTGGACCCGGCCAAGGTCCCGGCGGGGGGCGTGCGCGCACGCTGTGCGGTGTGTAGCAACGTGTTTCCCGTGAATGCATCCGCGGCCGCGGCCACGGCGGCTGTGTCCGCGGGGAGCGGCCCCGCGGTCGCTCCTCGGCCGCCGGCGCCGCCTCCAGCGCCTGCGCCCCCGGCGCCGCCCGCTCCACCCACGCCTGCTCCCACTCCACCGCGGACGCCGGCCATGCCCCGGTTCTCGGGCCCCATCGCGGCCCCGGCGTCTCCACATGCGCCACCCGCTCCGCCCGCGCCCCCGTCGTCCCCCGCAGCCGCGCCCCGCGCCGCGCCGCCTCCCGCGCCACGCGCCGCGCCGCCGCCGGCAGCCCCGGGCATGCGACCCGCCGCACCGCCGGCCGCACCGGCGCCGCGCGCCGCGCCTCCCGCGGCCCCTCGCCCCCCGGCGACGCCGGCGGCGCCGGCCGCTCCGGCAGCGCCCGCGGGCGCCGGGCCCGGTCAGCGGATGACCAGCCCGCTCCGCCCCGTGAATCCGTTCATGGTCCAGGATCCGAAGCAGAAGGCGCGCCGGCTCGCGCGGGCGCTGGTGTCGGATCTCGTCGTGTACCATCCGGAGAAGCGTCAGCAGGGACTGCGCGACGGCACGCTGCCGCAGCTCTTCAAGGACGAGATCGAGAAGAGCTGGCAGGAATACGTGGAGCAGGTGGGTGCCGATCTCGCGAAGACCACCTCGTTCTGGGCGGAGGCCCTGAACGAGATTCTTGCCGGGGGCAATAAGGTCTTCTAGGCTGGTGCAGCGGGGTCTAACCTATTAGCTTGCCAAGCAGTTAGAGCCGCCCTCCGCCCGTCGGCGGGCGGCTCATTTCCTGCTGAGCCTGAAACGAGCGCACCGTGGCCCTATCCGATCGTCTTGCCGAATCCGACCGTCGTCTCACCGAACTGCGGAGCTTTCTTTGACATAGCAGGGAAGACCAAGCGGTTGGCGGATCTCGAGCACGCCATGGCCGAGGGCAGCGTCTGGGCCGACCCGGAGAAGTCGCGGCAGGCGGTGCAAGAGATCAAGGAGCTGAAGCGCTGGGTCGACCCCTACCACGCAGTGCGGAAGCGCATTGACGACGCGCGCGCGCTGCTCGAGCTCGCGGAGGGCGAGTCGGACGAGGAGCACGCGCGCCTCGTGGCCGAGATGCTCAAGGGCCGGTCCCTCGAGCAGGAAGCCGAAGGTATCGCCGCACAGCTCGAGGCCCTCGAGCTCCAGAACATGCTGCGCGGCACCGACGACACGCGCGACGCGCTGCTCACCATCCACTCGGGCGCGGGCGGCACGGAATCCCAGGACTGGGCCGAAATGCTGATGCGGATGTATACCCGGTGGGCGGAGCGCCACGGCTTCAAGGTCGAGGTGCTCGACCTGCTCCAGGGAGAGGAAGCCGGCATCAAGTCGGCGGAGATCCAGATCAGCGGGCAATACGCCTACGGACTACTGAAAGCGGAGAAGGGCGTCCACCGTCTGGTGCGCATCTCCCCGTTCGACGCGCAGTCCCGCCGGCATACGTCCTTCGCGTCGGTGTTCGTCTATCCGGTGGTCGACGAGGACATCGAAATCGACATCAAGGACGACGACCTGCGGATCGACGTGTACCGTGCGTCGGGGAAGGGCGGCCAGCACGTCAACAAGACGTCTTCGGCGGTGCGGATCACGCATCTCCCGACCAACATCGTCGTGCAATGCCAGAACGAGCGTAGCCAATTCAAGAACAAGGCGACGGCGCTCAAGATGCTGAAGGCGCGGCTGTACGAGCGCGCCGTCGCGGAGCGTGAAGCGAAGAAGGCGGAAGTCGACAAGCAAAAGAGCGACATCGCCTTCGGCAGTCAGATTCGCTCTTACGTGTTCCAGCCCTACACCATGGTGAACGACCACCGCACCGAGCTGAAGGTGGCGGACGTCCAGAGGGTCATGGACGGGGATTTGGACCCGTTCATCGAGGCGTACCTCAAGCGCTTCGGGAGCAAGGCCGCGTGACCGGCTTCGTCGAGGCGGCGCGGCGGGAGAAGCTCACCGAGCTCGTAAAGCGCGGCGTCGTCCCGTTCGCCTATCGGTTCGACCGCACCGGCACGGTCCAGGCGGCGCTCGAGCGATTCCGCGAGGACGACCCGACGGCCCACCGGCTCGCGGGGCGGCTCATTCTGCTGCGCTCCATGGGCAAGACGACGTTTGGTCACTTGGAGGACCGCTCCGGGAAGATTCAGGTCTACTTCAAGGTCGACACCGTCGGCGCCGAGCAATATGAGCTCGTGAAGCTGCTCGACCTGGGCGACGTGATCGGCGTGGAGGGTCCGCTGTTTCGCACCAAGACCGGCGAGGTCACCATCCGGGTCGCGCGCTTCACCCTGCTCACCAAGTCGCTGCGCCCTCTGCCGCTCGGCAAGGAGGATGCGGAAGGCAAACGGCACGGGGAGCTGTCGGATCCCGAGCTGCGCGCCCGCCAGCGCTACGCCGACCTGGCAGTGCACCCGGAGGTGCGGGAGGTGTTCCGGCTGCGGGCCCGCGTGGTCAGCTACATCCGGAAGTTCTTCGACGCGCGGGGGTACCTCGAGGTGGAGACCCCGATGCTGCAGCCGGTGTATGGCGGCGCCTCGGCGCGGCCGTTCGTCACGCACTACGAGGCGCTCGACACGGATGTCTATCTGCGGATCGCCGATGAGCTGTATCTCAAGCGCTGCATCGTGGGCGGGCTGGAAAAGGTGTATGAGATCGGGCACGACTTCCGCAACGAGGGGATGGACCGCTTCCACAATCCCGAGTTCACCATGGCCGAGTGGTACGAGGCCTACGCCGACTACGAGGTGATGCTACAGGGCACGGAGGAGATGCTCTCGTTGATGGTGCAGGAGCTGTTCGGGACCACGACGCTCGAGCGGCACGGCGCGACGCTCGACTTCAAGCGTCCGTTCGCGCGCAAGGACTACTACGCCCTGGTGCGCGAGACGGCCGGGATCGACCTGGCGCGGGCGAGCGAGGCAGAGTTGCGGGCGGCGCTGAAGCGGAAGGACGTCGCCGACGCCGACCAGCTGTCGGGCGCGAAGCTCGTGGACGAGGTGTTCAAGAACTACGTCGAGCCCACGCTGGTCCAGCCGACCTTCGTGCTGGATTATCCGGTGGCGCTGTCGCCGCTCGCCAAGCTCAAGCGCGGCGATCCGACGCGCGTGGAGCGGTGGGAGCTGTTCATCCAGAAGCGCGAGCTCGCCAACGCGTTCAGCGAGCTGAACGATCCCGAGGAGCAGCGGCGCCGCTTCGAGCAGCAGGCGCGGCTGCGCGCCGCGGGCGACGCGGAGGCGCAGCAGCTGGACGAGGACTTCATCCGGGCGCTCGAGTACGGCATGCCGCCCACCGGCGGCGTCGGGCTGGGGCTCGACCGGCTGCTGATGATCCTGGCGGACCAGTCGCACATCCGCGACGTCATCCTCTTTCCCATGCTGCGACCCGAATGATCTCCCGGTTCGAGCTGCACGTCGCCCTGCGCTACCTGCGGAGCCGCCGCGCCTCGCGGCTGCTCTCGCTCATCACGGTGATCGCCGTGGGCGGGGTGACGGTCGGCGTCATGGCGCTCATCGTGGTGCTGGGCGTGATGAACGGGCTCCAGGCGGACCTGCGCGACAAGATCCTGGTCGCGAATCCCCATCTCCGCGTCCTGACCTACGGCGAGGGCTTGAAGCTCGAAGACTGGCGCAAGGTGCTGGGCGACGTGCGCCGCGCGTCCGGCGTGGACGCGGCCGCCCCGTTCGTGCTGACGCAGGGCCTCATCTCCGCGGGGCACGACTACGCCGAGGGCGTCGTGGTGTACGGCGTCGATCCCGACACTGGCAGGCGCGCCGTGACGAGCTTCGCGCGGCATTTCACCAAGGGCGACCTGACGTTCAAGACCACCCACTCCGATGTGGAGGGCGGCATTGCCCTCGGCACCCGGCTCGCGTCCAAGCTCACGGCGTTCCCGGGCAGCGTCGTAACGCTCGTCGCTCCCGCCGGCGCCAAGTTCAACCCGAGCCTCGGCGCCTACGTGCCCAAGTTCCACCGCTACGAGGTCACGGGGATCTTCGACACCGGGATGTATGAGTACGACAACAGCTGGGTCGCGCTCGATCGGCGCGTGGCGCAGCGCTTCGCCGGGCTCGACACGGCAGTGACCGGCCTCGAGGTGCGGCTCGCCGACCCGGAGCAGGCGCAGCCGTTCGGCGTCGCCCTCGAGACGCGGCTCGGGTATCCCTACCGCGCGCTCGACTGGCAGTCGCAGAACGCGTCGCTCTTCTCGGCGCTGAAGCTCGAGAAACTCGCGATGTCGTTCGTGGTGTTCCTCATCTGTGTGGTCGCGGCGTTCAACGTGGTGGGCACCTTGACGATGGTGGTCCGGGACAAGACGCGGGAGATCGGCATTCTCCTCGCGATGGGTCTGCGGCAAGCATCGATCCGCCGGATCTTCCTGGCGCAGGGGATTCTGGTGGGGCTCACGGGGACGGCGCTCGGGGTGGTGGGGGGCTTGGTGCTCGGCGGGATGCTGAATCGCGGACACTGGATTCCCATCGATCCGTCGATCTACTTCATCGACCACCTCCCCGTGCATACGCAACCGCTCGACGTGCTGCTCGTGATCGGGGCGAGCCTGGTGGTCGCCACGCTGGCGCCGCTGTATCCGTCGATGCAGGCGGCGCGGCTCGATCCCGTCACCGCGATTCGCTACGAATGACCGCGCTGCTCGAAGCCCGGGGGGTCCGCAAGGTGTTCGCGGGCGGCGACGGGCAGCCACTCGAGGTGCTGCGCGCCGTGGAGCTCGAGGTCCATCGCGGTGAGTTCGTCGCCATCGTGGGCACCTCCGGCGCGGGGAAGAGCACGTTGCTGCACCTGCTCGGGGCGCTGGATCGGCCCACCGGCGGCGATGTCTGGCTGGACGGCTCGCGCTACGCCGACCTGGACGGGTCCGCCCTGGCCGAGCTGCGGAACAGGAAGTTGGGCTTTGTCTTCCAGTTCCATCATCTCTTGCGGGAATTCTCCGCGTTAGAGAACGTGATGATGCCGCTGCTGATCGGGGGGATGGAGCAGCGCCCGGCCCGCTCGCGAGCCGAGGAGTTGCTCTCCCTCGTCGGGCTCGCGGGGCGGATGACGCACCGGCCGGCCGAGCTGTCGGGAGGGGAGCAGCAACGCTGCGCCGTGGCGCGCGCCCTGGTGCACGACCCGAGCCTGGTGCTGGCGGACGAGCCCTCGGGCAACCTGGACCACGCCAACTCGGACCGGTTGCACGAGGTATTCTTTCGACTGGCCCGGGAGTACGAGACGGCCGTGGTGGTCGTCACCCACAATCGGCAGCTCGCCGGGCGGGCCGATCGGATTCTGATGCTCGAGGACGGTCGCCTGGCGGCGGTCGGCTCGGTGGACGCGATACCCTGATGCTGTGCGACAACTGCAAGGAGCGCGACGCGGTCATCAACTTGACGCAAGTGGAGCACGACACCAAGGTGACGCTCCACCTGTGCGAGCAGTGTGCGCAGCAGAAGGGCGTCGAGACCGGCGCGTCGGTGCTCAAGACGCCGCTCGGCGGCTTCCTGCAGGGGATGATCGGCAAGGGCGGGAACGTCCTGCCCACCCCGGCCGATGGCCTGCGCTGCGCCGCCTGCGGGAGCACCCTCAAGGACTTTCGTGAGTCGGGGCGGCTGGGGTGCTCGGAGTGTTACGACTCGTTCGCGCCGCACCTGCGGGACCTGCTGCGCCGGCTGCACGGCTCCAGCCAGCATGTGGGCGAGCGCTACGCGCCGCCGGGTGCGGAGGGCGCCACCGACCCGCGGCTCCAGCTGCTCGAGCTCAAGGAGCAGCTGCGGCGGGCGGTCGAAAACGAAAACTTCGAGCTCGCCGCGGAGCTGCGCGACCGCATCCGGGTGCTGGAATGATCGACCTCTCGCTGCTTCCCGACGGCGGCATGGGCTGGCTCGACGCGTCCGGGCCCAAGGGCAGCATCGTGCTGTCCACCCGCATCCGGCTGGCGCGCAACCTCGAGGGTTACGTGTTCAGCCAGCGGGCGAAGGACGCCGATCGCACCGCGGTGCTCACGCGCGTGGAGGAAGCGAGCGCCGCGAGCGACCTGCTGCAGGGCGCCGTGACGATCCGATTGGACCAGCTGGAGCGTGTGGACCGCCAGCTGCTGCACGAACGGCACCTGGTGTCCAAGGAGCTGGCGGGACTGGACCGCGAAGCGCGGCCCCGCCCCGGCGCGGCGCTGGTGGTGCAGGGGACGGTGGGGGTGATGGTGAACGAGGAGGACCACTTACGATTGCACGGAATGCGCTCGGGATTCGCCCTGGAGGACGCCTACGCGGATCTCGAGGGCCTGGATGCTGATCTGGGGCGGCTGCTTCCCTTCGCGTTTCACCCGGAATTTGGCTATCTTACCTCCTGCCCTACTAATGCCGGGACCGGACTCCGGGCGAGCGTGCTTATCCACTTGCCGGGCCTCGTCTTGACGAAGGAAGTCGGCAAGGTTTTGCAGGGACTCGCCCAGGTGGGGCTCACCTTCCGGGGTTTGTACGGGGAAGGAAGCGAGGTCGTCGGGAACTTCTTTCAGTTATCTAACCAGACGACGCTGGGCAAGTCGGAAGACGAGCTGCTCGATCATCTTGGCAAGATCGTCCGACAGGTCATCGAGTACGAAGAGCAGGCGCGCGACGTGCTGCTGCGGACGGCCCCCGACGAGGTGGCCGACAAGACCTGGCGGGCATACGGGCTGCTTAAGTACGCACGGAAGCTGACGTTCGAAGAGACGATGAATCTATTGAGCGGGGTGCGGTTGGGCGTCGGGTTGAATCTGATCCCGAGCTTGAGTGTATACACATTGAACAAGCTGTTGATATTCACCCAGCCCGCGCACCTGGCGGCACTCGAAGGGCGCCAGACCGGCGACCCCGAGTTGCCTACGGTGCGCGCGACGTATGTGCGTCGCGTGCTGGAGACCGAGGCGGCGTGAGGAGGAGGTAGGGGGGAGATGAACGGGTACAACTTCACGGATCGGGTCCGCAAGGTCCTGCAGATGGCGCGGGAAGAGGCCGCGCGGCTGCACCATGAGTACGTGGGGACCGAGCACATCCTGCTGGGCCTGATCCGCGAAGGCGAAGGGGTCGCCGCGGCGGTGCTCACCAACCTGAACGTCGATCTCGAAGAGATCCAGCAGAAGATCGAAGAGACGGTGAAGAAGGGGAAGGCGGCGGCGGCTGCCGGACCCGACCTGCCCTACACGTCGCGCGCGAAGAAGGTGCTCGAGCTGGCGATGAGCGAGGCGCGCGAGCTGAACCACTCGTACGTCGGCACCGAGCACCTGCTGCTCGGGCTGTTGCGCGAGGAGAAGGGGATCGCCGCGCAGGTGCTCACCGATGCCGGCGTGAACCTCGAGCAGGCGCGGGCGGAGACGCTGCGGCTGCTCGGCAGCGAGATGCCTTCGGGGCCGGCTCCGTCGGGCTCCGGTGCGCAGCCGGCGAGCCCCAAGAGCGAGAAAAAGTCGAAGACTCCCGCGCTCGACCACTTCTGCCGCGATCTGACCCAGCTCGCGGCCGAGGGCCAGCTCGATCCCACGATCGGGCGGCAGAAAGAGATCGAGCGCGTGATGGAGATCCTCTCGCGCCGCAAGAAGAACAACCCGGTGCTGATCGGCGAGCCGGGCGTGGGGAAGACCGCGATCGTCGAAGGCCTGGCCCAGCTCATCGCGAGCGGCCAGTGTCCCGATGCGCTGAAGGATCACCGCGTGCTGTCGCTCGACATGGCGGCGGTGATCGCCGGCACGAAGTACCGCGGTCAGTTCGAGGAGCGGCTCAAGGCGATCATCAACGAGATCGCGCAGAACCGCAACATCATCCTGTTCATCGACGAGCTGCACACCCTGGTGGGGGCCGGCGCGGCCGAGGGCGCGGTGGACGCGTCCAACATGTTGAAGCCGGCCCTGGCGCGCGGCGAGCTGCAGTGCGTCGGTGCGTCGACCCTCAACGAGTACCGCAAGTACATCGAGAAGGACGGCGCGCTCGAGCGCCGCTTCCAGACGGTGATCGTCGACCCGCCGACGGTGGACGAGACCATCGAGATCTTGAAGGGGCTCCGCAAGCGCTACGAGGAGCACCACCGGGTGATCATCCCCGATGACACCCTCGACGCCGCGGCGAAGCTGTCGGAGCGCTACATCACCGACCGCTTCCTGCCCGACAAGGCGATCGACGTAATCGACGAAGCGGGGGCGCGGGCGCGGCTCGCCACGCAGGTGCCGCCGCCCGAAGTCGCCGCGCTCAAGGCCAAGCTCGAGCACATCAACGGCGACAAAGAGAACGCGGTCCGCGACCAGAACTTCGAGAAGGCGGCGGCGCTGCGCGACCAGGAGCGCGAGCTCCAGGCGGAGATTCGCCGCAAGCAGGAAGCGTGGGAGAAGGAGCGCCAGACGCACCGGCCGACGATCAGCGAGGAGGGCGTCGCCTTCATCGTGTCGCGCTGGACGGGGATCCCGGTCACGCGACTGCAGGAGGCCGAGACGGCGCGGCTGCTCCGCATGGAAGACGAGATGCACGAGACCGTGGTCGGCCAGGACGAGGCGATCGCGGTGATCTCGCGCGCCATCCGTCGCAGCCGGGCGGGGCTCAAGGACCCCAAGCGGCCGATCGGATCGTTCATCTTCTCCGGGCCCACGGGCGTCGGCAAGACCGAGCTCGCCCGCGGGCTCGCCCGCTTCCTGTTCGCCGATACCAACGCGCTGATTCGGGTCGACATGTCGGAGTACATGGAAAAGTTCTCGGTGAGCCGGCTGATCGGCGCGCCGCCCGGCTACGTCGGCTACGAGGACTCGGGGACGCTGACCAAGTCCGTGCGGCGGAAGCCCTATTCCGTCGTGCTGCTCGACGAGATCGAGAAGGCGCATCCCGACGTCTTCAACATCCTGCTGCAGGTGCTCGACGAAGGACACCTGACGGACAACTACGGGCGGGTGATCGACTTCAAAAACACCGTCGTCATCATGACGTCGAACGTCGGCGCCCGGGACATGGTCAAAGGCAAAGCCCTGGGCTTCTCCCAACCGGACATGCGGGCGACCTTCGACAAGATGGCGGAGAAGGTCAAGGAAGAGATCAACAAGACCTTCAATCCCGAGTTCCTGAACCGGCTGGACGACGTCATCGTGTTCCACCCGCTCACGCGAGAGCACATCGCCCAGATCGTCACGATCCTGCTCAAAGAAGTGCAGCGGCGGCTGGGCGAGGAGGAGCTCACGCTCCGGTTGACGCCGGCGGCCTCGGACTTCCTGGTGGAGCGCGGGTACGATGAGCACTTCGGCGCGCGCCCGCTGAAGCGCGCGATTCAGAAGTACGTCGAGGATCCGCTCTCGGAGAAGATCCTGGTCGGCGAGTTCGCGCGGGGCGAGGAGATCGAGGTCGACGCGGCCCCGGACAAGGAACGGTTGGCGTTCCGCGCGCTCTCCGGCTCGAAGGCGTGATCCGCAAGCTTTCCACCGTCATCTGTGTGGGTTCGGCCGTGCTCGCCCCGCGTCTCGCGCGCGCTCAGGGCGAGGCGCCGAGCGTCGCCGCCGTCGCCCCCGACTCGATCGTCGTCATCGGGCTGCGCCGGGTCGACCGCAAGCAAGCGATCGAGCAGAGCGGCCTCGCCCCCGGCAAGCCGCTGGGCTACCGCGACGTGCAGCGCGCCATCCAGGCCCTGTACGCTACGGGTCAGTACGACGACGTCCGGGTGGCGCAGGACACCGCCCACGGGCGCCAGCTCCTGGTCGTGCGCCTGCACGAGCGCCCCATCCTCGTCAAATGGGCCGTGCGCGGCGTGAGCCGCCTCTCCGAGGGCAGCGTGCGCGACAAGGCCCAGCTGGCCGAAGGCCGGCCGGTCGACCCCGCCGCCGTCGCCCGGGCCCGCGGGCGCATCGACTCCCTGTACCGCGCGCAGGGCTATTATCTCGCCCAGGTCAAGGTGGTCGACGTGTATGAGGGCGATTCGGCGCGTCTGCGGGTCATCTTTGACGTGGACGAGGGCCGGCGTGTCGCGGTCGCGCGGGTCCAGCTCGAGGGCAACACGCACCTGGCGACGGATCAGCTGGTCGGCCAGATGAAGACCCGCCCCGAAGGGTTCTGGTGGTTCCGCTCCGGTGAGTTCGACGACGAAAAGCTGCGCGAGGATCTTCAGGAGCGGCTCCCCAAATTCTACGGCGACCGGGGCTACGTCGATTTCCAGGTGCTCGACGACACGCTGGTCGTGAACGACACAACCGGCAAGGCGACGCTCGTGGTGCGCGTGAGCGAAGGGGAGCCGTACCGCGCGGGCTCGTTCGAGATCGTGGGGAACCGGCGCTTCTCGACGGAAGACCTGCAGCAGCTGTTTCCGTTCAAAGGCGGAGACCGCACCGGCTTCCTGGGGTTGGGCGGGACCCAGCAGGGGCCGACCTACTTCAGCCAGCAGAAGTGGGACGACGCCACGCAGCAGCTCCGCACGCTCTACTACAACAACGGCTACATCTACGTGAACGTCCGGCCGGAAGTCATCCGCCGCACGGGCGCCGACGGCAAGCCCGTGGTGGATCTCCGCTGGGCGATCAACGAGGGGCAGCCGGCCATCGTCAACAAGATCGAGATCTCGGGCAACGACGTCACCCACGAGCGCGTGATCCGCGAGGCGATCATCCTGCTCCCGGGCGACGTGTTCCGCCAGGACGCGCTCATCCGGTCGTACCAGAACATCTCGAACCTCGGGTTCTTCCAGCAGCCCTTGCCGTTCCCCGACACCCGCCCGGCCAACGATCAGGGTGACGTGGACGTGATCTTCCGCGTGACCGAGAAGCATACGGGCAACGTCAACTTCGGTGCCTCGGTGGGGCAGGGCACCGGGGTGGGCGGTTTTCTGGGGCTCGACGAGCCGAACCTGTTCGGCCAGGGGAAGAAGGGCCACTTCCAGTGGCAGTTCGGCAAGAACATCAGCGACTTCGCCGTCACCTACACCGATCCCGCGATTCGGGAGTCCCGCATCTCGGGCACCCTCGACGTCCACAATACCCGGCTGCGGTACACGATCGCAGATCTCGGGACGCTGCGCCGGCGCGGAGCGAGTCTGCAGTTCGGGTTCCCGGTCTTCAACGATCGCTACACGCGGTTGTTCGTCTCCTATGGCGTCGACGACCAGACGTTCACCGGTTCGAGCACCGGTCTCGCGTCGCTGCGGTGCAACAGCTGCATCCGGTCCACCTTCGGCGTATCCCTGATGCGGGACACGCGGATCGACCTCCCGTTCCCGACCGGGGGAACGATGCACTCGATCGGGCTCTCGCAATCGGGCGGCCCGCTGGGTGGCTCGGGGAACTTCCAGCGACTCGATCTCGAGGGTCGCTGGTACGCGCCGCTCGGCCAGCTGGGCGGCGCGGCCAGCACGTCGCCCGTCCGGTTCGTGATGGGCCTCTCGACGCGCTCCGGGCTGGTGTTCGGCAACTCGCCCTTCTTCGACCAGCTGTTCACCATGGGCGGCGTGCAGTACGGCATTCCGCTCCGCGGCTACGACGAGTTCTCCATCACGCCGCACGGCTACGACCCGAGCGCCACCAGCGGTCAGGCGAGTGCGAACTCGTTCGGCAAGGCGTACCTCTTGATGTCGGGTGAGATCGGAGCCCGGCTGTCGCAGATGTTCTACGTGGCCGCGTTCTTCGACGCCGGTAACGTGTGGGCGCGCGCCGGCGAGTTCGACCCGACTCGGCTGTATCGGGGCGCCGGCCTGGGACTGAGCATTATCTCGCCGCTCGGACCCATCGGCATCGACTGGGCGTACGGCTTCGACCGCACCGACGAATTCGGGCGGGCGGCGCCGGCCTTCAAGCTGCACTTCAAGCTCGGCAACTTCTTCTGATCGGAGCGCCCGCGCGACGGGCGCGGCGCTGGACCAGTCGTTCTTCTCTTAGGGAGATCGTTATGAGGCGTGTAGTGACAGTGTGGGCGTGCATCGGCTTCCTCGCAGTCGCTCCGGCCGCGACTCAGGCACGGGCACAGGCGCAGCCGGGGCTCAAGATCGCGTTCATCAGCTCGCAGCAGATTCTCGAGCAGACGCCCGGCTACGCGGCGGCGGAATCGACCTTCAAGAAGGAGTATCAGGGCTTTCAGGACGAAGCGCAGAAGCTGCGGCAGCAATTCGACTCGGCCGTCCAGGTGTTCGAAAAGCAGTCCATCGCCCTCTCGTCCAGCGCGAAGCAGGCCAAGCAGAAGGAGCTACAGCAGCTACAGCAGCGGCTCGAGCAGCGCTCCAGCGAGCTCCAGGATAAGAGCCAGCAGCGTCAGCGCGAGCTGATCCAGCCCATCCAGGCGCGCGTCAACGCCGTGATCCAGGGGCTGCGCGCCGAGGGCAACTACGCCCTGATTTTTGACGCGGACTCGCCCACCAGCAATATCGTCGCCGCGGACCCGAGCCTCGATATCACCCCCAAGGTGATCGAGCGGCTGAAGCAGGCGAAGTAGGGCGCGCCCAGCCCGTGCGCGGCCGGCCGGCGTCGGAAGGCACAGCGGGCGGCGGGGAACCCGGCGGGCGGGGGGCAGGCGCCGCGCGACGCATCAGCGCGCGCGAGATCGCTGCCCTCACGAACGGCCGGCTCGTGGGCGCCCCCGATGTGACGGTTTCCGGCGTCGCCCCGCTGGATCGAGCCGGCCCTGACGACCTCTCATTTCTTGCCGCGAAGCGCTATCTCCAGTATTTTCAACAGTCTAGCGCGGCGATCGTGCTCTGCAAGCCGGACCTGGTGCCGGATGACGCGGGGGCGGGGCCGGCGTGCCGGGTGGTGGTGCGTGACCCCCACGTCGCGCTGCTCTCGGTCATCCCCGTGCTCTATCCCGAGCCGGCCTGGCAGCCGGGCATCCACCGGACCGCGGTGATCGGCGAAGGCGTCGTCTGGCAGGAGCCGGTGGCGATCGGTCCCTACGCGGTGCTCGGCCGGGGCGTGCGCCTCGGCAAGAACGTGCGCATCGGCGCCGCGGCGGTGCTGGGAGACGGCGTGGAGCTCGGCGACGACGTCCAGCTGCTGCCGCATGTGGTGTGCTACAGCGGCACGATCGTGGGCAACCGCGTCATTCTGCACGCGGGCGTGCGACTCGGCTCCGACGGCTTCGGCTACGTGCCGGGCAAGAACGGCGAGATACCGCGCAAGATTCCCCAGGTGGGTCGCTGCATCATCGGGGACGACGTGGAGATCGGGGCCAACACGACGATCGATCGCGGCAGCGTGGACGACACGGTGGTCGGCCCGGGAACGAAGATCGACAACCTCGTGCAGATCGGACACAACTGTCGCATCGGCGCGCGCTGCCTCATCGCCGGCCAGGCGGGCATCGCGGGGAGCACCCACGTCGAGGACGACGTCTTCCTCGCGGGCCAGGCGGGACTCGCCGACCACGTGACGATCGGGCGCGGCGCCCGCGTCACGGTGCAGGGGGGCGTGATCGGGGACATCGCACCGGGCGCCACGGTGTCCGGCTACCCGGCGCGTACCCACCGGGAGTTCCTGCGGGCCCAGGGTGCGCTGTACCGGCTCGCTCACATCGTGGACGATCTCGAGGCGCTCGTGCGGCGGACCGATGAGTCCCAGCGCTAGGCGCGGCATCAGCAAGAAGACGACCGTCTCGGGGACGGGCCTGCACACCGGGGCCCGTACCGAGGCGACCTTCCTGCCGGCGCCGGCGGGGCAGGGGATCGTGTTCAGACGCGTGGACCTCGCCGGGAAGCCGCAGATCCCGGCGCTCCTGTCGGAGGTCGAGGCGGTCGAGCGCCGCACCGCCATCGGCAAGGGAGAGTCCACGATCCACACCGTGGAGCACCTGCTCGCCGCGGTGGCCGCGCACGAGATCGACGATCTCACCGTCGAGCTTTCGGGCCCCGAGCCGCCGATTCTGGACGGCAGCGTCCAGCCCTATTTCGATGCGCTCGAGCACGCCGGCCCGAGGGAAACGAGCGGCGAGGCCCTGGTGCTGACGGTCCCCGCGCCGTTCACGGTGAGCGAGGGCGACTCGAGCTACATCGTGGCCCCGGCCAAGGAGCTGCGGCTCACCGTGACCATCGAGTGGCCGCATCCCCTGATCGGGCGCCAGGCTGGGAGTTTCACGGTGACGCCGCAGGCGTTCGCGCGGGAGCTCGCGCCGGCCCGGACCTTCGGGTTCACGAGCGAGGTCACGGCGTTGCAGGCAAAAGGCCTGATCAAGGGGGCGTCGAGCGCCAACGCGATCGTGCTGGACGAGCGGGGCCTCGCCAACGGGGGCGAGCTCCGCTGGCCCGACGAGTTCGTGCGCCACAAGGCGGCCGACATCCTCGGCGACCTGGTGCTGACGGGCGGCCGCGTGCGGGCCCACATCGTCGCCACGCGACCCAGCCACGGCGGCAACATCGCCCTGGCGCGGGCGCTGACGCGCGCGGCGCAACGCGGCGGCGCGCCCAAGATGGACATCGGCCGCATCATGGACGTCCTGCCGCATCGCTATCCCTTCCTCCTCGTGGACCGGATCATCGAAGTCGAAGGACAGCAGCGGATCGTCGGCATCAAGAACGTCACGATCAACGAGCCGTTCTTCCAGGGGCACTTCCCGGGACATCCGATCATGCCCGGCGTGCTCATCATCGAGGCGATGGCACAGGTGGGGGGCATGCTCCTGATGGGCTTCTTCGAGGGGCAGAACGTCGAGGACAAGGTGGTTTACTTCATGTCCCTCGACAACGTGAAGTTCCGGCGTCCCGTCGTCCCCGGAGATCAGATCCGCTTCGAGCTCGAGATGGTCCAGTTCCGCGGCAAGACGTGCAAAATGAAGGGCGTGGGGTTCGTGGACGGGCAGGTCGTGGCGGAGGCGGACATGATGGCGTCGGTGGTGGACCGGTGATCCACCGGACCGCGCTCGTCGATCCCACGGCCCACATCGACGGCGACGTCACCGTCGGTCCCTACGCCATCATCGGGCCGCACGTCACGGTGGGCGAGCGCTGTCACATCGCCGCGCACGCGGTGCTCGAGCGCAACGTCAAGCTCGGCCAGGGGGTGAAGGTCGGCTACGGCAGCGTGCTCGGCAACGACCCCCAGGACTTGAAGTACAAGGGCGAGGACACCTGGGTCGAGGTCGGCGACACGACGGTGATCCGAGAGTACTGCACCATCAACCGCGGGACGCAGGCGACCGGCAAGACGTCGGTGGGGCAGCGCTGCTTCCTCATGTCCTATGTGCACCTGGCCCACGATTGTCACGTGGGGAACGACGTGATCATCGCCAACGCGGTCCAGATGGCGGGCCACGTGACCATAGAGGACCGCGCGATCATCTCGGGGCTCGTGCCGATTCACCAGTTCGTGCGGATCGGCACGTTCTCGTTCGTGGGGGGCGGCTCGCGCGTGAACCAGGATGTGCCGCCCTAAACCAACGCCGTGGG
>Ga0207646_10002752_pt1 | contig 20556 bp, 24 predicted proteins | sample KBSK5502metaG_FD_184343 | JGI IMG/M metagenome (GOLD analysis project Ga0207646, IMG submission 184343) | Corn, switchgrass and miscanthus rhizosphere microbial communities from Kellogg Biological Station, Michigan, USA - KBS K5-50-2 metaG... | ecosystem: Host-associated > Plants > Roots >...
CCGCTTCCACAATTTGAGCAGGATACGTCGCGGCCGCGAGAATCTGCGCCACCAACGCATCCGGATACAAAGCGATTGGCGCTACCAGTTGCTGCAGTTGTTCCGGCGTCTGTTGTGCGGCCTGAACTGGCACCTGCTGTGCGGTCTGAGCTGGAGATTGTGTGGCCGACTGTGCGGCAGATTGGCCCGCCTGAGCGAACGCTCCCGGCGCACTGGTTAACAAAACGCAATAAGAAAGTAAAAGCGACAAACTCTGTTTTAACAATTTCATGATGAAAACCTCCTCGATCCTGGCAACGCATCACGGTTCGCGCGCTGAATAGTGTTAAGTTCAGTCAGCCGCGTTGGCGGCATTGCCAGGCACAAATTCCCGAAATGTCAATGGACAAGCGGGATGGTCGCATTGACACGCTATCTCCACGTCTTCGCTTCCCGCGTAACGACACGCCTCTCCGCAATACTCTTCTCCGTTTGGTACTGCGCACAGGCATGGGATGTGCCCGCACTTTCTTGTCTTTTGATTCGCCATTACAATTCCGCCCTCTCCAGGTTGCTTCGCCAATCGCTACTGAGCTGCAACTCTTGACGTAGCCCCGTTTTCCTGTACCTACACCAGAGGTTGGGGGAAACTCACTCACTCCAGGTGGTCAGTCTTCAGCAGCTACCTCATCTCGACTGCTTGCATGCAGCTCTCCAAACGTCACTTCTCTGCTAGCCCGAGAGTTTTCACACCTTTACCGTGGGCAGTGCAAAGAAATCGAATTCCGGCATGTCAACAAGCTAAGAGCCGCGTCGGCATTTGGACGTTTTCTTATTCGCTATCTGAACGGATGACGTTCACGGCTGCGGAAATGGGAATTGCACGAACTCCGTCAAAGCACCGACACGTCGACGGGTAATCTGACGGCAACAGGACGCTCTCCTCGGCGTAATCCTTAAAACCTCTTTGTGCTCAACGCCTATGCCGCCCGACATTTGGCATGCGGGGTGCCTAATCAAGTTTGGCAAAGGAGAAACGATGGACAAACTAATTGCTCTCGTTGTTCTTTTTCTCTGTATGTCGGCCCCTTCATTTGGTGCCGAACATCTGGTGACTCATTCATTCCGTCAAGGTAGTTGGTAATGACAGTTACACGGCAACGAAAGTCTCAGCGAAAGCAGCTGACCGTGCCGGCAAAGACTCGTTTAAAGCCGTAAAGTTTTCGGCGAAAGAGACTGGTCACGCCGGCAAAACGTTCGCAAAACTCCTTTTCTGAGTCAAAAAGAAATACCAATTTGTTCCAAGGAGAAGGCATTAAAATGAAAATAAATAAAAGTTACATTGTCCTAGGTTTGATCATCGCATTTACGCTTATTTTCGAACTCGTCGCTCACGCTAACGCGGGGGACCAGTTGAGCATAGTTACTTTCAGTGCCCCCATCCAGATCCCGGGGCAGGTATTACCTGCAGGGACCTACTTATTCAAGTTGGCCAACAGTGATTCTGACCGAAACATCGTGCAGGTCTTCAATGCGGACAGGACCGTCTTGTACGCAACTCTTCAGACGATCACAGCACAGCGTCAGGAGCCAACCGACGATACTGCTGTCACATTCGCGGAACAGGGAGCCGGAAAACCGGAGGTCCTTCTGAAGTGGTTCTATCCCGGATGCGAAACCGGCAATGAGTTCCTGTATTCCAAGGAGAAAGAGAAGGAACTAGCACAAGACCGGCAACACACGATCGTCGCCAACCAACACGCAGTGCCTGACTCGGATACTACCGGAGCTGGCAACTGAACATGCAGCCTGGTGTCGCTCAGCGCCATCCCGTCCGAGTGGCTGCCCAGACGCAATTTCAAGAGAGACCCGGGATTTAAGTCCCGGGTCTATTTTTTTTGAAGGAGCTTGGCAAACTATGAAAGGGGGGTTCACCGGCTTACGAATGATCCCTTCCGGGTCCGACCAGCGAGTATGCCAGGCAATGGCCTAGAATATGCAAGCGAAGGTGGTGCGCAAGACTTGAGCCAGCGCCTGCGAGCTGCCAACAACACTCCGCGTGGCGCGATCTTTCATCTCAGCCTGCCTACGAAAGATGAGGCACAGAATGACGCCCGCAGCCGATCCAACGGTGTTTGTCATTGATGACGATGCGCTAGTGCGCGCTGCAATCCAAGGGATGCTGAAGTCGGTTGGATTGGGTGCGATGACATTCGGTACTCCGGAAGAATTCTTGCACAGCAAGCGGCCAAATGGGCCAAGCTGCCTGGTGCTGGACGTGAGACTCCCTGGAGTCAACGGTCTGGACTTTCAGCGCGAGTTGGCTAACGCCGGCATCCGCATTCCGATCATCTTCATCACTGGTCACGGGGACATTCCGATGACGGTGAAGGCCATGAAATCCGGTGCGGTGGAGTTCCTGACTAAGCCTTTCCGCGACCAGGACTTGCTGGACGCAATCTACCAGGCTTTGGACCGTGACCGGTTGACCCGCCAACAACAGAGCGAGCTTGCTGAGTTGCGAAACCGTTACGAGTCGTTAACGGCACGCGAGCGCGAGGTCATGGGCCTGGTTGTATTGGGCATGCTCAATAAGCAAATAGCGTTTGAGCTCGGTAATAGCGAAATCACTGTGAAGATCCAGCGAGGGCACGTAATGCGGAAGATGCAGGCTGAATCGCTCGCAGAGTTGGTCAGAATGGCGGGAAAGCTGGAGCTTCCCGGCAAGAAATAGCAGCTCGCACCTCTTGCGCAAAGTGGATCATCGAAGCTAGTTGAGCGCAGGGTTACTCATTCCCGGTCACTGCACGGGGAAGCTTATCCGCAGCGCCAGAGAGACTTTTGACGATGAGTTATCCGGTTACAGGGAAACCGATTGCACGGCCAGCAGCATCTGCTGCTCTGCGCTACGGACTGGCTTTCGCCTCGGTCGCAGCAGCTCTGGGCCTGGCGCGTATGTTTTTGCACTTCCATTTGCCTCAGACATTTATTGCATTGGCGCTGTCCGCAATTGCGATCACGTTTTGGTACGGGGGCAGCAGGGCCGGACTTCTCGCCGCTCTGCTTGCGTCAATTGTCCGCATCTATTTCTTCGAACCTGAACTCAACGTGATGTCTCGCGGCCTTTACTATCTCGTATTTCTGATTTTCGCCCTGCTAATGAGCTGGGCTACGCGAGCGCGAGATGAGCTTGAAGTAAGAGTCGCCGAGCGAACGGCAGAATTGACTCGAGCTAATGAAGAGCTGCGACTTGAGATAGCCGAGCGCAAACAGGCGGAATACCTGATCCGGCAGGTGTTCGACACCTCACCTGATGGCATAGCAATTCTCGGAAGAAATTACAGATTCCAAAGAGTCAATCCAGCGTACGAACTTGATTGGGAAATATCAGCCAAGAGGATAGTCGGAATGCACGTATCCGATCTCCTGGGTTTGGAGATGTTCGAGAAGGTCAAGTCGAATTTGGAACGATGCTTCGCAGGAGAACATCTCAGCTATGCTGACTGGTTCACTAACCCTCGCGGCCGCCGTCGATACCGGGTGGTGACCCATTCACCTCTACAGCCGGTCGCAGGGCCTGTCGACGCCGTGCTTCTGATCGCTCGCGACTTCACCGAGCACGTGCTGGCCTCTGAAGCTTTGCGTCAAACCCAGTCCGACTTGGCTCACGTCAACCGAGTGAGCACGATGGGAGAGCTTACAGCCTCCTTGGCGCACGAAGTTAATCAGCCGATTGCCGCCGCCATCACCGACGCCAACACTTGCTTGCGCTGGCTTACCCGCGATCCTCCAGACATAGACGAGGCACGCGCGGCTGCATCGAGAGCCGCGAAAGACGCAAACCGTGCAGCGGAGATCGTCAGCCGGGTCCGCCTGCTCTTCAAGAAAGGAACTCCGCAACGCGAGTTGGTGGATGTCAACGAACTAATTCGAGAGATGATCGTTCTGCTGCGCAGCGAGACCACGCGATACTCTGTGTCAGTTCTCTCCGATCTTGGCACAGATCTTCCCCAGGTCATGGGAGACCGTGTGCAACTGCAGCAGGTGCTAATGAACCTCATAATCAATAGCATTGACGCGATGAAAGGCGTGGATGCAAAGCGCGAGCTCACCATTAAGTCGAAGCGCACCGAGAATGAGGAACTTATGTTGTCCCTCAGCGACACCGGCGTGGGACTGCCCCCGCAGCAGGCAGATCAGATCTTCAATGCCTTCTTTACGACCAAGAGTCATGGCACGGGGATGGGACTTCGCATCAGCCGTTCTATCGTGGAATCGCATGGTGGCCGCTTGTGGGCTACAGATAACCTTCCGCGCGGCGCAAGCTTTCACCTCACCCTATCCACTAAAGCCGAAGCCCATGAGTGACGCCACCGCACGACGGTATTAACGCTCTCATACCAAAGCATGATTGTGGCCTGTCGCTAACGCTGCTAGCTTTTTGTCATGGCAACTCAAAGTAAGACGAAACTAGTCGCGATTGTCGATGATGACGATCTGATGCGCGGCGCGTTGCAGGGACTCCTGAAGGCGGTCGGATTGCCGGCGCGAGCATTTGCCTCGGCCGAGGAATTCCTGACCTCGGGCCAATACCGCGAGACGGCCTGTTTGATCGCAGACATCCGCATGCCGGGAATGTCTGGTCTGGAGTTGCAGGCCAAGCTGAACGCAGAGCATTGCAGGATTCCAACCATCTTCATCACGGCACACGGCGACGCAAAAATGCGAATGCAAGCCTTGAGGGCAGGTGCAGTGGAGTTCATGGCAAAGCCGTTCGACGACGAAGTTCTGCTCGAGAGCGTTCGAGCAGCCTTGGAGAGTTGAGCTCGAAGAGTCGAGCTTGTACGTCGACAGCACGTCGCCAGGAGGTTCTCAGTGGCAGCAGCTTTCGAAAGATTCGGCAGTGGCAATCAGGATTCCAGCGAGCGCAGATTCGAGCAAGTCATAGGTAACAGCCCCGCTCTGGAGTCAATACTTGAGCAAGTTGAGCGCGTCGCGCCGACAGATTCCACGGTTCTTATCCAGGGAGAAACAGGTACGGGCAAGGAACTCATCGCGCGTGCCATTCACAACCTCAGCTCGCGCTGCGGACGCTCCTTCATAAGGCTGAATTGCGCCGCCATTCCGCTGGACCTGCTGGAGAGTGAACTCTTTGGCCACGAGAAAGGCGCATTTACCGGGGCCATAGCGCAAAAGATTGGCCGCTTCGAGTTGGCGGACAAGGGTACGCTTTTCTTGGATGAGGTGGGTGATATTCCGCCCGCACTGCAACCCAAACTTCTGCGCGTACTGCAGGAACAGGAGTTTGAGCGTTTGGGCAGCACTCGCACTCACCAAGTGGACGTCCGGCTGGTGGCCGCCACGAACCGTAATCTGATGGACATGGTGAACCGGGGTGAGTTTCGCAGCGACCTCTACTACCGTCTAAATGTATTCCCGGTGTTGCTGCCACCGCTGCGTGATCGCCGCGAAGATATTCCGGCCCTGGTCACTCACTTTGTGGAGATTTTTGGCCGGCGGATGGGTCGAGAAATTGAACATATTCCTCCGCAAACCATGTCTGCGCTTAGCTCATACCAATGGCCTGGGAATATACGCGAGCTACAGAACTTGATCGAACGCGCCGTGATCCTTTCAAACGATGGCGTGTTGCCCAATCCTTTGCCGGCGGCAGGCGCCGAGGGTGTCTCCATCTCTCCGGGCGCAACTACTCTGCGGGATTCCGAGCGTACACTGATTCTGAACACACTTAAAGCAGTCCGTTGGGTGATCGGAGGCCCCAAAGGGGCAGCTGCCCGACTCGGCTTGAAGAGAACTACGCTGATCCACAAAATGCAGAAGCTGGGGATTTCTCGGCCCAGTCCCCAAAGCAGTCAGAATGTAGTGGAGACGGCATCGCAGGAGCTAGACGCGCTACCGCGATGGTAGTACTCCGACAGCGAGATAATGTGCGTGCCTATTGTTATTACAGGAAAAGTGGCTGGAGCACTCTAACCCACTGAACTACGCATACGGTCCTCATGGACTGAGGGGACTGGTGGACGGGGGGCACTGCAGAACTGTTTTCAGACCGAATGATTTCAGACCGAATGAAATGAGCTACATGCACTAATTCCTAAGGACCTATTTCCTACCGAATGCAAATTTTGCCATCAACTTTGACGAAATTAATACCCGCCCACTTGTCGCTTTTCGCGTAGCTTTTTGTAGCTTTCTGGGTCGGCAGTGCTGCCCTCTCATCCATTACCAAGAAAGGTTTCGGAGTGCGCCATCGAGTTCAACCGCACTGATCGGGACGATTCTGATGACGCTCTCTTGCTGTGGACGTTCGTCCTCACCTTCGTTAATGTTCTGCGGGACTTGGTTCCGGCGGTGACGCTGTGTGTTCTTTTATGTGTTCCATCGAGCGCAGTAGTCGTGTTTTGCTTCGGACCGTATGCCTTGCATGACCCCTCACGAAGCCGATTTAGCGGGTATTGGGCTGCCGGGAGGTTCAGGGTCGGCTAGAGCGTTTCAGAGGCGCTGGGAGATTTTGTGACCAACTTAGCGACACTATGCGAAAGGCTGATGCATTGCAACTCGATAGGTGCAGCCTGCGACCTCAAAGGTGGATAGATTGTCGATGGCAGAGAGTTGAGAAAATGACTTCCTGCGGAAGATCACGTTCTTCCTCTTTCAATCGCTGTACTGCGATAGACGGCTTTAGGCTTCCGTGTTCCTTCCGGCACAGACGAGAAAGTTGGAAACGGGAAACACCTCTTGCTGGAACTGAGGACCGTCTTGTCAGAGGAATCGTTGAGATGACTCCGGTAATTAGCGGTTCGCGGGGTTATCACGCTAAAGTCACAATGGGATAAAGTATGAAGCGAGTTCTAATTCTAATTCTGGCGATAACGACCTTGGCTGCGGCGCGGGATAAGAAATCAAAGGCTCCGCCGGGATCGTATGTATTCACCACCAAAGCTTCTGCTCAAACCCTCGATTCCGACAACCAGTTCCAGTTCCGATTCTCGAAGCCAGCGCAGATGCCCGTCATAGGTGCGCTTTTCATGGCTTCAAGTGCATGTACGGGCATGACCACCTAAAAAGATGAAGCAAGAATTTCATAAAATTAAGGAGGGCGAGAAAGATCGGTGAGCAACCTAAATTTAGTGTCCGATGAATGGTCACAGTTTCTTCCAGTCGGTCAGCGCCATCACCTCGCCGAGGATTTCCTGCAATCTTTGAAGCCGACGTTCCTGATCCCACGCAGCGCCGGGGCCGAGTGGAGTGCATTGGGCCCCTGACCTGCTACAATGCTTGTTGGGGCGGTTACGTCTTTCTCCTCTTTCAGATCTTCTGACCTAGGCCAGTCCATCTGAAGTTCTCCCACCTTAGGCTTTTCTGCTAGTGAGCGGTCTACCATGCCGTTTGGTGCAGCACTCGCCAAGCAAGGGTCGCTTTTATGAGCGCAACGAGTATTTCCTTCGGTCTGTTGATTCTTGTGTTCGTGATTCTCCTGCATCCGTTGGATGCACACGAAAGAGAAAAGGGGCGGATTCGAATCACAAAGGATGTGCCCATCTTGCGGATTGATCACATCTCGGCTAAATCCCTGTTGGAGTGTGGCGTGGTCAGGGTCTCAAAGGGGTAAGTGTAAGGGTGGAGAAAGAAATGGCTGCTGTTCTCGCGATCCTCATAGTCGTTCCCAACTAAGGACATAAATTATGACAAACATCAAATTTGTTGTGAAAGTGAACCGTGGCGGTACCCGCCCTCCTGAATACGTGCAGCGGGTCGATCCGACACCAATCCACATGACAACCAATCGTAAGCTGGCACTAGTCATGGGCAGATTCGCGGCCGAAGACGCTGTCAAATCCCTGCAAAACTCGCATTGCATCCCGGAGTTGGAATCCGTACAGGTTAGTGCCTAGCATTTGTGCTGAGCCAAGAACGCCACCGGCGCCCAACGATCATATTAGAAGGAGTACGGCACACGAAACATACGAACACCGCAGCTATTCCAAATCAAACACCAACAACAGTGACGAAATCCACACCCGACCTTCAAGAGCAAATTCGTCTTCGGGCCTACGGACTGTACGAGCAACGCGGGAGGGAGGGAGACGAACTAGATGATTGGCTCAAGCGGAGTCGGAAGTGATTCAACAGAAGGCGAAGACCGTCATCGCATAGAATCTCATTCTGAAGGAACAAAAGCGTCCCGGACTCAACGGAGTCATGGGGCGCATCGTTTGAACAGCCAGCAACCGGGCCGCTCAGTTGAGTGCACCGCCTAGTCCAAGAAATGGTCTTACCACAATAAAACAAGAATGCCCGAAGTCTTTTCGGATAACGGGCACTCTTGGTTGCCACTTTAGACAGCCTGAACGTTCTCAGCTTGCCAGCCCTTCGGGCCTTTGGTCACGTCGAACTGCACCGCTTGCCCTTCTTGCAGGCTACGAAAGCCGCCTGCCTGAATAGCGGAGAAATGCACGAAAACATCCTCGCCAGTTTGACGGCTGATAAAGCCATAACCTTTTGCGTCGTTGAACCACTTTACTGTTCCTTGTTCTGCCATTTGATATTCCTATTTTCCTTTTCTTGAATTGTGCTGAGTAGAATCGCTGCGGGTGAGAAGGGGTGACGCTGGTTGGCGGTACCGAATTTCAACTGCTTGAGAATCAACCTTAGCTGATGCTAATTATACACCCTAAACCAAGAAACTTCTCAAAACGCTGCGCCTCCTAATCGGCGATCACCAGAGCAAGACCAGAGGTAAACTAGGGTATGCGAGGACCCTCCAGCGGGCAAATGCATGTGGTTACGAAAAAACAGCTGTCCGGCGAAATAGAAGGCCGTTGCTCGGCAGCAGCGGTCCTTTTATTTTATTTAGCTGCAACTTATTCAGATTCTTTGCGAATCTTCTTTCGAGCACGCTTTCGCGCCAAGGCTTGCTTCACCCGGCGCTTTGCGCCCGGCTTCAGGTAGAAGGAGTGGCGCTTCACTTCCTTAATGATGTCTTCCGTCTGAACCTTGCGCTTGAATCGACGGAGAGCGTTCTCTATTGACTCGCCTTCTTGCAGCCGAACTTCTGCCAAACTCATCACCCCCCGACCCGTTCCAAATCCGACATATCAGCACCTACCCTCTTTGTTGCCCGCTCCGGCGAGCCGATTGGCAAATAGCCGATGGGCGAAGAGAAATTCCGGTTTACCTCGTCACGAGGCGGGGCATCGCCCAGAAGCGAGTTGCAGCAATTACACACTCTTCGGGAGCACACTGTGTGATTCACTTACCTTCGCCGCCTCCGACAGTTGCTTCACAATCGCCATGGTGCGTGCGGTGTAGTCCAGACGCTTGTCCGACTTCGGGCGTCGTTTGCGCTTGGTGACCGAATCATGCTTTGACATAGGCTTCTCCTGTTGCTGGTTCAGTACCTCAAAAGGTCTCTGCGGCTAGAGCCCACTCTAATCTTGAAGCCGCCCCTAAGAATGGTCACTTTTGCACAGGCGGGTGACTTCTTTGTTCCGCACATCAAAGGTTGCACAACTCACTGACCTCACAAGTGCGTGAATCGCCGACTAAGAGCCCCTTCCCGCGGAGATGCGGTTATCATTCGGCGGGAAGAGGCCGTAATTCTTACCTAAGGCTTGGGAAAAGTTCAATCGTGGAGTAGGAGCGACACAGATTGGTGATAATGTGCGCTGCCGCACAATTGAAGCAATTCGTTTGCATAAATATCGTGCGCCGTATACCGTTTCCCTAAGACCAGCCCGCCCCCTCTTGAGAGGAGGCCCTGCGCATGGTTGGTAACGACGATTTTCAAGTGCTCTGTCCCATCTGCGACACGCCCCAAAAACTTAGAATCGACACGGCTGCGGACGAAGACGGTAGAGCCCTTCACGAGACCTGCTACGTCAAACAGACCACGGACGCACCACGCAATCCTCCGACCCAGCTTGATGCGAGAGCGAAGGTGCGTTTCTCTTTTAGGTGCATCGCTAGAGGGGAACGGCTATGAGAGCCGACTATGTCTGGCGAGAATCGTACCAAGCTGCCATGCTCGAAACTGACGACAAGAAGCTACCAAGTCGCCTTCAGGTAGCAAAGGCCGCGATTGACAACCGGATTCACGAGTTGCAGGCGGACCGCGGCGGTGCGCCCGAAGAATAGCAAGCTATCACTGATGCGCTTGGTGGGCTAAACATGCTGCGGAGAGAGTTACAAATACGGGGTCGAGCAATGCTTGAGAGAATGCAATAATCCACCCTTGCGTATGGTGGATCGCTTGTGCTCGGATTGTCCTGACCGATTCTCGGTCGTGAAAGGCAGCAGAAACCGAGGAAGAAGTTGACGTGCAGCAGAGCTTAGGGAGGAAACGGCGCACCTGGCGAGCGATGGCTGCTGATGCGATTCGAAGTGTTTTAACCACTGACTAAATACAGGACGTGCCACTGCCTTCAATGAGATCAACACTCTCCATCTTTTTTGTTTGCCTGCTTCTGGCATTCACGATGTGTCTCAGGGCGGTGCCGCTGCAAACGGCCAAGGATGCTGCGCCCTCGGTCGAACCCTCCATGGGTCGGCATCTCTTGTTCGAAGGCGTGCCTAACTTTGGCGAGGTTACGCCCATGCTCTATCGCGGGGGCCAGCCCACGCGCGAGGGATTCGATAAACTTGCCAAGATGGGAATCAATATTGTGGTGGACACCGGCAGGTCGAAGAGAGATGAAAAACAGATCAAGCAACTGGGGATGCGCTACGTCTCCCTTGCCTGGTACTGTCCGTTTCCCAAAGATGATGTCTTCGCGCGCTTCCTGAAATTAATCAAGCAAAATCCGGACAAAAAGATCTTCGTGCACTGCCGCCTGGGCAATGACCGGACCGGAATGATGATCGCGGCATATCGCATCGGAGGACAGGGTTGGACCGCAGAACAAGCGATGAAGGAGATGCATCTCTTCGGTTACACCGCTGTGCATCACCTGATGTGTCCGGGGCTGGCCGGATACGAGAAGAGTTTTCCAGAACGTTTGAAGGAAAGCCCGGCACTTCGGGAACTCCGTTGAGATGCGTTCCTGGCCGAAAGCGAGTCATCGGGATCATGGCAGCGATTCTCGCCAGCGTGCACATGCGAACCGCTGATGATCTCTTCGGTGGGCCACAGGGAAGCCCCCGGACGGACAAGTTGATTGCTGCTTCAGTTCAATGAGCAGAGAAAATTAGGCCGTCGCGGGGATTCTTCCGATTGAGCAAGGGGCTGGCCGTCCAAGGGTGAAGGGTTCTCCGATCTGCCATAATCTCCCGATGTGTGGCCGCTATCGACTATCCCGGAGGAAAACAGGTTGTCGAGGAGTAGTTCGATAGCGTTTCCGATGAACCGGACTGGAACCCGCGTTACAACATCGCCCCCACGCAGCCTGGCGGCAGATGGAAGCTGCGTACCGTACCTCACTGGCTAAAGGTGAAGTAGGAATACGCGACAAGAAACCTGTTCCGACTCTTGGTGAGTTCTGTCGGAAACGCTTTGCTCCCTGGGCAGAATCCACCAGTTCACTCAAGACTTGGCACGACTTCTACCGAGTCGGGGTGATGGCGATTCAGGCTTACTCTCCTCTCGCGAGTCTCACCTTGGATGCGATCACAACGGAGCGAATTGCTGACTTTGCCAGTCATCGCCAAGCACAGGGCATGAAGGTGACCACGGTAAACGCTTCTCTCCGTATTCTGCGCCGCATTCTTAGTGTTGCTCAGGAATGGGGCGAAATTGACAAGACACCAAAAGTCAGAATGCTTCCCGGCGAATTACACCGAGAGCGGGTAATCACGCCGGAGGAGGAACCCCGCTATCTAGCATCAGCGAACTCCCAGTTGGCCGAGATCGCAACCGTGCTGGTGGATACAGGGCTTCGGCCCGAAGAGTGCCACAGGCTCGTATGGGATTCGATCACTTGGGTGAATGGCCGTAACGGAACACTGTTGGTAACCCACGGCAAAACGAAAGCAGCGCGGCGTCTGCTCCCAATGACGCCGAGGGTCAGGTATATCCTACGAACCCGCTGGGAATTGGGATTTCGATTTCGTATAAAGACCATCCGTTCCGAGCCGACAATAATGCTGCCTCATTATGGATGAAACGCAGTGGCACGTGGCAGAACGTCTTTTTTCAGGAGACGCCCATTCCAACTAGCAGAGAATGACGCGCAACGACCCATTTCTGCCCGCGACTATATTCAAGTGATTGCAGGAGCGAGCACTTTGAGCAGCCAACGCCAACACGTTTTACAGCAGGCAATCCGAGTGGGTGAAGAACGTACTGTCAGCGGGCGGGTGTGAGCTTAAGACTCGCGGAACGAAATATCAGCTTTCCTCACCAACCATCGTGCATTATCCCACTCGGCGACGGTTCCCCATCCCTGTGCGGATCGTGCTCCGGCTCATCGGCGCGGACGATTTCATGCAACTTCCAACTTCTTAGTTTCTCCGCTACTCGCGTCTCCCATTCCGACCCATTTAATCTACGAGAAAAACGAACGACCTGCCTTGACTAGGTTTCATCTTCCAAGATGTGCTGTATGCCTAGTTGGGTTTTCGCGCACGGGGGTCTTGCGCCGGGTCAACGTACTCTGTTGAAGAGGGACCAAAACCCGTGATCTGGACTACTACGGGTTCATCACCCGTTTCTGCAAAGTGATTTTGTCCGGGCGGTTCAGTATAAAAACTCCCCGGAGGGAGAGGCTTTAATTTCGATTCGTCGAACTTGTCTCCGTATCCGATGTGCCAAGTGCCTGAGACGACAGTTGCAACACGATCATCGCGGTGGGAATGCGCGGCGATCTGCGTATGCGCGGGCACACGCAACATGATCGTGTAGACGCCAGTTTCGTTGGGGTCACCTTTTAGCACTACGGTTTGTATCCCACCCACGCCAGAACTTCCTGTGCCCGGATTGCCTTGCTGCGGAAATTTGAACTCGCCCGGCGTGAGCCGTGTTTCGCCTAGATCATTATCAGCCGTGCGAACTGGGCTCACTGCTACCGGAGAATCGAGAAACCCTCGGACTAGGGAGACTGTGTACGCTGGACTTTCTTCCATCAGCCAATGCCCGGACCGCGGGACGACCGCCTCCTGAACGTTTGTCGCCACGTGGCGCATGATGACAGCCTGCAAAGCACCGAACGACTTCTCTCCACCAACCGCCAAGACAGGCATTGTCAGTTTGACTTGTTCGAAAACTCTGTTGTCTGCCGCATCAGTTGAGAATGCCGTGAACTGCGCGAAGCCAGCCCGCATGCCTCCGGGTTGTGCGTAGGTGGCTGTGAAGAAATTTCTGGTGGCTTCGTCAGGCTCAGACGGATCGCCCGTGAAATCATTCCAGATTCGGTCGAAGTAGATGCGCTCCCGTCCTGCCACAAGCCGCTCGGCGTCAGGACCGTGGAAGTTGAAATGCCAGACGCCCGGATTCAGCAGAATCGTATTCCACGGCTCGATGCCCGGAATAGGCGCGTCCATTACAACCAGCCGCTCAACCTTGTCCGGGTACATCGCGGCATAGGCGTAAGCGACCATGTTCCCGATGTCGTGAGCGACTACAAACGTTCTGTCGAATCCGAGTGCGGTCACAACCGCTCGGATGTCTTTTGCCTCCGTCTTCTTATCGTATCCACCTGCGGGCTTTGACGATCTCCCGATTCCACGAAGGTCGGGCACGACAACAGTGTGGTCTTTCATCAGGTCGGCTGCCAGTGGAGCCCACGAGTCGCTGTTTTCGGCATATCCATGAAGAAGTAGGACCACAGCCCCGGTTCCTCCCCAGCGCACATAAATGTCCGCTCCTTCGGGGCTGTGAATCGTTTTCGCCTGAAAGCTGGAGGGCAGCGAGGGTTGCGCGTAACTAAGAGTCGTTACGAGGACAAGAATTCCAAGAGCGAAACAATGTCGCCTCATCGTTTCTCCATAAGCGAGAGTTCAGGTTGCGACCACAGGAAATCGCACGTTGGGACTGTGTCGTCCTATTGTACGTGGTCTACCTGATTGCCATACGGAGCGGTATTGTGGGCAGGCTGTTTTATTGCTTTTGGATTACACCAGCCGCTCTCAACAGAGCGAGGCACTCGTTTGTGGTCACCTGCTTCCACCCTTTGTTTGGGAGGAATCGACGCTCAACCGGTGGGACCGGCACATCCCTCACTTCTAGCGTGAATCGGGATAGGCAGGGGTCTGGAAGGGCATCGTTATCGTCGATAGCGAAGTCTCCTAGCGTTTCGTGGCAGGCGACAAGCTCGCACTTGTCTGTGGTTCCAAAGGTGACGACCGGACGCACTTTCAGGTGCGTGACGATGAGCCCATTGAGTCGGAATTGAAATTGTGTGTTCATAGAGTTCGTGTCGCTCAGGGGTCCTCAGTTCGAAGTAGACGCTGGCGGATGGCAAGGAAACTTGCAGTGTTCAAAGGAATCCTGTCTGGAGAAGACCTGCTCGCATATCAGGCATTTTCTCAGTTGTGCGCCCTCGCCGCACGCCATGAAGACTTTCGCGTATTGCTCATCCTCAAATGTTGGGGTCCCTGTATGTTGAGGAGTCATTGTCCCGCCCCAGCTTGCTGCGCGAGTTCATCAGGTGGATTGAGAATTCCGGGAACCGGATTTTCGTTAGCTTCCTTCATCAAGCGGCAAACGCTCGCACGTGAGATGTTGTGCTTCTTGGCTACCTGCGTCAGCGACATCCCAGAACGGCGATCCAACACGACCTGTTCGCGATCTACATCCAGCCGTGCCCGCCCGATCTGCCGCCCTTCAAGTCTCGCTCGCCGCATTCCAGACTTGACCCGCTCAACAACGAGAGAGCGCTCCAACTCTGCAATCGCAGAGATGATCGTCACGAAAAGACGACCCATCGCATCCCCCGTCGCCACACCTTCTCTGCGAGAAATAAATTCGGTTTCCAAACTATCCAACTCATCGATCACTTGGAGGAAATTCCGAGTGCTCCTCGCAATGCGGTCAAATGCCGAGACCAGCACGACAGAAAACTTCTTCCTTCGGCATCTGCCATGAGAGCGTCAAGACCGGGACGGCGTGCCTTCTTTCCGCAAACACCGCGATCTTCGTACTCGTGTACAACCTCGAATCCTCGCTGAGCCGCCAACTCTCGAAGATCGTACAACTGAGATTCATCGTGTTGGTCGGGAGTAGAAACGCGGACATAGATCGCGGCTTTCTTCATCGGTTGTGATTCTCCTTTGTGGTTGTGACAACGGAGGAGGAGTTGAGAAGGCGTTCCGTGGCGGCTTGGCAGATCGTCATTTCAGGGCTGAAGGCATCCATGACGTTCCAGACGTGGTCAAACAACAACTGCCCTACTGCGCCGTCCGGGAGAGTACAAAGGCACTTTTCCAAACGCGCAGCCATGAGAAGGCAGCCCACGACGCGCTCGAACGGATTCGGGGAGACCGAGCATCTGCGCTGTGCCTCGATGAGTCTTTCTACGCTGTTGTCTTCTGTCATTTGGTCGTCGAGCAACGGAAATTCCCCGTATATCTGTTCTACCTATCAGGCCTCCGAAAAAGGTAGGAATACGCGAAAAAAGGTTTAGTAATCACACCAGAGAGTGACCACCGTGCCATGTCTCGAAAATATTCGCCGGGATTTCTAGCTAATTTTCGAATGCGATTGGTAGGACGTAAGTGGAGGGTAAATGTCACTCAACAAGACCTACGTGCGCGACGGGAATCGCAGGATCATCGCCAGCGTTACGTCCGGTTTCTCCGATGAAACCGAGATCGTTCGTGATGGCGAGAACCAAGTCATTGGCAAGGTCAACCACCGATTCGAAAACACGCGGGACGCTAGCGGCAACCTAGTCAGCGTCGGTACTGCCGATCCGGGGCTCTTAATCGGCAGGAGCAAATAGCAACTCCGAAGCACACCACTCTCTTCTCCCCTTTTTCCATTTTCCAATCCTCTGGAGGTCAAATGCACGCATCGACTGAGACAATTGAGTGCCCGTTGTGCTTGGGAGTTGGCAGCCTAAAACGTTCTGAGGTTCTGGATCGCCTCGGAGTCAAAGACCTAGCAAGGGTTGCGCAACTGTCGGCAGAAGAGGTTTTCCGCCTCGTTCAGCGGGAGCAGGGTGAGGACAGGCAGAAGGTTTGGGCTCGGTTCGACTCAGAAATCACGAAGCGCACTGCCGAAATAGAACTGCGGCACCGGAGCGAAATCCACTCCCTCACAGTTCAGAACACAACTCTGACCCGCCGCGTCGAAGACCACTTGCGGGAGTCCGCTCAGCTTCGGGAACGGAATCAGGAATTGGAGGCGGAAATGTCGAAGGCCGCACGGCGTGGAAAGTCAGAAGAACTTAGCTTCGAGGACGAAGCAAGGACTTGGTCTGGAATTGCCGTGAGTGAGAAACTTCCGCGCAACGGGGACTTTGTGTTGGCTTACCGCGATCCCAGCGGTGCGCCCGTCGAGCCCCGAATGCTGATCGACAACAAAGACAAGGCGGTTGTCGGCGAAAATGACATCGACAAGTTGGTTCGGGATGCGCGGGAACGCAGCATTCCGGTCGCGGTGCTGGTTGCCCGCTCGGAGGACCAGCTTCGGCACGTTGATCTGGAGACTCGACGGAGCCGCAAAGACGGGATCTGGATATTGCGAACGACCCGGCAATGGCTGCCCCGCGATCTCGATGTGCTCAAACCGTTGTTTGAGAGGATGCGCGTCCACGGCTCCGATTTTTTTGAGCAAAATTCCGCCGTTGCCGAGGAAGTCCGCCGCACGTTCGTCGATCTTGACCGGATCGACGCTGAGTTGAAGAAGGCGTTGAAAGCGACCGGGCTTGTTGGCAAGTATCGGGGTCGATTGCAGGAACTCTGCCAGACTGCTGTCGGACAGAAAATGCCGACTGGACCCGAAGTGTCCACAGCGAGGATCGGCCAATGAGGGACGAGATGGTCGAGCGCGGAGCTATCATCGGTGACAGAGAAGGAAGGGCTATGGCGTGTTATCGAGGTTACCGATGAAGGCATCCTCATGCTGATGCTTCCGGAGCGGGAGGATGTGGTCCACACCCGAAAGGTGCGTTGGAGTGACTTCGAGAAGTATGGCTACGAATTAAGTTTCCTTGATTCTATCCGTCGCCTCGTATACCAGTGGATATGGGGAGTAGACCTTGTCGATCACCATCACAAAATCGAAATACATGGCGGGCTGCCAGTGCCTAAAGCGCCTGTACCTGCTCGTGCATTCGCCAGAACTCGGAAGTGGCAAGACTGCCGCCGATTTCGCCGTGATGGAGCAGGGGCGACAAGTAGGGAAGCTGGCGCAGCAGCTTTTTCCGGGCGGGGTCGAGATCAGGACGGGCAATCCAGAAGAGGCAATTTGGACCACTCAGGAGTTAATTGCGAATCCGGACATCCCGGCGATCTTTGAGGCGGCGTTCGAACACGAAGGCGTATTCGTTCGTGTGGACACATTGCACCGCCGCCGTGATGGGCGGTGGAGGCTGATAGAAGTAAAGTCTTCAGCTTCCATGAAGGAAGAGCATCTCGATGACGTCGCGATCCAAGCTCGTGTCATCTCCCTCTCTGGGATTGACGTAGCATCGTGTCATTTAGCTCACATCAATAGGAACTACGTCTTTCCGGGCGGCTCCGTCGATCCGTGGCGATTTTTCAGAATCAAGAATCTGACACGCCGAGTGAAAAGATTGGAGCCGAAGCTGACGTTTCAGGTTCGGTCGGGGTTCCATGTTCTTGAGATGGCCACTGCTCCAGACCTTCCTCCCGGCTCGCATTGCACAACCCCAGTGACGTGCGAGTTCTACGACCACTGCAATCCGCCGCGACCGACCGATTATGTCGGCAACCTGCCTTACATCCATGCCAACGTAATCGAGGAATTGGAGGAGATGGGTGTCGAGTTGATTCGCGACATCCCGGACGATTTTGAGCTAACTGAGATTCAGAGGCGGGCTGCCACAAGCGTTCAGACAGGAGAACCTTGGTTCAGCCCAGAATTGCATGCGGAACTGGCGATACTGGAATACCCAGTCTATTTCCTTGACTTTGAGACCGTGAATCCCTCGATTCCGCGTTTTGCAGGCATGCATCCTTACGATCACCTGCCGTTTCAGTGGTCGCTGCACGTACTGCAAAAGCCCGGAGCGGAGCCGGAGCACTTCGAGTTCCTCGCTGAAGACGGGACTGATCTACGTCGCGAGTTCATTACTGCGCTATGCGATGCGCTGGGAGAATGCGGCAGCATCGTGGTGTACAACGCAGCGTTCGAGTCTCAGCGGCTTTCGGAGCTTGCCGCGTGGATCCCAGAATTCGCTGAGCGGATCAGGAGGATTCAGGATCGCCTTTGGGATTTGCTTCCCTTAGTTCGAAAACATTGTTATCACCCTGCGTTCGCCGGATCATATTCGCTAAAGGCGGTGTTGCCTGCGCTCGTGCCTGAGATGAGCTATGTAGGTATGGATGTTGCGGGTGGGCAGGACGCTGGGCTGGGGTGGGAATCGCTGGTGCGGGGAATTGTGGATCAAGGCGAACGAGAGCGTCTGAGGAAAGCACTGCTGGATTATTGCGGGCAGGATACGCTGGCCCTCATGAAGGTGCTAGAAAAGCTGCGGTCAGTTTCGACAGAATCGGATACGCAAGCTATTGACGGGAACCTCTAGCTAAGCTAGCCAAGCAGATCAATCACCAACAACAAGTTCGACGAAAACGCCAATCGGAGATCGATGCCGCCTCATTCGCCGCCGCAGCAGCTTCACGGACGACATACTCGGCACGCTCTATATCCTCTCGCAGCGGCGGCTGAGGACGAGTTAAAGGTGATGCGGTTCCGATGCGACATCTTAATGACCCATTCGCAAGTCGGGCGGTGATAAATAGAACGAATCTTGCTGCCAACCACTTGAGAAGCGGGTGAACTACTGCTGCTGGTAGCCGAAGACGGCTTAGTCCACGATGCACGCGGAAGCGGCGTCCAAGCGAAAGGCGGGGGCGTTATGATGGTTGACAACGATGACACCCGCTTTTGTTCAGCATTCCATGAGGTCATGTACCCGATAACAACGCATGCTGTGACATAGACCCAGAAGATAAAGGCTGGCATGTCTGCCTTGCCGACGCCTATCCCTTCACCGACTCCCTGAAGTAGCGGCACCCAAATCCAGAACAACAGCAAACCCACAAACCCATACTTGATCGCTCTTGTCCATGCCTGCCCGTTAACACGACTCCAATCCGCTGTTAGTGGAGTTGGTCTGGGCGTCGGAATTGCAGGCACGTGCGCTGGCTGAGATATTCCTGATGGGGTGCTGCTGCTCTGCTGGCTCCACGCCGGAGCAAACTGGTGTTGAGCACTCGCAGTATTACCATTTGCTGGAGCACTCGTGTCTTTACTTCGATACGAATATCAGACGGCGCCGTCATCCAAGCTGGCAGCTTCGATTTACGAGTCGCAAGATCGAGCAGAAAGGGTGCGTCCCCCGGTCTGGCTTTGGCAGCGCGGCTCAACGCTTCCGCCAATTGCGGAATCGGTTGTCCCATCTTTCTCAACTTTGCAACGAGCTTTGATGAATGAATCGAGATTAACAAAATCCGGCTTTGCGAAGATCAGATTTTCATCGTGAAAATCGCGCCACAGTTCAGGTGCTTCGGCAAGCGCAAGCAAGCTGAGATAGATGACAAGCGAAGAAAAGTTATCTAGCCCCAGATTGAAGTCTTTGAAGCTTCGGAGAGGATGTTGGTAGTGCGGATGACCTATTTCGTTGCTGTTCAATCCCTGCATTGCGGGAACAAACATTCCATCTAGATCAATCAATCGAAACTGCGAGTTTTGAATTATCAGATTTCCGTGTTGCAAGTCGCCATGTGCCGCCTGCGTCTCGCGAAGGCTCCCGATAACTTTCAGCCACTCGTCTGCCAAATGAGTGAGGGCAGGTTTATCGGCTAAAATTTGTTCTACGTAAAGATCAAGCGTCGGTCCATCTATCCATTCCATTGAGACAATTGGGTAGCGCCGACCTCCTACGAGAATACCGTCAGGATCAAACTCGAAACTAGTCAAATGGAGGTTTGGGTGAGCGTTCAGATGGGTGTCAATAAGCGAATATTGCCTTACGTTTCTCCAGTCGGTCGAGGGCAACATAGGGATCATTGCCGACCGCTTCCCAACGCCCCGCATAGCGAAGGTAGTATTCGGCTTCAGGATGATGTCCGAGCGTCTTGCCGTCAGCGTCGGAGGCGTGAAGCGGTTTTAGTCGGCCACGGGAAGCATAGACTGGCTTGCACATCTTGCGAGTGCCTTCGTGGACAATGCGGATGTAGAGCGTGATCTTCAGGTGCGGAATGCAATATTCCCTCTATGTGAAATACTGCGCTTCGCTGGAAAAACCGCGACTCACGAGAGAAAAGTGTATCCAGAAAGTGTATCCAAAGCTTTCAGGAATCCTAAGCCGCTGATTTTATGGCTCTGCGCAGGAATCTGAACAAGTGGTCGATTGACGTGGGTTTCCTAATGTTGAAGTTTTGCGTACGCTCTGTAGGATGAGCGAAAGTGAATGGACAAAGATTTTGGGATGG
>Ga0207646_10002753_pt1 | contig 20555 bp, 17 predicted proteins | sample KBSK5502metaG_FD_184343 | JGI IMG/M metagenome (GOLD analysis project Ga0207646, IMG submission 184343) | Corn, switchgrass and miscanthus rhizosphere microbial communities from Kellogg Biological Station, Michigan, USA - KBS K5-50-2 metaG... | ecosystem: Host-associated > Plants > Roots >...
GTCGGCAGGCTGGCAATCGCGAGCTCGATCGTCCGCGGCAACCCGATCGCCTCGGCGCAGACGTCGGGGCCGCCGTCGGTCAGGTCACGGATCGCCTCGAGCGTCGTCGTGTCGTCGTCGCCGGCCAGGACCGTCGCCGTCGCCCCGAGCGCGCGAGCGAGCTCGAGCTTCGCCGGGATCCGGTCGACCGCCACGATCGTGGCGGCGTTCGCGAGTGCGGCGCCGATCACACACGATAGCCCGACCCCGCCGAGCCCGATCACGACGACGCGCGCGCCGGGCCGGAGGTCGGCGGTCTTCGTCAAGGCGCCGACGCCGGTCGTGACGCAGCAGCCGATCAGCGCCGCGACCTCCGGCGGCGTCGCCGGATCGACCGGGATCGCCGCCACCGCGGGCACGTTCTGCCGATCCGCGAACGTGCCGATGGCGCTGTAGGTCAGGACGTCGCCACCCTCTCCGGGGACGCCCGGCCGGTGGAGCGCGGCTCGTCCGTTCGGCATCCGATGGGTGTAGGACGGGCTGGCCGAGCAGAGCCACGGGTCGCCGGCCAGGCAGGCCCGGCATCGGCCGCACGGCGTCAGCCAGGCAAGCGCGACGAGCGTTCCCGGTCGGAGTTCCGGATGGCGCTCGGCGACCCCAGCCCCGAGCTCCTCGACGAGCCCGGCGCCCTCGTGACCGAGGACGATCGGACCCGCCCGCTCCCATTCGCCGTCCCGGACGTGGAGGTCGGAGTGGCAGACGCCCGACGCGAGCATCCGGACCCGCACCTCGCCTTCGCCCGGCGGGTCGAGCTCGAGCTCCTCGATCCGCGTCGGCACGCCGGGCCGGTCGAGGACCGCCGCCCTGATCATCGTCCGGCCGCGCGGTGCCGTGTCGCGGTCCGCGATCCCGCTCATCGCAGCAGGATCGCACGTCGCGCCTCCCCCGTGGCCCTCTAGACTTCGACGGTGCCCCGTTATGTCCCCGAGGATTCCCTCCAGAGCCCGCGCTTCACCGGGCCATCGACCTTCGCCCGGCTGCCCCACGTCCGGACTCTCGAGGAGGTCGACGTCGCGATCGTCGGCGTTCCCTTCGACACCGGTGTGACCTACCGGGTCGGCGGGCGGTTCGGACCGAACGCCGTGCGGGCGGCCAGCGTGATGCTCCGCCAGTACAACGCGAACCTGGACGTCAAGCCGTTCGACGTCCTGTCCTGCGTCGACTACGGCGACGTCTCGATCGTGCCCGGCTACACCGAGCGCAGCTACGCGGCGATCGAGGCGGCGGTCGAGCCAATCGTCGCCGGCGGCGTCGTTCCGTTGCTGATCGGCGGCGATCACGCCTGCACCCTGCCCCATCTCCGGGCCACCAAATCTCGCGGGCCCGTGGCGGTCATCGACTTCGACTCGCACACCGACGCCTGGGACTCGTACTTCGGCGAGAAGTACAACCATGGGACATGGATGCGACGGGCGATCGAGGAGGGCCTCGTCGACGTCGGGCACTCGATCGAGGTCGGGCTCCGGGGCTCGATCTACGAGGCGGGCGACTGGACGGGCCTCCGATCCGAGCTCGGGCTCGAGTACCTCACGACCGAGGATGTCTTTCGGCTCGGGCCGGCGGCGGTCGCCGCGGCGATCCGGGAGCGGGTCGGCGACCGGCCGGCGTTCATCAGCTTCGACATCGACGTCGTCGATCCGGCGTACGCGCCGGGCACCGGGACGCCCGAGGCCGGTGGGCCGTCGGCCCGCGACCTGCTGGCGATCCTCCGTGGCCTGACGGGCATCGACTTCGTCGGGTTCGACGTCGTCGAGGTCATCCCGGCGTACGATCCGGCCGGCCAGACGGCGACGTTGGCGGCGAACCTGGCCTACGAGATGCTGTCGCTCGTCGCACTTCGGCGATCCGCTTGAGCGGCGGGGCCGAGTGGCGGAGCCCGCTGCCCGCGGGCTTCCGCTGGCCGGAGGGCGTCCGGGCGGCCGCCTGCGTCACGTTCGACGCCGACGCCGAGAGCCCGCTCCTGTTCGACGATCCGGGCACCGCGGACTGGCTCGACACGATGAGCCACCAGGCGTACGGCCCCCGGACCGGGATCGCCCGCATCCTCCGGGTCCTCGACCGTCAGCGGGTCGCCGCGACCTTCTTCATCCCGGGCTACACGGCCGAGCGCTGGCCCGCGATCTGTCGCTCGATCCGGGACGCGGGCCACGAGATCGCCCATCACGGCTATCTCCACGAGGGCGCCCACAGCGCCGACGCGGACCAGGACGCGTGGATCGTCCGGGGGTTCGCCGCGCTCGACGAGGTCCTCGGTGTCCGGCCGATCGGCTACCGGGCCCCGAACTGGGAGCTGACGTACGAGACGCCGGCGATCCTCGCCCGCCACGGCTTCCTCTACGACTCGGGGCTGATGGACGCCGACTATCCGTACCTGCTGGCGACGACGGAGGCGCCCGGTGCGCCGACGATCGTCGAGCTGCCGGGTCACTGGGCGCTCGACGACTGGGAGGCCTACAACTACCTGCCGGGGATCACCGGCTCGGGCGTGATCTCGAGCCCGGCCGACGTCCTCGCCCGCTGGACGCTCGAACTCGAGGCCCTGGTCAAGGAGGGCGGGCTGTTCATGCTGACGAACCACCCCTTCGTCTCGGGCCGGGCGTCGCGCGCGGTCGCCCTCGAGCAGCTGATCGCACGGGCCTGCGAGATCGACGGGCTGTGGGTCGCAACGGCCGCCGAGATCGCGGCGCACGTGGCGACGCTCGGGCTCGAGCCGGTCGTCCATCGCCGCCCGATCCTGCCCGGCTGACGTCGACGGGAAAGGCAAGACCCCCGGCGCCGGGCGCCGAGCGTCTTGCTCGCGCGGCCGGACTCCTCCAGGAGCCGTCGGGTCAGGCTCGGCGGAGTGCCGTGCGAGCCCCGAACCAGTAGATGACGAATGCGACGATTCCGCCCACGTAATAGGCGAGGTCGGCGCCGTGCAGGTAGGTCGCGGTCACGTAGTTGAACGGACCGCCCACGTTGTACCCCAGCGTCGAGTTCTGGAACGGGATTCCGACCAGGAATCCAACGACCAGCGCGACAAGCGCCACCGTTCCGGACGGCAGTCTCGCGAAGTCGACGATCGACATCGCGTCCGCCTTCCTGCCTCGCAGCCACCAGTCCGCAAGGACGACGCCAACAAACGGGGTGATCCAATAGCTGATGAACAGGATGAAGTTGATGAAGTTTCCGGCGAAGTCCCCGTTGTACTGGAGGAACAGCGTAAACAGGAATCCCAGGACCGCGACAGCCGCCGCCGAGTACACCCGCGGGATCCGGAGGCCAGCGGCCTGCAGCGAGAGCGATCCCGTGTAGTCGTTCATCGCATTCACGGCGATCGTCCCGATGGCGATGGCAACCATCGCCAGGGCAGCCACGACATTCCCGCTGCCACCGAGGACCTTGTAGATCGTGTCGCTGGATTCGCCACCCGTAGCTGCGCCGGCCACGAGCAGCCCGAGGATCTCGAGCCATCCGGACGCGATCGCCATTCCGCCAAACGTGTACCAGAAGACCTTCCGAGTGTCCGCGTCGACCGGCAGGTAGCGGGAGTAGTCCGAGGCGTACAGGCTCCAGGCCAGGACGAAGCTCGCGACAATGGCGACATATGCGATAAACGCGCCGATCTTGTCGGCACCATCGAAGCCGTCGGCTAGGCTCGTGTCAGCTTGGCCGACAATCGAGATCGTGAGGATGACGAACATCACCCCGAGGACGATCGCCATCCACTTCTCGAACGTATGGATGGCCTCGTACCCGACGATGCCGAGCAGCGCCTGCACGGCGATGATGATGAGGAGGGCTCCCCAGAACGGCAGGGCGGGAATGAGGATCGTGATCGCAATTGCCCCGAACACGCTATTGATCCCGTCCCAGCCGATCGTGCTCAGCCAGTTCAGCAGGCCTGGCAGGACGATCGACTTGCCAAAGGGCAGCCGGGCCGCCGGCATCTGGGCGAGGCCGAGCTTTGGGCCCATCGTGCTGAGCAGCGCGACGAAATACGAGCCGAGGACGTTCCCGACGATGATCGCGAGCAACCCCGTGACGAAGCCGAGCTTCAGGAAATCCGCGGTGACGAGCGTTCCGATGAAGAACGCCGCTGGAACGAGGTTTGGCGTGAACCAGACCGTGAAGACCCGACCCACAGATCCGTAGCGGGCGGACTCCGGGATCGGATCCATTCCGTGCGATTCAATCGACAGATCGCCTTCGCGACTGGGCATGCCCTGCCCGGTGAGAAGACCGGCCGTCATCCGACCACTCCCTTCCTGCTGGCGCCCGTCCTCAGGACGGCACCGTCTCTCTTGCGCTCGCAGTGGCGAGCTCGCCCCGTCTACGGTCGTGGGTGTACGTCACAGGCTGGGCGATCCCGTCGACGTGCACGGTGCTCCGTGCCGGTTCCGTCTCGGCGACGATCCGGCCCCGGCGAACCACCCATCGCGCCGCCGGTCGGAGGCGGATCGCCTCGGCCTCGTCGACGCAGTCGAAAACCACGAAGTTCGCGGCTAGGCCCTCCTTCACTCCCCACTCGATCCCGGCTGCCCGGGCCGGGTTCGTCGTGACCATCTCCCAGGCCCGGAAGAGCTCGGTGCGGCCGGTCATTTGGGCGACGTGGACCAGCATCGAGAGCGCGTCGAGCATCGAGCCGCGGCCCAGCGGGTACCACGGGTCCATGATCGAGTCGTGGCCGCACGCGACGTTGACCCCGGCCGCATCGAGCTCCTTGACCCGGGTCATGCCGCGCCGCTTCGGGTACGTGTCGAACCGGCCCTGGAGGACGATGTTGTCGAGCGGGTTCGCGACGATCGTCACGCCGGCCACCTTGAGGATCTGGAGCAGCTTGAAGGCGTAGGCATCGTTGTAGGAGCCCATCGCCGTCGTGTGGCCCGCCACGACCCGGCCCTGCATCCCGTCGCGAATCGTCCGGGCGGCGACGACCTCGAGGAAGCGGGAGTGCTCGTCGTCGGTCTCGTCGCAATGGAGATCGATCGGGGCGCCGGTCTCGCGGGCGAGGTCGAAGAGGAAGTGGACCTCCTCCACGCCGTCCTCGCGGGTCCATTCGTAATGGGGGATCCCGCCGATCACGTCGCAGCCGAGGCGCATCGCCTCGCGCATCAGCTCCTTGCCGTTGGGGAACGACAGGACGCCGTCCTGGGGAAAGGCGATCAGGCGGAGCTCGACGATGTCGCGGACCTCGTCGCGCAGCTCGATCAGCGCCCGCAATGCCGTCAACGACGGATCGCAGACGTCGACGTGAGAGCGGATGAGGCCCGTGCCTTGGGCGACCTCCCAGAGGATCGCCTCGCGAGCGCGCCGCTTCACGTCTTCGTGGGTCAGCGACGGCTTGCGCTCGGCCCAGGTCTGGATGCCCTCGATCAGCGTCCCGGATTGGTTGTAGCGCGGCTCGCCGACCGTGAGCACGGCGTCCATGTGGACGTGCGGGTCGACGAGGGGAGGGGAGAGGAGCCGGCCCTCGGCATCGAGCTCCGGGCGTCCGTCGGCGGGGATGCTGCCTGCGGGACGGATCGCCGCGATCCGGTCGTCGTCGACGAGGACGTCGGATGGGTCGACGGGACGGCCCAGCGTGGGATGGACGCGCGCATTGCGGACCAGGAGCCCGGTCGTCGCCACCTGCACCTCTGGTGTGACTCGCGGCAGTGTGCGGCGCAGCAACACGCAGAGTCAAGGTTTCCGGCAGCCGCCGCGGGGGCGTGAGTCAGTCAGGGCTTCCGGATGCCGCCGCGGGCGGCGATGAGGCGCGGTCGGTCAGCCGGGTGTGATCGTGACCGTCCCGACCATGCCGTAGGCCTCGTGGCCGGGCAGGTGGCAGATGAACTGCATCGACCCCGCGCTGGCGAACGTCACGGTCGTCCGCTTCTGCGAGAGGGCCGGGATCGAGATCTCCGTCGGTCGGGCGTCATGGACCGGTTCGGTCCCGGTGCGGTGGCGCTCGTGGGTCGCCGCGTCACCGACGATCCACTCATGGTCGATCGGATCGGTGTTCGTGATCACGAACGTGACCGGGCGGCCGACCGGGACGGTCACGCTCGCCGGCGAGTAGTGCGAGTAGTGGATCGTGATCTCGACGACGATCGGGTCGTTCGAGCGGGCGACGACGTTCGCCAGGATGCCCGTCAGGAAGGCGATCGCGAGGCCGAGGCCCAGCCCCGCGACCGCCCGTTGGATCCGCATCGTTCGCTTCGCCGGAATGAGAGCGCGTCGTCGTCCGCGGTCAGGCAGCCATCCGGCTCGATGGCCGCGCCTTCGCGACCATCCCGAGCCCGAGGAGGCCCAAACCGGCGAAGCCGACGGCCAGGAGCAGTCGGGCGAGATCGACCGAGGTCGGCGTGGCCGGCGCGCCCGGCAGGGCGAGACCGGCATCGACCGCCGACGGGGCGCCGGCCCCCGACGCGTCGACCGCGAGGTCGTACGTCAGCTGGCTGGCGACACCATCGACCGCGACCTGCGTCAACCAGCCACTCGTCGGGATCCAGCCCATGCCACGATCGGAACGAAGATCGGCCAGGAGGCCGTCGCTCGCTGCCGCGCTATGGGTCAGCCGGATGCCGTTTTCGCCGGTCGGGGCGGGGAGCAGGGCGGGCGAGTGGTCGGTCAGGAGGAAGACGTCGGCCTGGACGTTCTCCTGGCCTGTCTTGCCGAGGGCGAGGATCCGCAGGGGAACCCAGGGATTCTTCGTCGGGATCGTGATGTGAACCGGCGTCCCATCACCGATCTGCTGACCACGCTGCTGCGCGGCGTTGGCGTCGAACGCGGCGGCCAAGAAGATCGGGCTGCGCTCGGCGTAGAAGTCGAGGACCTCCGGTGCATCGGGTGGCAGGCGGAACCCGTGCTTCGTCGCCCACTGCCCGATGTCGGCCGCGCCACCCTTGAGCACGGTGATGTCGAGCGCGTCGATCTTGACCTTCATGAGCTCTTCGGCGCCCGACGCCGCGGGAACGGCCTGCAGCCGAAGGGCATCATCGGCCGCGAACGGAGACGTCTCGCGAATCAGCCGCTGGAGGGTCCAGTCACCACCTTTCTCGACGCTCGAAGGAACGCCGGGAAGGGGCGTGATCGACCCGAAGGCGCCGCCGCCGCCCGCAAACTGGAAGGCGGTGACGTAGTGCTCGACGCCGTCGTGGTAGCCGGCGAAGGTCGTCGTCCGCAGGAGGTTGACCGCCCCGTTGGGGCCGATCAGCCCGCCGCAGGCGAGGGCCGGGGTGACTGCCAGGAAGATGCCGAGCATGGCCGCAGGAATTCCGATCCCCAGCCGGCCCATCGGCCCGAGGTGTCGCATCGCATTGCCCTCCCGGGGCTGGCCGGTCCGGGCGGACCGGCGGTTGCCGGCCCTGACGCCCGACCACGCGATGCGGTTCCTCGGGCTGATGGCCTCTCAGAGCTCGCCCTCAGGTCTCGGAGGGTCCATCGCAAGTGAGCGGGCGTAGACGCCCGCCCGGCGGCCCAGCCGGCCTCAGCTCGTCGGCCGCCAGATCTTGATGTCGTCGATCCCGGCCTCGACGAGGCTGTTCGGACCGCCGTCGGTCGCCTGGAAGACGAGGTGGACCGTGCGGTCGTCCGGGCTGGTGACGTCGACCTTGGCGGTCCGCCAGCTGGCGCCGACCGTCGCCGCGTTGCCGGTCACCGACCAGACCGGCGTCCGCACGCCCAGGTCGTCCTCGAGGAAGAGCGTCAAGCCGTCGGCGGCACTGCTCGGCCCATGAGCAAAGGTGTATCGGAACGTGAGGAAGCGCGGGTCGGGGCTGCCCGGGATCGAGATCGCCGTGCTTCGCAGCGTCGTCGTGCCGTCGAGGTCGGCGGCGTTGATCGACGTGCCGGCGGCGAGGCCGGTGATGAAGGCATACCTGCCGGAGGCGGTGCCGTCGGGCTGCATCCGGAGGCCGTTGAACGTCGTGGGCTCCGGGTTGCCGCGGGCGAAGCGGGCGGCCGCCGGCGCCGTGTCGGTGCCGTCCGGATTGACCTGCCAACCCCGACCGATCTCGGTGTCGTCGTAGAAGGGGCCGCAGTACTGGTCGGCCTGGCCGACGGCGGCGTATGGGCAGCCCGCGGCGCTGATCAGGTAGAGCAGGGCCGCCCGGTTCCGGGCCGTCTGCGGCGCGATGTTCTCGTCGGCTGGGTAGTGGTCACCCCAGACCGTCGGCGTCTCGGGCGGGTAGAGCTCCCACGTGAAGGAGAAGATCCGTTGGGCGCCGTACAGCCAGTCGATCTCGTCGCCGTCGGTGATGTAGAGGTCGCTGGACTGCTCGGGCTTGTAGCCGTTCCTGGCGGCCATCGCCCGGCCGAGCGCGACGAACGTCGCGTGGTCGATCGGCGTCATGTCCGACGGGATGTCCGTCTTCGTGTGGCCGTAGGGCCAGAGGATCAGCTGGCCATTCGTATGGAACGTGATGTGCGCCCGGATCTGCTGGATCCCGCCGATCACCCGGCTCCGCACGAAGTTCCGGACGGCGCGTGACTCGGGCGCCGACAGCGCTCGAGCGCCGCGGTACGTGATCGAGGCCGGATTGCCCGACGAGCCGCCGCAGCAGCCCCAGTCGTATTCGTAGTTCCGGTTCAGGTCCGTCCCGATCGCGCTCGTTCCCGCGTTCGGCTGGCGGTTCTTGCGCCACGCGCAGTACGGCGGATGGCTGCTGTGCGTGCACGTCAGGTCGTAGACGAAACCATCGGGGTTGACGGCGAAGATGATCCAGATCTCGCGGCTGTTGACGAGGTCCGTGATCTGGGTGTCGGTGCCGTAGTTGTCGGCGAGCAGGTGGAGCAGGTAGAGCGCCTGCTCGACCGTGAGGTGCTCGCGTGCGTGATGGAGGGCGTCGAACAGGACCTCGGGCTCCGCCTCGTCGGTCGCGACGTTGTCGCTGATCTTGGCCGCCCAGATGTCGCGACCCTGGTAGCTCTTGCCGATGCTGAAGACGTGGACGATGTCCGGATGGGCCGTTTCGACCGCGTGGATGTCGGTGACCATCTCGGTGTAGTTGTGGTAGAGCGAATCCTTCGGCGGGAAGTCCGCGGCCGCGGCGGGCGCCGCCGAGAACGCGAGCAGGGTCGCCGCCAGCAGCGACGCGAGAGCCAGGAGGGGACGGGAGGCGCGCAGTCGTCCGATCATGCCGGTAGGGTGGACGGGCCGGTGACCGGATGCAACCCCACGAGGGAGCGCGCGAGCGCAGTACGAAGGGGCCAGCAGGTCCGGTGGCCGTCCGGTGTCGTGTCGGGCGCTCGCTCAGCCGACCGTGACCGGCAGCCGGACCTCGATCCGGGTCCCCTGGCCCGGCGGACTCGTGGCCGCGATCGTCCCGCCGTGGAGCTCGACGAGGCCGCGGGCGATCGCGAGGCCGAGCCCGGTGCCGCCCGTCGTGGTCGAGCTGCTGAACCGCTCGAAGACGTGCGGGAGCAGCTCCGGCTCGATACCGGTTCCCGTGTCGGCCACCACGAGCTCCACCCACGACCCATCGAGGCGGCCCGTGATCCGGATCGTGCCACCGGCCGGCGTGTGGCGGATCGCGTTGCCGACGAGGTTGCCGAGGACCTCCCGGATCCGGACCGGATCGATGTCGAGGAGGGGGACTCCGTCATCGACGTCCGCGTGGACGGCGACGCCGGCAGACCCGGCGGCCGGCTCGAACGCCGTCGCCACGTCCGTCGCGAGGATCGCGAGATCCGTGGGCTCCCGGTGGAGGGACAGCGAACCGGCTTCGGACAGCGCCAGGGTCCGGAGGTCCTCGACGAGCCGGGTCAGGACCTTCGTCTCGTCGAGGATCGCCGTGAGATGCGTCTCGTCGGCCGGGTGGACCCCGTCGATGATCGCCTCGACATTGCCCTGGACGACGGCGAGCGGCGTCCGCAGCTCATGGGTCACGTCGGCCAGCAGGCTCCGCCGCTGGGCCTCGTCCGTCTCGAGGCGGGCAGCCATCGTGTCGAACGCCCGGACGAGGTCGCGGACCGGTCGCGGTCCGCGGACGGGTTGCCGGACCCGGGCCGAGTAGTCGCCGGCCTCGAGGCGCGAGGCCACGTCGACGAGCTCGTCGAGGACGGCGCCCGAGCGGCCGACCGAGCGCGCGGTGTGGACGAGCGTCCACACGATCGCAAGGCCGACGGCGATCGCGACGACCCGGATGAACGCCCCGGCCGGACCACCGGCCGTCAGGATCCCGCCGACGAAATGGGTCGCGAGCGAGGCGAGCCCGATGAAGCCGATGAGGAACACCAGGCCGAAGAGGCAGCCGAAGCCCCGCCACGGCGCCCGCCGGCCGGTCGGCGGCCACGCCTCGTCCTCGGGCCACCACGGTGGACGTGGGCCGTCGGGCGGCGGTCCCCAGCCGCCATACCGGCGTCGCCGCCGCATCACGGGCGGTCGTCGACGAAGCGGTAGCCCACGCCGTAGACGGTCAGGACATGCTCGGGCCGGCGCGGATCCGGCTCGAGCTTGCGGCGGATGTTCTTGATGTGGGTGTCGATCGCCCGCTCGTACGAGTCGAAGGCGACGCCATGGACCGCGTCGAGGAGCTGTGATCGGGTGAAGATCCGGCCCGGCTGGCGGGCCAGAGCCGCGAGGAGCTGGAACTCCGTCGGGGTGAGGTCGATGGTCCGGCCGCCGAGATCGGCCCGCATCCTCGGCACGTCGAGGATCAGCTCGCCGGCCCGGACGATCTCGTCCGTTGACGGCTCGCCACGCGTGTCGGCGCGGCGAAGGACCGCCCGGACGCGGGCGACCAGCTCGCGTGGGCTGAACGGCTTGGTCAGGTAGTCGTCCGCCCCGAGCTCGAGCCCGAGCAGCTTGTCGAGCTCATCGTCGCGGGCCGTGAGCATGATCACCGGCAGGTTCGAGTCCCGCCGGATCCGGCGGGTGACGTCGAGACCGTCGAGGCCGGGGAGTCCGAGGTCGAGGACGACGAGGTCCGGTTGCTCGCGTCGGACGACGCCGAGCGCCGCCTCGCCGTCCGCGGCCGTCCGCACCGCGAAACCCGCGTGCTCGAGGTAGTCGCGGGCCAGGTCGACGATCTTGGGCTCATCGTCGACGACGAGGATCGTCTTCATCGCCGTTCATCCTACGGGTCGCGGGGTCGCGTCAGGGACGGAGAGGGAGAGGCGCGGTTGCTGCGCCTCTCCCGTGCGAGCTCAGCTTCCGGTCGGCTTGTCGCCGCTCCCGGCCTGGCCCTTGTGCCACTCGTCGTGGATCTCGCGCGCCCGGCTCTCCCAGGGGCTGCCGCGCCAGTCGCCGTGGCCCTCCCCGCGGCCGTGGCCGTAGCCGCCCGGTCCCCAGCCGCGCCGTCCGCCGAACGCCGCCCGGATGAGGGCGAAGACGAGGAACAGGAACAGCAGGGTCCCGAAGAAGCCGAAGAAGCCGTGACCGAAGCCCCAGCCGTACCCGACATACGGGGCGACGGGGTAGCCGCCGGGCGTGACGACGACATTGCCGGTCTGGGCGAGGCCGGTGCTGACGCCCGCGTCGTAGGCCATCACGCCGATGCCGACGATGGCGCCGATCACGACGATGGCGAGGAAGATTCGGGCGACCGATCGTCCGTTCATGTGAATTCGTTCTCCTTTGGTTGGCTCCGTGGATCGATGGCTTCATCCTCGGACCCGGTTGTGGAGCGAATGTGTGGACGGCGCGGAGAGACCGCGGAGGATCGGCCGCGGGAGGTCGGCGTCACGCAGGACCGTCGCCGGATCCGGGATGGTCGATCCGGGGGATGACGGCACTTGCCTTCCGGGCGATACTTTGGTCGCGAGGTCCGTCACCGGAAGCTCAATCCCAGACGCCGCCCCCCAGGCAGAGAGCCCCGACCCGCTCGGCTTGCGCTCACCGCAAACCGCCTCGCATCCGCGACTCCACCCTGCGCCTTGCTCTGCCCGGACCCGGCTGTGTCGATCGTCGTCGTCGCGTGGTCAGCGCGACGTCCGGCAGACAGGAGGCATGAGTCTTGCTCGGTTCATCGAACGGCGCCCAGCGGGCGTCCCGCCGCTCCCATCTCCGATCCCTCACGGCGCTTGTCCTCGCCGGCACCGTCCTCGGGTCCCTCGCCGCGGCCCCGTCCGTCGCCGCCACCACCGCCGGCACCGTCCGGATCCCGGCCGTCACGACTCTGACGACGACCACCATCGATCGGCCGTGGCTCTCCGTCGAAACGTTTGAGCTCGCCCTCGTCAACTGCACTCGCACCGGTGGCTGGGTGCTGAAGGACGGGACGTGCAGCGGGTACGGCAGCGGCCGCTACAGCGCGTATGTCCGCCCGCTCGTGCGCTCGATGGCCATCTCCGACCGCGTCAGCCGCCCGTACGCGAAGCTGCTCGCCGTGCGGAACCTGTGCTCGCATTTCGCCGATCACGACCCCGGGTACCGTCTTCGCCGAGCGGGCTTCCTCCACTGGACGTGGGGCGAGAACATCGGCTGTCGCGACGGGTACTCGAGCGCGAAGGCTGCGGTCCTCGCCTCGCACCTCTACATGCAGGCCGAGAAGGCGACCAACGGGGGCCATTGGAAGAACATCAAGAACCCGGCCTATTACTGGATCGGGATCGGGGTCTGGCGCTACGGCAGCCGGACGCGCGTCGTCACCGACTTCTACAAGTGACCCACGGGTCGCGATGACGGAATCGAGGCCCGGCCGGCAGGCCGGGCCTCATCGATTCTCGGTGAGCGGCGCTGCGTCGTCGCCGAATCAGTGGAGGGCGAGCGCCCGGCGGCTGAGCTCATACGCGCGGGCGTGGTCGCCGGCTTCGGCCGCGAGCTCGCTCCACTCGGTGAGGACCTCGCGGAGGCGGCTCGTGGGACCCTGCTCTGCGAGCTCCGATGCGTTCTCGAGCAGCGTCGTGGCCGTCGCCGCGTCGCCCCGCCGGCGGGCGGCCCGGGCCCCCGTCAGGAGCGCCGACAGCTCAGCGCGTGTGTTCCCGACGCGATGGGCCTCGTCGGCGGCGTCGGCCGCGAGCGTCGCTGCCCGCTCATGGTCGTCGCGGCTGAGGGCGATCTGGGCCTCGGTGTCCCCGATGTGGGGCAGCCGGAAGGTGTCGCCGACGGCTTCGAGACCCGAGCGTGCCGTCGCCGCGTGTCGCGCGGCTTCGCCGAGGTTGCCGAGCCCGAGATAGGTCATCGCCAGCTCGCCCTCGATCGCGGCGGCTTCTCCGCGAGCATCGATCGCCCGGAACAGACTCAGGCTCTCGATCCCGGTCCGAATCGCGATCTCCAGGTCGCCGGCGAGCCGATGCGCATACGCGAGCGAATGGAGGAGGGTCGCCCGCCGCCGATCGTCGAGGTCGACCCCGAGCGCCCGGGCCTCCTCGAGCAGGCCGATCGCCGTCGTCGGGTCGCCGGCATGCGTTGCGACCGCCGCCAGGGCGATCAGGGTTCGCACACGCAGGTCGGGATCGGCGTCAACGCCGGCCTGAGCCGCGAGGAGCTCCTCCAGGAGCGCTCGAGCCCGGATCGGATCGTCGGCGGTGTGGTGTCCGGCCGCCAGCCAATACGTCGCGCGGCGCGCCTCGAGATGACGGTTGCTGGCCTCGAGCAGGGCCTGGGCCTCCGTCGCGGCCGTGATCGTCTCCAACGGCCGACCGAGGCGATGCATCGCCTCCGCGAGTCCAAGCATCGACATGCCGCGCTCGAGGCCGGCGGGTCCGTCGTCGAGGATCGACTGGAACCGATCGGCGGCCGCCTGCCAGTCGCCGCTCGCCAGGCGCAGCTCCGCCTCGATCCTTCGCCAATGGGTGTCCTCGTCCGCGAGGAACTCGCCAGGGACCGTGCCGAGCCGTCGGGCCAGGAAGCGGAGGGCGGCCATCGAGGGCTTGATGAGACCGTTCTCGAGGGCGCTGATGTAGGCCTTCGTGTAGCGCGGCTCCGCCAGCTCCCGTTGTGTGAGGCCCGCCCGCGTTCTCGCGGCCTTCAGCCGGGCCCCCACTTGTCGAGCGAGATCGAGATCCTCGGCCGCGAGGCTCCGACGGGTACGGGTCGTGGTCGGCATGTCGCGCGGATCATACGCGTTCGTACAAGCCGCAATTGACTCAGTCCGCGGCGCGGTCCGCTCCTGGGCGGCGTCTTCGGGCGTGTCACTCGTGACGAACGGGTTTATCAATACTTGCGCATTGCGCCACCGTCTCTACCATGAGCGGTGCTTCCTCGTGCCTCGGGCTCGGGCCGAAAGGAGCACCTCCAGTGCGAATCCACCGAGCCCGTGCCTTCCTTGCGTCAATCGCGTTCGCGGCTACCGCCCTCCTGGTATCGGTCGCAACCGTCCTTGCCGACGGCGGCGGACCAGGGCCCATCCCGAGGTAAGGGACCGAGCCCCCCGGACCCAGAGACCCCCAGTCCAACATCAGCCCGGCCCGAGGCTCGAGGATCAGCGCGCCCCGGTGCGTCGCAGGCTCTGACTCAGCGCGAGATCAGGCCCGCGCCCTCGGCTGCCACCACCAGGACGACCGCCAGCACGATGAGGATCGCGACGGCTTCCCACGTCGCCCGCTCGCTCGGCCGCCGCAGCCGCGAGGACCGACGCCTCGAGGGATCCGCCTCGATCATCCGCTGACCCGCCTCGACAACGCCGCCCGCTCCCGCCGCCGTCGCGCGGTCAAGGGACGGGCGAGATCCACGATCTCCTGGGCCCGGTCCCGCGATCGTGCGTCGAAGAACATGCTCACGGCCTCCTGGCCGCCGACCCAGATCGCGATCCGACCCGACGGCGGGACGCCAGGCTCGAGCCGGATGTGGCTGACGAGCTCGAGGGGGAATGACTGCAGTCCGCTGCGTGGGCGGCGCTCCTGGCCGTCGCGCGCCAGGATCAGGCGCTCGGAGGTGACGAAGAGCATCGCGCCGATCCCCCGCAGCGAGGCAAGGAGCTCCTCGGCGCGGTCAAGGTCTGGAGCGATCTCCTCGGGGCCAGCGTCCGTCGGGGCGGACGCCACCGGTCTCGCCGGCACGCCCGTCGGCGCGATCGATCGGCGCGGCAGGCGATTCGTCAGCTTCCGGTCCTCCCTGTCGAGTGCGGCCGTTGACCGGCCGGCGCGGCAAGGATACGGCATGAGATTGGAATTAGTGGACCGTCGGCTCTCGACCGTCCCACGCGCGAGCGTCGTGACGGATCGGCCTCAGGAGCGGCGACGGGCGTCCGTGCCCGGAATGCCACGCCGCTCGAGCTCGGCGGCGAGGGCCTCGAGGTCGTCGGCCGGCAGGTAGACGGCCGGAACCCGGAACGGGCCCCACCGCACGCGCTCGCGGAAGTCGACGCGGACGCCGCCATGGGGGCTGCCGCCGAACGTCACGTCGCCGTGGCGGTTGCTGCGCCGGACACCGATCGCCGTGATCCACAGCCACGGACCCTCGATCCGCCAGCTTGCCAGGTTCGCGACGGGCGTCCGGAACCGGTACCAGCCGAAGCGGACGTCGAGATCGCCGTCCAGATCGACCCACGCGTTGTCGCGGCGGACGCCGAAGAACATCAGGACCGGCCACGAACGGCGACCGACCCGGATCGGGAAGCGGACCGAGGGCATCGTCGCCAAGGGTAGGCGAGAAGCCCGAAAACGACGCAGCGCAGCCCGGCTGCACACGATGTGTCAATACCCGGGGTCAGTATTGACACGTGCGTGGTAGGATGGCGTCGTACGGCTTGTCAAGACTTGACAAGCCCCTCCTCATGTCCGGTCGGTCGTGGGAGGAACGGTCTGGCGCGGGAGTGCGGGACCCCGCGCGAATGGAGCCCGACGCGATCGGGCGGGAGGTCGATTTGGCGGTCGGCGTCGCAGCCGAGGTCAAGAACAAGCTCAGCGTCGTCGACGTCGTCGGCGAGACGGTGCAGCTGAAAAAGGCCGGCACGACCTTCAAGGGCCTGTGCCCGTTCCACGGCGAGAAGACCCCGTCGTTCACGGTCACCCCGGGCCGTGACACGTGGAAGTGCTTCGGCTGCGGTGAGGGCGGCGACATCTTCAGCTTCGTGATGAAGCGCGACGGCCTGTCGTTCCCGGAGGCGCTCAAGGTCCTGGCCACCAAGGCCGGCGTCGAGCTCGACGAGCGCACGAGCCGCGAGGACGCCCACAAGGCGCGGCTGCGGGACGTGCTCGAGAGCGCGATTGCCTTCTATCACGCGGTCCTGACCGGATCGAAGACCGGCCAGGCTGCGCTCGACTACCTCCGCGGCCGGGGCTTCACCGACGGGACGATCCAGAAGCAGCAGCTCGGCTACGCACCCGGCGGCTGGGACACGCTCGCCCGCCAGCTGGCCGCGAAGCGCCAGGTCCGCGCCGACGACCTCGTCGAGGTCGGGCTCGCCCAGGTCCGGCAGTCGGCTCGGGGCGGCGTCTACGACCGGTTCCGCGAGCGGGTGATCTTCCCGATCCGCGACATGAACGGCGGTCCGGTGGGCCTGGGCGGCCGGATCCTCGCGACCGCCGCGGCCACCGGCGACGACCGCGACCACGGTCCGAAATACCTCAACTCGCCCGCCACACCGCTCTTCGACAAGAGTCGGACGCTGTACCTGATCGACCGGGCAAAGGCTTCGATCCGCAAGACGAACCAGGCGGTGATCGTCGAGGGCTACACCGATGCCCTGATGGCCCATCAGGCGGGCTTCGAGAACGTCGTCGCGTCGCTCGGGACCGCTCTCACGCCCGGCCAGATCGCGGTCCTGACGCGCTATGGCAAGCGGATCGCCCTCGCCTACGATGTCGACGCCGCGGGCGAGAAGGCCGGAACGTTCGGGGTCAATGCGCTCGAGCGGATCATTCCCGATCTGGCCACGGAGGGCTCGGGGGTGGAGCTCGACGAGGTCCGGGTCGTCCGGCTCCCGGACGGCAAGGATCCCGACGAGGTCGTCCGGGCGACCCCGGACCGCTGGCGCGAGGAGGTCCGGACGGCCCAGCCGATCGTCGACTACCTGATCGACCAGCATGCAAAGGCGCTCGATCTCAAGACGCCCGGCGGCAAGACGCGGTTCGTCAACGCGATGGTGCCGACCCTTCGGGTCATCCCGCCGGTCATGCGCGACGCCTACCTCCAGACGATCCATCGCGTCTCGGGTGTCGAGGAGCGGACGGTCCTCGAGGTCCTCCACCAGCGACCCGAGGCCGTCGCGGTCCAGGGCCGGATCACCGCGGATGCCGTCATCGGCGCGGCGGACGCCCTGCCGGTGGACCGGATCCTCGACGCGATCACGCCGGTCGAAGAGGAGCTGCTCCGGTTGATCCTGCTCGTGCCCGATCAGCAGCTCCGGGCGGGCGACGAGATCGGTCCCGACCAGTTGCCGTCGACGCCGGCCCGGGAGCTGTTCCGGGCGATCGTCCGGCAGCGCGAGGCCGACGATCACGGCGTCCACCCGCCCTTCTCGATGGCGGCGCTGATGGCCGGTCTCGACGACGAGACCCGGGCGACTGCCCAGGCGATCCTCGCCAAGCCGTCGCCGGACCTCGTCCTGATCTCGTCCGAGCGGATCGTCTACGCGGTCGACCGCTGCCTGCTGCAGCTCGAGCGCCTGCGTCTCGATGAGCGGGCCGACTGGGTCGCCGCCGAGCTGCTCGCGGCCGAGGGCCATGGCGATCGCGAGTCGGTCGTCCGGCTCGTCGACCTCCAGCGCCAGAACAACGAATCCCGCCGTGCCGTCGATCGCCAGATCGAACAGGCCACGGTATTGGTGCGCGCTTGAACCAACCGACGACTTCACGTCTACACCCGACTGCGTTCGTCGCGGTTGGGCGTCGCTGGCAAGGCGACCCCGAGTACCGGAGCGAGCGGGCTTCAAGGCCCGTGAGCGAGGAACAAGGGGTCAACGCAGTCCAGCGGCGTCCAGGCCCGACAGCCGTTGACTAGGAGGCATTTGAATGGCTGATCCCCTGGACAAGCAACTCGTGGAAGCCGTCCTGACCCGTCCGCGCCGGGCGAAGGCCGACGTGGAGGAGGCGCGCCTCGCGACCCGCAACCTGCGCGCGGCGAAGGTCGCGCTGCCGGCCGTTGCCAGCGACGAGGACGACGACGACGACGATCTCGAGCTCGGCGCTGAGCCCGGGACCGACGGCGTCGTGGAGGTCGAGGCCGGCGACGTCGGGGTCGAGGTCGTCGGCGAGGACGGCGCGGCGGTCGACAACAAGCTGCCGACCGAGGCCCCCGCCAAGCTCGACGCGGCCGAGCTCGAGGAGCCGTCGGCCGAGGACCTCGAGGCGATCTCCGCCGACATGATCGGGATCGACGACCCGGTCCGGATGTACCTCAAGGAGATCGGTAAGGTCGCCCTCCTGACGGCCGAGGAGGAGGTCGTCCTCGCGAAGGCGATCGAGCTCGGCGAGCAGCTGGTCGAGGAGCCGTGGAAGGGCGTGGTCTCCCTCCACGAGTGGACGCTCCACGACACGGAGCGCAAGACCCGGACGACGAAGCCACAGCACCGGCTGCCGCTCGGCGACGAGGCGCACCGGCTCGTCCGCGAGGCCGTGACGTCAAAGCCGGCTGCCGACCTGCTCGTCGCGACACCCGACTTCCACCTGATCAAGGCCGGTCGCGATGCCCAGTCCGACGGCACGAAGGACCTCCTCAAGGAGGCCCGCAAGCTGACGAGCGTCTACAACGAGAAGCTCGACGCCGAGTCGTTCCTCACGCTCCTCGACTGGGCCTACCTCGCCGTCCATAACGGGGACCTCGACTCGCGCGACAACATCGGGCTGCGGGCGATCTACGACTGGACCCGCGACGAGGTCGCGTTCCCGGCGCTCGAGCGCTGGATCACGGCCGGCAACGACGCCGACCTGCTCAAGAAGATGGGCTTCGACCCGGAGGTGCCGCTCAACACGAAGCTGGCCCACCGCAAGGGCGAGCTCGTCCGGATCGGGCGCGACGCGCGCGAGCAGCTGACCTCGGCGAACCTCCGGCTCGTCGTCTCGATCGCGAAGAAGTACATCGGCCGTGGGATGTCGTTCCTCGACCTGATCCAGGAGGGCAACATCGGCCTGATCCGCGCGGTCGAGAAGTTCGACTTCGAGAAGGGCTTCAAGTTCTCGACCTACGCGACGTGGTGGATCCGCCAGGCGATCACCCGGGCGATCGCCGACCAGGCCCGGACGATCCGCATCCCGGTCCACATGGTCGAGACGATCAACCGGCTGATCCGCGTCTCGCGGCAGCTCCTGCAGGAGCTCGGGCGCGAGCCGACGGTCGAGGAGATCGCCGAGGCGATGTCGAAGGGCCAGGAGGTCCAGGTCACCCCGGAGAAGGTCCGGGAGATCATCAAGGTCTCGCAGGAGCCGGTCTCGCTCGAGACCCCGATCGGCGAGGAGGAGGACTCCCACCTCGGCGATTTCATCGAGGATCGCGGTGCGCTCGCGCCCGCGGAGGCGGCGTCGCACCAGCTCCTCAAGGAGCAGGTCGAGGCGGTGCTGGACTCGCTCACCGGCCGCGAGCGGCGGGTGCTCCAGCTCCGGTTCGGGCTGGAGGACGGCCGAGCCCGGACGCTCGAGGAAGTCGGCCGCGAGTTCAACGTGACCAGAGAGCGGATCCGCCAGATCGAGGCGAAGGCGCTCCGGAAGCTGCGCCACCCGAGCCGCTCGCGGAAGCTCAAGGACTACCTGGAGTAGCTCGGCGTCGGGGTCGCGGCGGGCCGGTCGGCGATCTGGAATCAGATGCAAGAACGCGCCGCCGCGTGCATCCAGTGGTTGAATGCGACCGGTAGCGTCGCGCTCGACAGCCCGCTTGGCGGTTGATGCGCCCGGCGTGACCCTCTGAGGCCGCGTTTGTGCGTCGGGCGCCGGAGTTCGAGCACGTCGGGTGCGCCCACGCGGCCAGTTCGGTCGCGTTCGCTCATCTGACGCAATCGGCCCCGCGGTTCTAGAGCAGGACGATCGAATTCCGAGCCGGGTCGACGCCCGCTTCGAGGAGCTCCAGTGCGCGGCGACCGTCAAGCGGGAACCGAGCGCGCAGCGTCGATCCCGGTCCCGCGACGAATGTCCGATTGTGGCGCGTGTCGGCAAGGAGGAGGATCAGCCAGTCCACGCCACCGTCGCGCTGCTTGAGGGCCAACCGCCGCTCGAGCGCTTGCACGTCGCGTGGGCGAGTTTCCGCTTCGACGGCTCCTCGCACGCTGCCTCGACCCTCAGGGATCCTGAACCCGCGAACGACCGCATCCCATGCCCGAAGATCGGCGGGGCCGGGGAGTGGCACTTCCGTTCGGCACACGAGGGACGGGTGAAGTCGACGACGAAATCGGTCGAGCAGGGCGATCTGCGCCGCGTCCCGGACGGCATCGCCCGCCGGGTAGAGCCGGATCGACAGATCCAAACCGAGGATCGCGGCGATCATCGCCAGCTTCGGGATCGGGACGTTGAGCGACAGTCCACGCTCGATCCGGCTGTACTGGGACGGCGAGATGCCCACTCGATGGGCGACGATTGCCTGCGACAAGGCCGCGTTGCGGCGCGCGCTACCAAGCTCGCGAGTGGTCGTCGAGACGAGCTCTCGACCGCGCGCCAGACCGATGTCCACCCGTCGCTCCCGGATCGCCATGCCGGTCAGGATCGCCAGCGAGGCTTTGCGGTTCGTTACGTCGTGGTTGGCG
>Ga0207646_10002755_pt1 | contig 20542 bp, 17 predicted proteins | sample KBSK5502metaG_FD_184343 | JGI IMG/M metagenome (GOLD analysis project Ga0207646, IMG submission 184343) | Corn, switchgrass and miscanthus rhizosphere microbial communities from Kellogg Biological Station, Michigan, USA - KBS K5-50-2 metaG... | ecosystem: Host-associated > Plants > Roots >...
TCCAGGGTGATCACGAATGTTTTGTGTTCGTCGGTGAGTTTTTCCTTCTTAAGATAAAGAGGCTTCTCCGCATCTTTCTTGCCGCTGAAGACGCCGATCTCAACGTAGTCGGCGAGCGGCACCGGAGTTTCCGCGCCGTTGCCATCGGCCTGCACCTTGCGAGCCTGAACTTCAAGGGTGACCTTATATTTCCCGTTGAGCATTTTCTGCGACGTGGCCGAGACGGCTTTGTTGTCGTAGAGGACGATTCGGTTGAAGCCATCATCGACCAGGTACTGAAGCTCGGGCGGGGTTTGGGCGCGGATGGCATCAACCAGCATCCGAGTATCGGGGTAGGGATAGTCCATGGTCTCGGAGGCGCGGGGATTGTCGTGGGCGTCGACCTGATTGTTGGCGTTGGCGTAGCGGTACTGCATGAGGAAGTTGTGGAGCGCGAGATCGAGTTTGTCTTCGCCGATGTAGTCGGCCAAGGTGTAGAGGATCTGGCCGCCTTTCTGGTACCAGACGTAGGGCTCGCGCTGGACCAAGGCGAGGGGCGGCTCATGGCGGGTTTCGCCGGCGCGTCCGCGCAGATAGCTATCGAGCTCGTGGCGGAGGTAGCGATGCATGAGATCGCGGCCGTACTTGTGCGCCATGACCTGCAGGGCGGAGTACTCAGCGAGGCTTTCCGACATCATGTTGGAGCCTTCAGCATCGGCGCCAATGAGCTGGTGGGCCCACCATTGGTGGCCGAGTTCATGGGCGGTGACGAAGTAGGTGAAGTCGATGTCGGTCGGTTTGAGGACTCGGCCGATGAAGCCGATACCTTCAGAGTACGGGATGGTGTTGGGGAAGGACTGGGCGAAGTTGCGATAGCGGGGAAACTCGAAGATACGGTACTGGGAGAACTGGTAGGGGCTATAGATGCGTTGATAATAGTCGAGGCCGGCACGGGAGCTGGCGAGCATGTCGTCGATGTCGTAGGTGTGGGCGGGGTCGTAGTAGACCGCGAGCGCGACCTCGCCGTTGGGCCCGTGGTAGGTCTCCTGCCGGACCTGATAGCGGGCGGAGATGTAAGAAAAGAAGTCAAGTATGTGGGTGGAGCCCATGCTGTATTCGAAGAAGCGGCGGCCATTGGCCTGCCATTCGCGCTGGAGGTATCCAGGGGCGATGGCGACCTGGTCCGGTGAAGTGCTGACAACGGTGTGATAGGTGATCCAGTCGGACTCCCCGCGGAAGAAAACGTTGTTCACGGCGTGGACGGGGTCACCGCGGTGGGCCATCTCTTCGAGAGCAGGAAGGCGCTCTTCGCGACGGCGGCGCGGATCGTCGAGCTCGACGTTGGTGTTGTAGCCGATATAGGGGACATAGTCCGAGTCAAAGAAGGTGCCGTTGTACGCGAACTCCGCAGGCTCGTTGCCGTCGCGGAAGCCCCGGGTCTGGTGGCCGACGTTGCAGGTGAGGGTGATAGTTTCGCCGGGCGCCAAGGGCTTTTCGAGGGCATAAATGGAGTACAGGTCGCGTGGTGCAGAGCTGACGAGGTGAAACGGACGATCGAATCGGACCTTGCTGACCGACTGTCTCTGATCGGTGAGATGGATCTGCGGGATCGGCTGGTTGGTCTTGTTCTGGAGAGTTATGCGGACGTTTCCGTCGAAGGAGCGGCGGTCAGGGTAGATATTGATGGCGGCATCGACGGCGGTGACCTTGGGCTGGAGGAGGTTTTCGTACTGTTTGAACTTGCGTTCGTAATCGGCCTGAATGTCGCGTCGCGCCTTGGAGTCTAAGTATTCGTTCGTTGAGCACGTGGGCATTGTAGAAGTACCAGGAGCCGGCGCCGGCGGCGATGAGGGCAAAAACAATAGCGAATGGGGCGAGCCGGGGGGCGAGGCGAAGGGCTTGGCGAGCACGGACGGGCAGGGAGTCCTCCGCTCCGCGCCGCGCCAAGGCGATGGAGATGACAGCCAGCACGGCCATGATCGCGAACCAGTAGGTGATCGACCAGAACAGCGCGGGGACGAAGTGGCCGTAGCCGTTCATGTCGGAGTAGGTATAGGTGGGGGTCTGGCCGATGAGGTAGAGGCTGTTCTCCCATCCGAAGCTGTAGAGGATGGGCATCAGCACGAAAAGCCCAATGACAATGGTGTGGCCCACAAACTTGTTTGAAACAATGGTTTGGATGAAGAGGGCGAAAAGTGCGAAGCCCAGGACCTGTGGGAAGGTCACGACGTAAAGTTCCTTGAAGTACTGCAGGAGTTCGTAATGATAGTAGCCGGCAATGGTCTGCATGAGTATGCCGACGAGCATGGCCACGGCGAGAAGGGCGGCTTCGACCACAACGATAGCCGTGAGTCGCGAGAGCCAGTCTGTGGACTCGCGCATGGGTAGAGCGTCGTGGATACCGCTGAAGTTGGCGTCGCGCTCGCGCCAGAGGAGTTCTGCGGCATAAAGGGCGGCGACAATGAAGAGGAAGAGCAGGGCGCTACCCTCGACGGCCTGAACCATGAGGTAGGTGACTGGCCAGACATTCTGTTCCGCGACGCGGCCGGCGAAGTGTCCATTGTTGATGCCGAAGACGATGAGTAGGGCGACAATCGCCCAGAACGGAATGTCGCGGAGAATATTACGTAGGCGGAGGCGGGATAGAGAGAGGTACTGGGCAAAGCTAGTGGCAGGGGTAAAGGCTTGATGCGCGAGGGGTAGGCCAGCGGTGATGCGCGAACGGACGGGCAGAGCCTCCGCCAGGTCCTGCATCTTCGCTTTCGCGGCGCCCCTGGGAGCGGGTGGTAAGGGCCTCCACCGACATCGGAAACAGAGCCCAAACCGTCCCCAGTGCTACGAGTCCCGCGGAGATCCAGAGCAGGCGGTTGTAGAGAAAGACACCGCCGGAAAGAGCGGGCGACCAGGTCACGAACAAGGTGTTTTTTTCGATGACTGTCCAATAGCGAGTGACGTCATCAAACAGCACTAGGCCGATGGGATCGAAAATGCCCGACCAGAAGCGCTCGAGCGAGCGGGTGGCGGAGAAGACCGTGAGGCCAATGACGTAGAGCATGAACAGGGCTACACCCTGGAGATAGACGATGAAGATCTTGCGGCTGAGGGCGGAGATGGCGAAGAAAAGGGAGCCGAGAAAGAAAATCTGGACCACGAGAACAGACAGGAATGGCTGCAGGTAAGACCAGAGATGATTGGGACCGATACGGGTGTGGTCTGCCCAAGGCGCGAAGGTACCAAGGAAGGTGCCGAGCATCATGCCGGAGAAGGCGAACACGGTGGTAACGAAAGAGCCCGCCCAGCGTCCGCCGAGGTAGGAGAATTTGGAAATGGGCTGGGTAAACAGGATCTGATAGGTGTCGCGCTGGAAGTCGCGGAGGATGGAAGTGCCAAAGATGGCTGCAATGACAATGATGCCGAAAAGCGCTGCACCGAAGTTATTGAAGGTGTTGGCAAAAGGAGAATTGAGGAGGACCTTGCCACTGCTGTTGCCGATCGTGCCAAAGCTTTCGGACGCGACGGAGAGAAAAGAAAACGTGAACCAGATTAAGAAGTAGACATAGGTGGACAGGCTCTTGAAGCGGAACTTGAGCTCGAAAGTAAAAAACTCCCAAAAGAGCGCCATGTAAGATCCTCCGTGTGCGAGGCGTTAATTCGGAAGCTGACCCTTAGCCTGCTGCGAGAGACTCAGGAAATATACGTCCTCAAGGTCGGAATCGACCGCGCAGAAGCCGTCGCCTGGAGAAGTGTCTGCGTACACACGTATCTCGTGCTGTCCACCCACCAGGTGAGTAGAGATGACGTGGAACTGAGTCTCCAGAGAGTGCTGTTCGTCGTCGGTTGCCACCAGCTTGGACCAGATCTTGCCCTTGAGGGCGGCAAGAGCAACGCTTGGAGCGCCCTCCAGGAGCAGCTCGCCCTGGGCAATAATGGCCATTCGGGGGCAGAGCTGGCGGACGTCATCGACGATGTGGGTCGAGAGGATGACAGTACGATCACTGCCAAGAGAGGAGAGAAGGTTCAGGAAGCGATTGCGTTCGGCAGGGTCCAGGCCGGCCGTGGGCTCATCGACGATAATGAGGCGGGGATTGCCGAGCAGCGCTTGGGCGATCCCGAAGCGCTGCTTCATGCCGCCGGAAAAAGTGGAGAGAGCCTTGTTGCGCACCTCCCAGAGATTCGTCTGCTGGAGCAGTGCGTCCACGGTTTCCTTGCGCTCGCCCGCAGAGGTCATGCCCTTCATGATGGCGAGGTGGTGGAGCATCTCGAGCGCGGAGATCTTGGGGTAAACACCAAACTCCTGCGGCAAGTAGCCAAGGATGCGGCGGACCTCGTCTTTCTGGCGGAGGACATCGATGCTGTCGAGGTTGATGGAGCCAGAGTCGGGGTCCTGGAGGGTGGCGACGGTACGCATCAGCGAACTCTTGCCGGCGCCGTTAGGACCCACAAGGCCGAACATGCTGTTGCCGATGGAGAGGGAGAGGTTCTTAAGCGCCTTTACCCCGTTTGGATAAGTCTTGGAAAGAGAATTGATCGTGAGTGCCACTGCTACCTCCAGATTTCGAGAATGCATCTCAGACCAGCACGATTCTCGGCATAACGGGAGATGGGGAGCTATTCTACTACCAACCGAAGATGTGGACTCGCCTGCGATGGCTCCCGAGTTCACCTCGGGGTGATCGCCGCCGAGATAGCCCAGGAAGTTGTGAGCCGTCCCGCGGTAGTGACGAGGCGTCTCGGGACTGAGTGCAGCCTTGAAGGAATGGAGATCCGTCAACGCAGGCATTCAACGGCGCGGTCGAAGAGTAATTTTCGGCAACACGGAAGTAATCCGTTTGGAGAAATACGTCTTCACCTGAATGTTGAAACCCTCCACGGGTTGGAAATTCCAGCAGCGGGTTCGCTTGTTTCCTCTGGATGACGAATTGACGGCCCGAAAAGGAACTCGGCCTTAACTGAGCGCTTATGGGGCTTTAGTCCCCGGGGTTCCGGATTCGATTTCTCGGCAGCCTCTTTAATCGTGCCGCGAGGAACATCGAAACAATGCTCCTTTAGCCACTGAGGGAGGCGGGCAAAACAAGGAGGCGAACATGAATCCCAAGGAATTCACATCATCGCTGGCACAAGCGGAGCCGCCCACAGGTCTCTCAGTCCCGCTTGCGGCGCTGTGGTGGGATGCAAAAGGAGACTGGACCCGCTCTCACGCGTTAGTCGATGAGCTGGAGACTGCGGACGGCATGGCCGTCCACGCCTACCTGCACCGCAAAGAAGGTCAGGCCTCCAATGCCGAGTACTGGTACCAGCGCGCTGGGCGCAAGTTTCACCGTCCCACACTCGAGGCCGAGTGGCAGGCGTTAGTCGAAGCGTTGCTCCCTGGCGGCGTATAGAGATTACCGACATTAATTCACTTGACTCAGACGGGGCCGGCTCCAGCCTTTCCTGCTATTCCCCTGTGAGGCGTGGATCAACAAGACGAGCGACATGTACTTGTCTGGAATCTGTGCTTTGACAAAAACATCCAGCGGACTAGACTAGCGGGCGAGTTTGTCGGGTCCTTGTCTAATGCAGAGAAAGTCAGTCCCAACCAACCCTTTTGAGGAGTCACACCATGCTCTCTCGATTGCTTCCGCTTCTCTTGGTCTCGTTGGTTACTAGCCCATTGTTGGCCCAGTCTACGCCCCAATCACCCGAACCTGAACCATCTATCCAAAATCTGCTAAGCCGTATGGAACAGTTGGAGAAACGGATCGCCGAACTGGAAGACCATGAACGCAAACAGGCTACGACAACTCTACCCGCTGACTCAAGTTCGCAGACCGGAGCCGGTATCAAATTGGCGGACTCTGGTGCCGGTCCGGCACCAGCTCCTCACTCCGAGCACATGGGCAGTGCGACGGAAGAGCGGGAGGCGCAAATCCACTATCCTTCACTGCAAATCAGAGGTTTCGGCGACGTAGACTTTTCGGCAACAGACCAAAAAGGTTCGGTAAGCGGTTTCGATCTGGGGCAATTCGTGCTGCACTTTGCTTCGCCCCTGTCCCAGAAAGTCAGCTCTTTCGCTGAACTCAGCTTCACAGCGCAGCCCAACACGTATGAGGTAAATGTCGAGCGCACGATTATTCGCTACGACTACAACGACTACTTCAAGATGTCGTTTGGCAAATACCACACCCCGATCGGGTATTGGAACACGGCTTTCCATCATGGGGCCTGGCTGCAGACGACCGTCGCCCGGCCGCAAATAGTCAAGTTTGGGGGAACATTCATTCCTGTCCATTTCGTGGGCTTACAAGCCGAAGGGAACATCCCGTCGGGGGGACTGGGGCTGGGCTACAACCTGGGACTAGGCAACGGTCGTAACTCGAAGTTCAGCAGGGCCGGAGACAGCGGCGATGTCAATGACAACCGGGCGTGGGTAGCTAATCTGTTTGCCCGACCGACCCGGCTCTACGGGCTGGAAGTGGGTGGCTCATATTATCGCGACAAGCTTACGCCGAACCCCGGGACGAACTTCGATGAGTGGATCGCCTCGGCTTACGTGGTGTGGAGCAAGCAACGCCCAGAACTTCTCGCAGAGTACGCTAATGTTCATCACCGGGATTTGCAAACCTCGCAGACATTTAACACCACCGGCTACTATGTGCAATTGGCGTACCGGCTTCCCTGGCAGGAAGACAAATGGAAGCCTTATTATCGCTTCGAGTATATTCATAGGCCGGGCGTGGAGCCGGTGTGGGATATCACGGGGACGGCAAGCGTGGTAGACCTGGTCGGTTCGCTGGTTGGGGTGAGATACGATATTACGAACTACGCTGCATTCAAGGGCGAGTATCGAAACTTTCGTCAAGGAGTGGGGGAACCTCGTGTCGGCGGCGCTTTTTTCCAGACTGCGTTCACCTTTTAAGGGCGCTATGAGGGTGGGTTCGAAACCCGCGTGCGGAGTCCTGCTCCTGGGCTGGATCTGCCTGGGCGGCGCGCTCATGGCGGCACAGAGCCATGACGCCGATGTCGCGATAGTGGTGCACCCCGATACGCCGGTGAACAATTTGACGCTGGCCGAAGTTCGCAAAGTCTTGCTGGGCGAGCGGCAATACTGGAACGCCAACATTCCGGTAGTTTTGCTGATCCGTGCGCCGGTGGCGCGAGAGCGCAACGTGGTGCTGAAGACCATCTACCAGATGTCGGAGTCACAGTTCAAACAGTACTGGATTGCAAAAATCTTCCGCGCCGAGTCGGCCACTGCTCCCAAGGTGGTTTACTCCAATGATATGGCCAATGAACTGACGACCGCCATTCCGGGTGCGATCGCGTTTATCGACGTGCGCGAAGTGCGGCCGGGAACCAAGGTAATTCGGGTGGACGGTCGTTTGCCGGGGGAAGCGGGGTATCCTCTGCGGTGAGAAAGCTCACTGGGGCAGAGCGAGACGCCGCAGGAGTTGCTGGAAGTGCGGATCGGAGCGGATCGCGTCGAAGGCAGGTTCAACCTTCACGTACGTCAGCTGGCTATCACGCTCGCTGAAGGCCTGCTCCAGCCAAGCCAGGGCTTGATCTTTTTCCTGCAGTCGGGCGTGGATCTGTGCGATGTTGTAAGGAGAGACGTAGCGCTCTTTGGAAACTTCTTTTAACCCTTCCAGTGAGCTTTGCAATACTCCCGCGTACCCCGATTTGCGGTAGTCCTCGCCGATGGCCGCCGCCAGGTCGGGATTCCCCGAAAGAGTCAAAACCTTTTGCCGCTCGCCGACGGCCTCCCGGTACCGCCCGCTTTGAGCATAGGCGGCTTCAAGCGCATGCTGTGCGGGTACAAAGTTCGGATCCAGATCGAGCGTCTCTTTAAGTTGTTGTATGGCGGGATCGTATTGCCGCGCAAAATAGAGCTGCAGTCCGACGCTGCTATTGATGGGCTGGGAAAGGGGATCGAGGTCTTTGGCCTTCTTCAGTTCAGCCTTGGCTTCTTCCAGACGGCCCAACCTGATCAGAAAATCGCCGTACCACTGGTGAGCGGTGGCGGAATTGGGATCAAGCTGAATGGCCCGTTTGAATTCAGTTTCCGCGCCTGGCCAATCCCAGTCGTAAGCTTCCCGAACAAGCGCGAGGGCAATATGCGCCTCAGGCAGCGTGTCATCGATCGCGAGAGCATGCATGGCTGCCGATTTAGCGTCTTGGCGAACTTCCTTAGAGGCAACGTAGCCAGAATCACCCAGGAAATTATAGGCATCGGCAAGACCCGCATAGGCCAGGGCGTACTTTGGATCTCTCTCAACCGCTTGCTTGAAATAATCAATCGCCCGGTTAAAGCCTCTTTCGGTCCACTTGTTCCAGTAATAGAGACCCTGAAGATAGAGCTGATAAGCCTCTGGGTTCTCGGTGTAGTGCTTGGTTAGTTGAGGGGTCTCCTGGCCGGTCAGTTTGGGTCGCAAGTTGTCGTAAATCTCCTTAGAGATGTCTTCCTGAACGCTGAGCAGATCAGCGACCTTGCGATTGTATTGTCCGCCCCACAATTCCGAACCATAGGCAACGCTGACCAGGTCAGTTTGAATCGTCAGGGTATCCCCACGCTGGGCAATGCGTCCCAACAGCACAGCGTCGACATTAAGCTCCTGGCCCACTTTTTGGGCGTTGAGTTCCCGGCCCTTGTAGCTGAACACGGTGCTGCGAGCCATGACCCGCACCTCGGGAAGTCGGGAAAGGCTGCTGATGATTCCTTCGGTTACGCCATCGGCTAGGTACTCAATGTTAGGGTCAGCACTGACATTCACAAAGGGCAGTACAGCCACAGAGTGAATTCGCGGGGGGGCGAATAGGTTCGACAGTCGCTCGCGCCAGTTGCGCGGAGCCAGGGCGAGAAGCACCACCAGCAGGGCGCAGCTCGCCGCCGCAATGATTGCGGGAGAGCGCCAACGAGACTTGGGCGGTTCCGGCAATGCCACAGCTGGAACGCCGGATGATTCGCTATCCCGCTTAATCCGTCTTAGGTCAGCGCGAAGTTCGGCAGCGGACTGGTAACGCAAACGGCGGTCTTTTTCCAGTAACTTGGCAACGATCCAGCCCACGTCTGGGTGGAGATCAGGATTGAGTCGGGCAGCCGGGACGGGCGTACGATTGAGGATGGCCTCGAAGACGACAGCGGTGGTTCCCATCCCGAAAGCTAATCGGCCGGTGGCCATTTCATACAACACAGCACCGAGGGAAAACAGATCGGTGCGCACATCAAGCTCTTCGCCACGAGCCTGCTCGGGTGACATATAGGCCACCGTGCCGAGAGCGGTACCCGTACTCGTTAAATGCTCTTCCGCAGTTAGGGTTTGGAGCGTGGAAATTCCCACCTCTTCCCCGACCCGGTGCGGACTAGGAACCAGCTTGGCCAAGCCGAAATCCAGCACTTTTGTCTGGCCACGCCGGGTGAGGAAAATATTGGCCGGCTTCAGGTCGCGATGGATGATGCCAGACTCGTGGGCGGCGTCCAGAGCGTCAGCAATCTGGATGGTGATGTCAAGAATCTGAGTGCTGGGCAGTGGCTTACCGGTGATGACGTGCTTGAGAGTCTGACCTTCTAGGAACTCCATCACGATGAAGGGATGGCCTTCCGATTCGTCAATTTCGTAAATGGTACAAATGTTGGGATGGTTGAGGGCAGAAGAGGCGCGCGCCTCGCGCTGAAATCGCTCCAGGACCTGATGGTCGCGGACCAGCGCAGGAGGGAGGAACTTGACCGCTACATTTCGGCCCAGCCTTAGGTCCTGGGCTCGGTACACCACTCCCATGCCGCCGCCGCCCAGAAGCTCCTCGACGCGGTAGTGGGAGATGACTTTGCCAACCATACACGACCCGCGACAAATCCGCCATGAAAAGACGGATCAACTACCAGTCAAAGCACGGCGTGAGTTAAAGGCTCGATATAGCAGGCTGCACTCATGCAGAGATCGCCTTGGAACAATCAGGGCAAATTCTGTGAGCGACTTTCGCCTCAGAGTGCGTTCTCACATAATACTCGAAGGGCTGCCAATGGCCTCTTTGATCCTGTATCTTTTTGCAAGACAGACAGACTGGCAGCAGTCCCTCTAAGGTGCGGATGTTGGCCAGTGCTGCCTTCAGTTCTTGAAGCGTATGCTCTTTTTCGGCCTCTGCTCGATCACGCGCTGCTAGAGATTGTCCCAACCTCTTGAGGTTACGCCGAAGCTCAAGTTGCGCCTGCGCTTGGCGGCTCAGAGCTCTGAGTGCTTCCAACTGCTCCGGGCTCAGCGTCCGGGGCACCTGGTCAATTACGCACAAGGTTCCAAGCGCCTGACCATCCGTCATCAAAGTTGCGCCAGCATAAAAACGGATTTTAGGTTCAGAAACGACCAAAGGATTATCCGAAAACCTCTCGTCTTGACTGGCATCAGGCACAATGAAAACATCTGACTGGAGAATTGCCAAGGCGCAAAAGGCGATGTCGCGCGAGGTCTCGGTCACTGAAACACCCACCTTCGATTTGAACCATTGCCTCTCCGCATCGATGAGGCTAATCAGTGCGATCGGAGTTTGGCATATGTAGGACGCTAATGATGTGAGATCGTCGAAGGCTGCTTCCGGTTCCGTATCGAGGATCTCATAGCCGCGTAGTGTGGCCAGTCTGTGCTTCTCATTTGCAGGTTTCGGAGAAATCATCGCTGGCCTCCGAGGCGGCCGCGTGCCAGATACCAGCGACTGTACCGCCATTTACATGAGAATTCAATGAGACAGTTGCTCTTGGGATGGCCTATGGCCTGTCCTCGAAAAACTCAGCCCGTTAGAATTGGGGCCCTCACCTCGCGGTGATAGCGGCGAAGGAGGACCGTGGCCACGAAGAGAGGGCGTTTCAGGAGGAGAAACACAGCACTAGCCAGGTTCCGGAGCGAGGAGAACCCATGGATTGGACCCGGTGGTACCGCCGTGTGTACCCCAACCATCGACGGCCCCGGTGAACCGCGATTTGGGCAATCTGCGGTGACAACTTCCAAGCGAGGAGCAACTCGCGGTCTGAGACAATCAGGTCGTCGAGCGAGGCAGCGAACGGCCAACCAACCTTATTCAAGCGTCTTGAGGAGGCGCCCTCGGATGTAGCCTGAGGCTCCCATTAACAGGACGAGCGGGCGATGATCTTCCCTGATTTGGGATCTGCTTTGTACTCTGCTTCGAGAACAGGTCTTCACCTTATGGTGAGGGCCACAACTACCACAGGCGCAAGATTTACTGGAATCGAATCTCGCTGGAGTTTTGTTCCGGTTTATCCTTCGAGAGTCGGGATGGATACAGCGCAGTGCGTTTGGGACGGGCTAGTAGAGGACTTCTTTCTCTCCTTTTTCGGCGATAAGGGTTTGGAAAGTGGCTACGATTTTGTCGCGGCGGGCCATGACGCCATTCACCTCAGGTTTGGTCAGATAGCGTTTGGTTTTTTCCGTTAGTTCATCGGCTTTCAGGGCTTTCAGTTTTTCGAGCAGCTGGCGGTCGCATTTGACCAAATCTTTCGGCGCGCGCAGGTCCTTGCTCGTGCGGAAGGCGCGGCTGAAATCGACGCGCCAGATGGTCCAGTCTTCGCCGATGAGCACGTTAGTGAGGTTGGGATCGGTGTCGTAGACAAGCTCGTCGAGAACGCGGACGCGGTACATCTGCTTGTTCCACTTATCGGTATCGGGAGCCTGAATCTTCTTTTGAACCCGATCGGCGTCGTCCATCTTGACCGGGAGCCACCAACTGATCGAACCCGTCTTGCCTTGCCATTTGCGCTCTACGTAAACCGGCACCAAGTCGTCGAGACCGATAAGCTCGGCGAGTTGGTAGGCCGCGATGTTGTATTTGTAAGAGTCGACGAAACCAAATTCGACTCTTCCGCTGTCCAGCTTCATCTCGGACTTGTGCTCGTCGATGTCCTGGAACGAGGCATCGTGCGTGACGGTGCCGTTGCTGAGGGTGAGCCGCCAGGGATGAGTGACGCCCTTGCCCGATTGTTTGCTCTTGATGACTTCGGCGGTCTGAAGAAACACCTTGATCTGATCTTTTGTCAGCGCGGCGTCGTCTGCCCCAGGCGCGGCCAACGGAATAATGACACAAGCCAGAGCAACCATGACCGGTCGGGTCAAGGAGCGGAACGATTCTTGCACGGGGGCGCCCTCCCAAAATCGTCCTCACTGTACGCCAAGGCACGCCTAGAAACAACTGCAATCGCTTCGCGGGCTGCCGAGGTCAGCTGTGAGCCGGTGTGGGGGCAAATTCTTCTTTACTATTCGCTGGCGCGGGACTACCCTCTCGCAGGGAATTCCAATCCATCGTGCGGTCGAGAACAAAACTTTTTCTACCATGGAGGATGCAATGAAGGTTTCGGTAACTTTGCTTTCCCTAACGCTTGCGGGAGCGGTGTTCAGCGCCGTGCCTGTTGGAGCCCAGCAGGCTGCGCCCGGAGAGAAAAATACACAAGCTTCGACCAAAGAGACAAAGTGGCAGGGTCACGTCATCAGAATTGACAAAGACCATTCGATGATCGACATCCGTGGCGGCTCGGCCCCGTCGAACGACCCAAGGAAAGTTGCCTACGACAGCTCCACTCGGTGGACGAAGCTGGGAAAGCCTTCGCAGCAGGACGAGGTCAAGGACGGGGCATTTGTAATCATGCTGGGCCATTTGGATCACGACGGCGTACTGCACGCTACGCGAATCGACTTGAGGCGTCCTCGATAAACTTGTCCAAATTTCATGGCCCGGAGCCATGCTGGCGGCGCAGAGGTGCTAGCACTTTCCTAATGCCACTTCCAAAGACTTGATCGCAAACCTGCCGATGGCATAGGCTCCGCAGGATTTCAGCCCGGGATCATCGCTGGCGGCCGCTGCTCGCGATTTCCTACTTTTGCGCGCACAAAACGCTGCGCGATTGCAGCTCTCTGCTTGGGACTCACCTTGCCGTCTAGAAGCGGCACTAAAATGGCGCGCAATTGTGATTGCAGGACACTTTCGAGAAATTCCAGCGCATTGTCATAGACGGTCGCGTTCTTCGATTGCAATCCACAACGAAGCGAGTGCAGATCCAGATGCGGATACAAGAGTCCGAGGAGGCGAAAGACCCTTTCGAGTTCCGGTTGAATGAATTCGCGGAGCGCGTGCATAACAGGTTCATTGGCATCGTCCGGAAGGCAGAGGGCTGCCTGCATTTGATAGGAGCGACAGTGACCCATGCTTTCCGCGGCGAGAACGGTTTCCTCCAGTCGCATGTCCAGTGCGATTTCGGGGTGCAGCTGGTGAATTTTGTTTAGGGCGCTGATCATTTGGAAACGTGGGGCCGTGTCTCGCTCAAGTAGATTGTCTAATATCGCCTGCGTCGCGTCGGGCCTACCGATGCTCACGAGAATGGGCGGAATCGCCCGCCGGCTCTCAATGGGAGAGGAGGAATCGCCGAGCTACCTCCCCAGCAGAGCGACGGCCTCGTCGCCCAATTTGGCCAAGGCCTGCGCGGCGTCGCTGGAGAATTCGGGTTTGGAAAGGAGTTCCAACAAGATCGCAGCCAGCGAGACTTTCCGCAGCGGACGGCGTCGGAGACGGGCCAGTCCGGATTCAAACGCACTGCCGCTCTGCCTTCTTCAACACCTTCTCATATTGTTTTGTTCAATGACCGGGTAGATTGCCCCCGCTCTTCGTGCAGTGTCCCCTAGAAAGCCGGGAATCGGTCATTTACTATGGCGATCAGAGCAGAAGTTGACAGAGATGGCCGCAACCACGCAAACCAATCTGGAGAATGACCTCGGGTACGCCGAGAGAGCGGCTGGTCCTTGCGTATTCGTGCTGTTTGGTGCAGCTGGAGATTTGACCAAGCGCAAGCTGGCACCTGCGCTCTTCAATTTGGCGAAGGCAAAGCTGCTGTCCGACAACTTCGCGGTAATAGGCGTTTCAGTCGACGACTTAGGTCTGGAAGAGTTTCGCAGCCAGGTTACTAGTTTCCTGCCGGTCGGAACTGGCTCAGCGGACACCTTGGAGTGGTTCCGGAAGCGGCTGTTCTACGAGCGCGGCGATTTTGCGGATCCAGATACGTTTACGAAACTCCGAGAACGGATGGCTTCGCTAGACGGGGAGCAACATACGGAGGGCAACTATCTTTTCTATCTGGCGACCGCACCCAAGTTTTTTTCGCAGATCGTGCACCAGTTGGGAGCAGCCGCGCTTTCGCGGCAGGAGAATGGACGTTGGCGCCGGGTGGTAATCGAAAAGCCCTTTGGACAAGATCTGGACTCTGCTCAGGCGCTGAACCGCGATATCAAGAATGTGCTGCAGGAAAATCAGATCTATCGCATCGATCACTATCTGGGCAAAGAGACGGTGCAGAACATCATGGTCTTCCGGTTCGACAATGCCATTTTCGAGCCCATCTGGAACCGGCGGTACGTTGACCATGTGCAAATCACGAATGCCGAAACCGTAGGAGTGGAGCGGCGCGGCGGGTACTTCGATACGGTGGGGACATTGCGCGACATGGTCCCCAACCATGTGATGCAACTGCTCAGCTTAACCGCGATGGAATCGCCGGTATCTTTTCAGGCGGACGCAGTACGTAATGAGCAGGCTAAGGTTTTGCATTCGATTCAACCGCTGAGCTCGGACGACGTTTTGCAGCGCAGCGTGCGCGGCCAGTATGGCCCGGGACTGCTGGGTGGGGAAAGAGTATCTGCTTATCGGGCGGAACCAGGGGTCTCCCCGGAATCGCGCAGTGAGACGTTCGCGGCCCTGAAGCTTAATATTGATAATTGGCGCTGGGCGGGAGTGCCATTCTATTTTCGGACGGGGAAGCGTCTGGCGCTGCGACACACGGAGATCGCCATCCAGTTCAAACGTATGCCGTTCGAACTGTTTCGCAACGCTCCCTTTCACAAGCTGCACACCAACACGTTGGTCATCCAAATCCAGCCGGTGGAAGGAATTTCGCTGAGCTTTGGAGCGAAGGTTCCAGGGCCTCTGCTTCGGGTTGGGTCGGTAGACATGAGTTTTGAATACTCCAAGTATTTCGGAGCAGACGCCTATACCGGCTACGAGGTTTTGCTGTATGACTGCATGATCGGAGACGCAACTCTATTCCAGCGCGCCGATATGGTCGAAGCCGGTTGGAGCGTGGTAGATCCGGTATTGGACGTGTGGAGAGCGCTGCCTCCGCGCAAGTTTCCGAATTATGCATCCGGCAGCTGGGGGCCAGCGGAGGCCGATCAACTGCTGGAACTTGATGGCCGCCAGTGGAGGAGAATTGAACCATGATTCTTGCAGGTGAGATCGGCGCGACGCGCACCCGGCTGGCCGCTTTCGAAACCGAAGGCAACCAGCTGCAATGCGCAGTGGAAAAGACCTACATGAGCCAGCAGCACGACGGGTTACCCGGCATTCTTGCTCACTTCATAAAAACCGAAGGCATACCTGTTCACAGCGCATGCTTCGGCGTGGCCGGGCCGGTGCGAGCTGGACGAAGCAAGATTTCCAACCTGCCCTGGGTCATCGATGCGCGGGAAATAGCCAAGCAACTCAGACTGAATTCGGTTGGACTGCTTAACGATCTGGAAGCTTACGCTTATGGAATCGATGGCCTGGAATCAAAAGACTTCATCACGTTGAGCGAGGGCGCGGAAGGGGCTGAAGGCAACCGCGCCGTGATCTCGGCCAAAACTGGACTGGGGATGGCGGGGCTTTACTGGGATGGCTTCCGGCATCATCCTTTTGCCTGCGAAGGAGGACACGCCGACTTCGCGCCCAGGAACGATCTGCAGATGGAATTGCTCGCCTACCTGCAGAAGAAGTACGGCCGCATCAGCTGTGAGCGAATTCTCTCCGGGCCCGGGATCAAGAATATTTACGACTTTCTGCGAGATACGCACAAAGCCGAGGAGCCGGAATGGTTGCGAACGCAGATGAGCGCCGCCCCCGATCCTCCGGCGCTGATCTCGCAAATGGCATTGGAGTGTAAGTCCGCGATCTGCGATCAGACCTTGTCGATTTTCGTCAGCGTGTTCGGCGCGGAGACTGGGAACTGCGCGCTGAATTTCATGTCCACGGGGGGGATTTTCATCGGGGGCAGCATCGCGGCAAAGATCATACGCAAGATGAATGATCCCGTGTTCCTGGAATCTTTCCTGGACAAAGGGCGCATGGGAACAATCCTGAAGGACATGCCGGTCAAGATCGTGGCGAATGACGACTCCGGCATGATCGGGGCGGCGCGTTACACGCTCGTCCAGAAAGCATTTCGAACAGCGAGCCGGGCTGCGGAATGACACAGCCACTCAGGAGCTGAAGCCCGCATCCCTCGTCAGGAATGACATTAGTTCTAGTCAGAGCTTGTTGCACAGAGCAATCGCTGGGGACAACACATCTGTGGACGGGGCCGCGTTGCGGCATTTCGATTCGGGCCAAGACGGACAATTCCCGGGGGCGGCAGTTTTCTGGAATTGCCTTCGCCTTGCCGGTCAGCACTTGACATGCGCAGCGGGCCTCAATTACAGCTCTGACCATCACCAGATTGCGAGAGAATGACGCTTCTCGGTTTTCGCCAAATACGCAGTGCAAGGTAAGATTTCCCAGGCGAGTTTTTCCAAACGAAAGGGTCGCCCACCCGCCACCATGACCAAAGATGACATTCAGCTGCTCTACGAATACGACCGCTGGGCCAACAACAGGATTTTGAAAGCCGCCTCCACGCTTAGCGCTGAGGAGTTCACGCGCGATCTCGGCGGCGGCTTTCGTTCCGTGCGAGACACGCTGGTGCACATCATCGGCGGCGAGTGGGGTTGGCTTGCGTATTGGAAAGAGCCGTCCACTAGCTCTGCGTTCCTGGCAGATTTGAGAACGCGACGGAACTTTCTGTTTAATCCGGAGGCATTCCCCAACGTCGCTACGTTGCAGCTAAAATGGGCGGAAGTTGAGAAAGAGCAGACCGAGTTCGTTAATGGCGCAACAAACGAACTCTTGGAAAAAATGCTCCCTTTTCGCGCAACACAAGTCAGATTGGCGCACCTGATGCAACATCTGGCGAACCATTCCACTTACCATCGAGGTCAAGTCGCACTGATGATGCGGCAGCTTGACGCCGAGCCTGTGGCCACGGACTTCCATGTGTTTTTGGTGGAAGGTTCGCGCGAGGCTGCGACTGCGCACTAGAGCGGCAGTGAACGATCCCAGAATCGTACCGATGTTGAATGACGAGAAGCGCGTTTGAACGAAGCCGCTGGCGCGGCGGACGCTTCGCGTGTACAAGCCAGATACGCGGTTGGAGTCTTGAAGGACTGACCGTGGTGCGCTACGATGATGTGAACATGGATAGCGACGTCAGCAGTATATCGACGAGTATCAATAACGGGCTCTTTACGCAACTCCCTTCAATACAACAACTTCCAACCCAAAGTCGATTCAAATCCCATAGCTGATCGCGTCCGCCGGCAAACGCCAGCGGCTTCCTTCAAACAGCTGTATCGGACGCGCTCAGCACGACTTCCCGAACCTACCTGCTTACTTACTACGGGGCGCATCCGATGCAGCACTAGCGTTTATCGGGACCCAGCCGGAGGCTTTACTGTCGGATTGTCTGCAACTTGGGTTCTGAGTCGAGCCGAATCGTTACCAGTGTTGAACGAGCTTCAGGCGGATGAAATAAGTGCCGGCTGGATCCTGTGGAGCGAGTTGCTTCCAAAGTTGCCTGCGTCCAGATTTCAGTTCCACTTGATAAATTCTGGCGGGCAGAGACGGGCGATACGCATAGATGCTCTCGCCATCGCCGGTCCATCCGGTGGGCTGCTCCCCTGGTTCCATCCCCAGGATCGGTTTGCGTTAGCCGGTCTCGATGCAGTAAACCGCAGAGATCAGCCTCCACCGCTAAAACGAATCTGCCATCGGGAGACACTGCTTGCGAAGAGGACGCAGGGGAAGTGCCCTCAGGAGTAACCCTCGCTGACGCGATACGTTTACCGATCTCCCCCTAACTCAAGACTGCTGGTATTCACAAACGACATGGAAGAATCGTTTTTTTGATATTGTAGACAACCTCGCTGCTGTGCGCATGCTGTTAGCTGGTCTCGAATAGGCCGACATCGTTGCCCTCTAGTCTAGCTGTGTATTAGGGGAAGCATGATGAGGATCGGGTCAGAGTGCTTATGGCAAAACGCTCCTCCGAAGACCCACGCCTGACCCGTTTAACCGAAGTTGCGCTTGCGCTTCCGGAGGCGACACGACAGATCTATGGATCGCACGCGCAGTTTCTGGTCCGGAAGAGGACCTTCGCTTACTTCCTCGACAACCATCACGGTGACGGCCTCGTCGCGGTCACGTGCAAGGTATTGCCCGGCGACAACAAGGCGCTGGCTGAGGCCCAGCCCGACAGATTTTATCTTCCCGCTTACATCGCATCGAAGGGCTGGGTTGCGCTCCGGCTGGACGGGGGCAATGTCGATTGGGAGGAAGTGAGGGAACTGTTATTGGGCAGCTACGTACTGGTCGCACCCAAGCGATTAGCGGGACAGGTGAACAGTCAGCTCTAGTCGGCGCTTCCGACGGGATCCCGGTCGGATGACGGGCACTCTTCCATAATCTGGGTAAGGTAAGGTTTGCCCGTGACTCGCCCACAATTCGACGAACACGTTCCACAACGTAAAAAGGTCGAAAGACGCCGCTCTGATCAGACATCCCTTTTTTGGGGAACTCATTGGGCCCGATCCCCTTTGTCCGTTTTCCGGACATCTGATTCCATGAGCGCACAAGCCGCAGCCTTTCGGTATATGACATAACTTCCATTTGCGGAAGTTGAGATCGGCTGACGGATAAGGTCCGAGCAGCCGCAACCACAATATGTAATATAGGCGCCACCTGAGTGAAGCGGATGCCCCTTGGCTTGAGTCTGAAGACTGAATGGTTGTTTTAGGATAGAGCCGTGCTCGGCGTCGTGTTGGTCTATCTCGGTCTAATTGCCGCGTTCCTGGGTGGCGTGTCCTGTCTCCGGCCGCTGTCTTTTCTTGCGATTCGCACCCGCAGACAAGCGACCATGGTCCTGGTGCTGGGTCTCATGGCAGTGGCGACGGGCGGATCTCTACCGGCCAAGGTCGTGCGCGTCGCTACGCCGCGCACAGAGCTTGACGGGTTTGCGCCCGTGTACCAGTTCAGTGAGTTCCACTCCATCCGGATCACAGCCCCAAAAGAGCAGGTGTATCAAGCCCTGAAGTCAGTGACGTCTGAGGAGATTGCCCTGTTCCGCACGCTGACGTGGCTTCGGCGCTTTGGCCTCCCTGGACCGGAAAGCATCCTCAACCCGCCCCCGCACGTGCCGCTCCTCAATGTCGCCACCAGAACATCATTTCTTGTTCTAGCCGAGGAACCGGACCGCGAAATTGTACTGGGAACACTGGTAGCTGCGCCGCCCGGATGGCGCCCCAGCGGCAAACCAACTCCCGACGGCTTCAGGGCATTCTTTGTCACTACAAGTCACACCGGCTTCGCTCCTGCTGCGATGAATTTCCGTATTGAGGACGCGAGTTCCGCTGCGTGTACGCTCACGACCGAGACTCGCGTCTATGCCACCGACGCATCAACCCGCCGCCGCCTTGCTCTCTATTGGCGGATGATCTATCCGGGAAGCGCGTTGATCCGCCGCATGTGGCTACGGGCCATCGCCCGCAGGGCTGAATTGCGGTAGGGATGAAAACTCTTAGCTATCTAGCGCATACTCCAACAGTGGCGTGAGATCTCAAATTCTTGCCGCGTGGGCTGCCCAAAACGACACAACACCGCAAAAGTAGCCCGTGCTTTTGCTTCGAGCCTCCACGCGATGGTTTCTGTATTGTCGGCACCCCGGAAGTAAAGGAGGAAAGCGCGGGTCAGCCACCATTTGATCGAGTTATTATCGCGGTAGCACTTCTCGAAGTATCTTGATGTTCTGCTCGACGCTCCGGCTCGCGGTGTCGATCACAACATGCTCGCGATCCCATGGATGGTAATCCCTGGAGACTACCTCTTGCCAAGTTGGGAGTCTCAATCCGGGAATGTCGGCCATTCGATTTTCTACCCGGTGTCGATGTTCGCTGGCGTTAGAACACTTGACCTCGATTTCAATGGCACTTACCTGCGCGCGGTTTGCGACTTCGACCCAAGCATCGCGGGTGAGCGGAAGCGGATTCACCGAGTCCGCAATCACCGTTCTGCCGACACGAAGGTTATCCTCGGCGATGGCGTAGCCGACGCGATACCCAGCATCGTTGAGAGATCGGCTGACCACTCCGGAATCCCAGATAGCTTGCTCAATCGAGTCGATTCGTAAATGCACAGCACCGAGTTGATGGGCCAGCTCCCGGGCAATCGTCGTCTTTCCGGTACCTGGCAGGCCACCAATGATAATGAGCATGCAGCGAGTAGTTTATTCTTTGGTCCACTATCCTTGCGATAGTGCTCGTATGGTCGGCAACCCTTACCTTGGATTACTTCAGAGTTGCCCGTTATCCGTCAAGTTGACGCCGAAGGCCAACTTCCGGATGGCGTTATACATTCCCGATCGTCTCTTGATCGGATAAGCTGAACTAAATCTGGCCTGTGGCGTTCTTTGCGCAGGTGA
>Ga0207646_10002756_pt1 | contig 20538 bp, 15 predicted proteins | sample KBSK5502metaG_FD_184343 | JGI IMG/M metagenome (GOLD analysis project Ga0207646, IMG submission 184343) | Corn, switchgrass and miscanthus rhizosphere microbial communities from Kellogg Biological Station, Michigan, USA - KBS K5-50-2 metaG... | ecosystem: Host-associated > Plants > Roots >...
GCCGAGAGACGGCGTTTATGGCCAATCTCCGCCAGGGCATTCGTCTGATCCATGAACTGGGAGAGCTGGCTGCCACCGAAAAACTCCTTCATTGCCGCGACGACCGGGCGAATAGTGATGAGCGCACCGGGGTTTGCCCTTTCTGGCTCCTGCAGACTCATACGCTCCTTCACGACGCGCTCCATACGCAGCAGGCTCACGCGCAGCCGTGCCTGGATCAGCTCGCCGACACGGCGCACACGCCGATTGCCCAGATGATCGATATCGTCTTCGTGTCCGTGACCGTTGTTCAACTGAATCAGGCGGCGAATAATGCCCACCAGGTCATCGGGCGTCATGGTGCGCTGACTCTGTGGAACCGACAGGTCCAGCTTCCTGTTCAATGTGTAACGACCCACTCTCCCCAGGTCGTGGCGCCGCGCGTTGAAGAATATGTTCCTCACGAGCGAGCGGGCGTTGTCGAGCGTGGCAGGGTCGCCAGGACGCATCTTCTTATAGAGTTCGAGCAGGGCCTCATCTTCCCTCTTGATGGGATCGCGGTCGAGCGTGGCCTGGATATAGCGCACGTGGGGATCGGTATCCACGTCGCGAAAGGCGTCAAGTAAGCCCTGGTCTGTCGTGAGATCGAGTTGCTCGCCGTACCGCTGCTCCCTGGCCAGGCCGGCGAGAGCGCGCAGCAGTGTCGTGACGGGCAGTTTACGCTTGCGGTCGATTTTGACCGTGAGCAGGTTCTTGTTACTGGTCTCAAATTCCAACCAGGCGCCCCGTTCAGGAATGAGTTTGGCGGCGAAGAGCCTGCGGCCGGTGGTGGCATCCTCACCGGCGGTGAAGTAGACGCCCGGCGAACGCGCAAGCTGGCTCACGACAACACGCTCGGTCCCGTTGATGAGAAAGGTGCCCTGCTCGGTCATCAGGGGGAAATCACCCATGAAGATGTCCTTCTCGATGATCTCACCCGTTTTCTTGTTGGTCAGCCGCGCCTTGACGCGCAGAGGTGCAGCATAGGTGGCATCGCGATCGCGGCACTCCTCCTCGCTGTACTTCGGGTCGCCGAAGGGATCAGGGGGCACGATGAATTCCAGGCTCAGGTTCTTGCCAGTAAAGTCTTCAATAGGACAGATTTCTGCAAAAAGTTCGCGCAAGCCTTGCTTCTTAAACCATTCAAAAGAATCAAGTTGCATCTGGGTCAAATCCGGCATAGGCCGTATGTCGGGGATACGTGCAAAAGAGACGCGCTCGGGGAGCGCAACGGCCTTTGTGCTTACTGCCATGTTCAGTGTTCTCCTCTCACTGTGTGCAGGGGAAACTAAGAGGGATACGCGAGACTCGCGTCCCTCTTTAAATAGTTGGGGACGAAAAAAGATAGTGGAATGCTTCATTGCATCTCGCAACCGTGAAGCATCACGGAAGGATCAGAACACATCAATGCAGTATGTGCCTGTACCTCATGTGTGGAACGATAATGAACGCGAGGGAAAGAGGGGCAACCACTCTCTACTTAGTATAACAACAGGAAGTTCGTATTTATTCCAAAATTTATAATATCATTTGATGGATTTTGTTAAGTGACGTAACACTGGTAGCCACGCATACTTTGAGCAGGCTCTCTCGCGGGTATCGTTCATGGCGCTGCTCATAACACTTTCTTGACGCTTCCTCTTTATGCTACCAGCAAAGAAAACGAGGGGCAGCCGATCGCGGAAGGAACGATTCGCTCATCAAAAGCGCCGCGACAACCACCAAAAGTGTCATGGGCATCTCCAGAATGAGATACAATGAAGCGTGTTCCGATAAGCAATGCAGTTGACCAGAAACGGCTCACATGAATCAGGAGGATGCATTTGAAATACGACGAATTTATTGGACAGGTTCGACATCGTGCCGGGCTCGGTTCACATGCCGAGGCCGAGCGCGCCACTCGTGCTACGCTCGAAACACTGGCTGAGCGTTTAGCCGGCGGTGAAGCGCGTGACCTTGCAGCACAGCTTCCAACGGAGCTCGCACGCTATCTCGAATTACCAGATGCGGGAATCGGTGCCAAATTGACCCTGGATGAATTTTTCGAGCTGGTGAGTGAGCGGGAGGGGATCGACCTGCCAGATGCAACGTTGCATGCTCGTGTCGTACTTGGGGTACTCACTGAAGCTGTCTCCATCGGTGAGATAAAAGACGTTCGTGTCCAGCTTCCGGCTGCTTTCGCTCAGCTCTTCAATGTAGAAAATGAAGGCGATCTGCCCGAGATCACGAGCCTTTAGGACCGAACACCGAGAGACGCGGAAAAGAGCACAGAGAAGGAGAGCGAAGCAGTGAACTACCATCCGTACCTGGCGGCTAACGACCCCGCCGTATCTCCCACACTCGCTGACCCCGAGCTTGCCGTTCTCGAGGCGCTCGGGACCCGGCGGTCGGTGACCGCCGGCGAGTATCTCTACCGAGAGGGGGACATCACCTACGACTTCTACGTGATCCTCTCGGGAGCAGTCGAGATACTGGTCTGTTCCGACGGCGAGGAGCAGATCATCGTTCGTCATGGGCCTGGGCGATTCCTGGGCGAGCTGAACCTGCTGACCGGTCAGCGCGTGTATCTGTCGGCCCGCGTCGCCCAGCCTGGGGAGGTCCTCGTGGTGCCCAGGGCGGCGCTGCAACAGGTGATCGCGACGCACCCCGGCCTGGGCGACACGATCCTCGCCGCCTTTCTCGCCCGCAGGAGCGTGCTGCTGAGCGGCGCCCGAGCCGCCATCCGCGTCGTGGGTTCCCGCTTCTCGCCCGAGTCGCTCCGGGTCCGGGAGTTCCTGGCCCGCAACCGCATACCCCACGAGTGGCTGGACCCCGAGCGCGACGCGGCCGTCGAACGCCTCCTGCGCGAATTCGCCGTTCACACCGGGCGAGTTGCCGGTCGTGATCGCTTCCGGCTCGGTCTTGCGCCACCCGACGCCTGGAGTGCTGGCGCAGTACCTCGGTCTGACCATCGACAGCCTTCCCGAGCGCTATTTCGACCTGGTCGTCGTCGGTCGTTTTATGGGACCGCGCCCGCGACCAGCGGAACAAAATCCACCGCCCGAACATGGTGGTCGCACGGGCCATAAAACCTGGGTGCAGTTTCGCCTGCGCTACGTGGTACTTGCTCTGCTCTTCGTTGCATTCGACATGGAGATGGTGTTCATGTTTCCCTGGGCAGTTGTCTACAAACAGGTAGGGCTGGTAGCTTTCTTCGACATGTTCGTGTTTGTGGCGGTCCTGGCATCCGCGAGCTTCTTTGCATGGAGGGAAGGGGCATTCGATTGGGAACGCTAGTTGCAGGAACAGCAGCATGGCGATGAACAAGGCTCTCATAATAAGCACATGTCAAATCATGATGTGGGTATACAGCGTAGAAGCGCCGGAGACCACGAGATGAACATATCTGGCCGTGAGATGAATATGCCACATATGCGTACGACTCCACGCCAGTACTACGATATGATGGTGGGGTATGGCTATGTCAACAACGCAGCTTCCCTTGGCTATTGTACTCGGTCTTCTTCGCTACTGACGGCCGTCCTGCCACATTAAGGGAGGCGCGCGAGAACTAATGCTGCCCGTACGCATTGTCGAAGTCGAACTGACCAGGTGTCCCGAGACCGATTAGCCGGCCATCGATGGACACCTTTCACACAGAGAGGAGAAGCACGTGTTTGAAGCAATATTCAGGGTCGTTGTCCTGGTCGAAACCGATGAGCAAGGTCAACGGGTCTTTCCGGTCACGAAGCATAGGACACCGGTAAACGAGACGGAGTTCTTATCCCTTCTCGCCTCGGTCTATCAGGAGGAAGTGTACCCAAGGCTTCGGACTGACGATACCTTGACGATCACGGCGCATCTGGACTTGCCGCTCCGAGAGGTTGAAAGAACGTTTCACTTTCGCGAGGGCCGACTATTTGAGGGAGAGAGTAGCCAACAGCCGATGATTTCAGACCCACTTCCACTGGTTCAGGGGGTCTATGAGAAGTTCGTGCGGCAGGTGGTGCCAGGCGAACTCTTTACCCTCACGTTTCACGTGGAGCAACCATAGTGACGTTTCACTATTCTCAAGGAACAAGTTTTTCAGCAGCAGTGAAAGGAGGAATCTTTCATGGCAGAAGTTCGATTCGAACACGTCTACAAGTCCTTTGACCAGGTGGAAATTGTCCACGATATCAACCTGGAGATCAAGGACCAGGAATTCCTGGTGCTGGTCGGGCCATCGGGCAGCGGAAAAAGCACGTGCTTGCGCATGGTCGCCGGGCTAGAAGAACCCAGCTCGGGTCGCATCTACATCGGCGAGCGCCTGGTCAACGGGGTGGACCCCAAAGATCGCAACATTGCGATGGTCTTCCAGAACTACGCGCTCTACCCCCACATGAACGTCTTTGACAACGTCGCTTTCGGGCTCAAGCTGCACCATGTCCCCGCCCAGGAGATCACCACGCGTGTGCAGGAGGCGGCCCAAGTCCTGGGCCTGGAGCAACTGCTCAAACGCAAGCCCAAACAGCTCTCAGGGGGACAACGCCAGCGGGTGGCCCTTGGCCGAGCGATTGTGCGCCAGGCGGATGTCTTCTTGATGGACGAACCGCTCTCGAATCTCGACGCGCAGCTGCGGGTCGCCACGCGTGCCGAGATCATCAAGCTGCACCGTCGCATCCAGACGACGGTCATCTACGTTACCCATGACCAGGTCGAGGCTATGACCATGGGCGACCGCATCGCGGTGCTCAACGCTGGCATCATCCAGCAGCTTGGCTCCCCTCAGCAACTCTACGATCATCCCACCAATCTCTTTGTCGCCGGCTTTATTGGCTCTCCTTCCATGAATTTCTTCCCAGGTGCCAGGATCATCGAGGAAGAGGGGCAGACGAAGGTCGTGCTGGAAGGGATCGGGCAGATCGTCGTCCCGGCGCGCTATGTGGAGCGGAGCAGGGCAGCAGCAGGAAAGGACTTGACCTTCGGCATCCGCCCTTCCCACCTGGAAGACGTGGCGCTGGTTCCCTCCGAGAGCCAGACGGGATCGACACTAGACGGGAGCGTCGACGTGGTCGAGAACCTGGGCGATGAGTTGCTGGTGTACCTGACCGTGGCGGGCAGGAGTGCGGTGGCCAAGCTCGATGCGCGTTCCCAGGTGAAAGTCGGCGCTCAGGTGCGCCTGCATGTCGACAACGAGTCTATGCACCTCTTCGATACCGCGAGCGGGGAAGCCATCTTTTAGCAGAGAGGAGCATCTCAACGATGCGTATTACGAACACCCTCACCGGGGAAAAAGAAACATTTGTTCCGGCTTCCCTGCCCGTCCGTATGTACGTTTGTGGCCTGACTCCCAAGAACGAGCCGCATCTGGGTCACGCGCGTCTCTTCGTCGCCAGTGATGTGATGCGGCGCTACCTGGAATACCGGGGATATCCGGTCAAGTACGTCCAGAACTTCACGGATATCGATGATAGGATTATCCAGGCCGGTCTGCGTGAGGGGATCCCGGCCTCTGAGGCCGCCAAACGCTATACAGCGAGCTACTTCCGTGATATGAAAGCTCTGGCAGTCCGTCCGGCGGATGTCTATACCTATGTGACCCAGTTTATCCCCCAGATTATCGCCTTGGTGCAAAAGCTCATCGAGCAAGGGCACGCGTATGTGCTCGAAGGAGAATGCGACCGCGACGTCTATTTCTCCACGGACTCCTTTCCCGGCTATGGAAAGCTTTCCAGACGGAATCGGGAGGCGATGGAGGCCGGAGGGCGTCTCGAGCCAGACGAGCGCAAGCGGAACCCCCGTGACTTTGCCCTGTGGAAAGCAGCGAAACCGGGGGAGCCGTGGTGGGAGAGCCCCTGGGGTCGTGGACGTCCTGGTTGGCATATCGAGTGTTCGACGATGGCCATGGAAACGCTGGGTGAACAGATCGATATCCATGGCGGCGGTGCCGATCTGATCTTCCCGCACCATGAGAACGAGATCGCTCAGAGTGAGAGCCTCACCGGCAAACCATTCGCGCGCTACTGGGTCCCTACAGGTCTGTTGCATATTGGGGAGGAGAAAATGGCCCATTCCGGCAGTTTCGTGACGGTCAGCTCGGCGTTGGAGGTGACACCGGCCCCGGCCCTCCGCCTGTATCTGTTGTCGCAGTCCTACCGCACGCCGTTCACCTATCTCCCCGAGCAAGTTGATGCGGCTGTCAAGCGCTGGCGTCGTTGGGTAGAAGCGCGGCAGGCGGCTGCCAGATTCGTGGGCGACACTCCTGCGCCCGAAAGGGAGCCCGAAGAGTTCGCCCACTACCGCGAGGAGTTTCTTGCTGCCATGGACGATGACTTCAACACGTCCGCCAGTATGGCCGTCGTCGATGCGCTCGTGCGACGTCTCAACGAAATCACCGGCAAACCGGTGCCAGGGCAAGAGCGAGAGCAGCGCCAACTGGCACGTGCCGGGCTGGCTGTGCTCGATGAGTTGACCGGCATCCTTGGCATTGCTCTCGATCCGGCTCTGGATATGCACCGTACCATCGATGATGCCACCCATGCCCAGATCGAGACCCTCGTTGCTGCCCGTACAAAGGCCCGTCAAGCCAGAAACTGGCAGGAAGCCGACCGCATCCGCCAGGAATTGGATGAGCGATTCGGCGTGATCGTAAGGGATGGACCTACGGGATCGACGTGGGAACTCGAGTAGGGCTTGACAGATACAATATGGTCAGGATGGCAGGGAATGATCTGAAAGTTCAGATACCCCATCGGTGCCCGGTGAGTAAGAAATGAGGCGCAAAGCGATGCAGCTCTTCAACAGCTTCAGCCAGCAAATCGAGACCTTCGTTGCGCATGATGACGAAGTCAAACTCTACGTGTGTGGGATAACGCCCTATGATACGGCCCATCTCGGGCATGCCTTCGTCTTTGCGGCATTTGACATCCTGGTCCGCTATCTGCGTTCGCAGGGGCTGCGGGTTGTGTACGTGGAAAATGTCACAGATATCGATGATCCCTTATTTGAAAAGGCGCGGGAGTTGGGAAACATCTCCTGGGATCAACTCGCGCAGCAGGAGACGGAGAGCTTTCTGCGCGAAATGCAGGCCATTCACGTCGTCATGCCCGATCACTTTGTCCGTGCATCTGAGCAATTGCCGACCATGTTCTCGCTCATTGAGCGGCTGTTGCAAAGCGGCAACGCCTACCTCAATGATGGATGGATGTATTTCGACATACGCAGTGATGCGCAGTTTGCGCAACTGGCGTTTGCCAGCGGGCTGATGGGCTACAACCAGCTCCTGGAAAGCGCGAATCTGAACGGGAACGATCCCCATGACCCTCGAAAGCGCGATCCGCTGGATTTTCTCCTCTGGAGGGGCGCTGTCGCTGGTGAGCCAGCCTGGCCGAGCCCCTGGGGACCAGGACGGCCAGGCTGGCATATTGAATGTTCGGCCACCGCGACGCGTTTCCTCGGGCCGCAAATCGATATCCATGGCGGGGGAGCAGATTTGATGTTTCCGCATCATAGCTGCGAAATCGCGCAAACGGAGTCTGCGACCGGGGTACGCCCGTGTGTGCGGTACTGGATGCATGTCGGGTTAGTCAAGCTGGGCGGAACGAAGATGAGCAAGTCCCTCGGGAACCTGATCGTCGTCGGCAAGCTGCTGAAAGCCTATACTGCCGATGCGATACGGCTGCTCTTAGCCGGACATCACTACCGGCAAACATGGGAATTCGCTATTGCTGATATGGAACATGCCCAGCGATTGGCAGACCAGATCGCGGAAGCAGCGCGAGGGGATGTTAGCCTCGGGACGCCGTCAGTTGACTCCCTCGCTGGATGGACGAAACAAGCCTTTCTCAATGCGCTGGAAAGCGATCTGGATACTCCCAGGGCGGTTCGGGTGCTGGGGAATCTGGCGCAGGCCTGCCTCTCTGGTCTCGTGCCAGACCATGAAATGCCTGTTGCTCGCCAGCACATTCGCTCGATGGCAGAGTTCCTCGGTTTGCGCCTGGACAAAGCCTCCGAGGAGCAGGGACCGACTCGCTAATGTCGAATGCTTTTACAAGCGAATTCGGCGGCACTCTTCACCCGGTTCTGTCAGCCCGGTTGCTTATGAGCAATTGATGGGTGAGCCCGAATGTTTCGGGCCTGCACAAAAACGGGTGAATCTCAGTTGCTTCCGAGGCCCGGAATGGGATAGACTGCATGAAGAAGATCATGCGGTCAGCTGGTGGTTGACTGAATGCAGAGAGCCAATGCATGTCTTTTGAACGCGGTACATGTCAGAAAGAGAAAGAGAGGGAAGAGCCAATGGCCATCATCCCACCGGAAGACCGGCAAACGCTGCAAACACTCTTCACACAGGAGCTACAGGACGAGGTGAACATCACCTACTTCACCCAGCGCGAGTCGGTGCTCATCGTCCCGGGCCATGAGTGCTCCTCCTGCAAGGAGACGCGCGAACTGCTGGAGGAATTGACCGAGACCTCGGACAAGTTGCACCTGACCGTCAAAGATTTCGTGCGCGATGAGCAGGAGGCGCAGAACCTGGGCGTCACACGCATTCCCGCCTTCATCTTGCAAGGCCATGCCAGGGGCGCGGTGCGCTACTTCGGCATCCCGGCGGGCTACGAGTTCTCCACGCTGGTCGAAGACCTCATCGATGTCTCGAAAGGGGTGACCAGGCTGAACGAGAAAACCCGAGAGGTCCTGGCGACGGTCGATCAAGACCTGCACATCCAGGTCTTCGTCACCCCGACCTGACCCTACTGTCCCCGTGTGGCCAGGTTGGCCCACCAGTTTGCTATCGAAAACGAGCACATCACCGCCGATGTGGTCGAAATCTCAGAGTTCATCGATATGGCCCAGCGCTACCGGGTGCAGGGCGTCCCCAAGACGGTGGTGAACGACCGCATCGAGATCATGGGGGCGGTGCCCGAGCCTCGCTTTGTGCAAGAGGTGCTCAAAGCGATAGAGCCGCAGCAAAAGCAGCCATAGAAGGGGGGATGCACATCCTGGCTGTGCAATCCCCCTCCATACAGAAGCGCTCGCCTCCTGATGATCGACTGATCGGGAGGCGGAGCCTCGACCGGCGTATCAGGCCTCCGGCCGGGCTGCTTACCCGCGTGAATCCCGCACTCTGCAATCAACGCTGCGGCAGATGGCGATGACCTCTTCTGGTGGGTCCGGTTCCCGTGTGCTTTTGGCGAGGCGGACATGCTTAGGAGAGGTTGGATGGAATCGCTTCGCCTGGCCCTCCACCCCGCATTGCCTCACCAGGAATCGGTTCATCGCCGCTTTGGTGAATTAAGGATTGCAGAGCATTTTCTACCAACTTGAGCCTGTCCTGGCTGCCTCGCATCTCCGTTTTCAAACGAAGCAACTATGCGCGGGGTTAGAACTTATTTCCTAGAAAGCATTGCCAATGATGAGGGGATGAGGTATAGTTTATACAGCAGCGTGACCGCCTGCCCTGAATTGCTCGCAACGTTTTTTGCCAAATTCAGCGGCAAAAACCGAATTGCCTCATGGGAAATCTTTCTTCGTCCGCTTCAAACCCCTCTTTTCCTCCGACTCTAAACGGGTCTCTCCTCCAAGGCTACAACGTCGCTCATCTGCTCTGGAGCGGTAGAAGCACATGGCATTCGTTAGAGAGAAAGAGGAAGATGTTTCATGAGGCAACCAGGGGGAGGAGTCTGTCGTCTCCGCACACCGATCGCCTACTGCACGTCTCTAAAGGAGGAGAGCGTGGAACAGTCATTGAATTTTCAAGCAAGACGCGCCTTGCTCCAACAAACCGTCCCTCAGAGCCGTGAGGCATCGCCGTCACAGAAACGGACGCTGTTGGATGCCTTTGTGGCAGCAACGGGATACCATCGTACCTACGCCAGATGGCTGCTCAACCATGCCGAAGAGGTGCAGCAGACGCTTCGACGCCCTCGTCCTGCACAGTATGGGCCAGAAGTCCAACACGCGCTGTTTCTGGCCTGGCATGCAGCCAACCGCATCTGCGCTAAACGGCTCATTCCCTTTCTCCCCACGTTACTAGAGGCGCTGGAGCGGCATGAGCACCTCCAGATCTCAGAGGAGTGTCGCAAGCAGTTGCTTTCCATGAGCGCAGCCACAGCTGATCGCCTGTTGTCCTCTCAGCGCAAACAGAGTCAGCGCGGTCTTTCCACCACGCGAGCGGGAACCCTGCTCAAGCAGCAGATTCCCATCCGCACCTTCGAGGAGTGGAAGGAGATCCGACCCGGCTTTCTGGAAGCGGATCTCGTGGCTCATTGTGGTATAGACATCGAGGGAGGTTATCTGTACACGCTGACCCTCACCGACATAGCCACCGGGTGGACGGAGTGCTTGCCCCTGTTATACCGCAGTCAGGAAACGGTGCTGGCAGCTCTCCAACAGGCACGCATACTGTTCCCTTTTCCGATCCTGGGAATCGATACCGACAACGGGGGAGAATTCATCAACGAGTCGTTGATGGCATACTGCGAGCAAGAGCAGATCACCTTCACGCGGGGACGCCCGAATCTAAAAAATGATCAGTGTTTTGTGGAACAGAAAAATGGAGCGATCGTGCGCCAAGTGTTGGGCTACGATCGCCTGGTTGGCGAACAGGCTTACCGGCAACTCACTGAGTTGTACCGTGCGCTCCGCCTGTACGTCAACTGCTTTCAGCCCTCCATGAAGTTGTTGGCAAAACAACGGGCGGGAAAAAAAGTACGCTACGTCTACGATCCAGCGAAGACCCCACTGCAACGTCTTCTGCAATCAGGAGTCCTGACTGTAGAGATACAGCAAGAGTTGACTGAGGTGGTGCAAGCACTTGATCCCATTCGTTTATTGCACCAGCTCGAGCAGGTGCAACAGGCCGTGTTCCGCTGTGCCGTCGGTTGTGCTCCTGTGATTTCACCCATCCCTTCTGCCCCCATCCGCGTCTTTTCTTTGCAAGATTGTTCAGCGAGAGCGCTTCCCGCCGAGGGGCACGCTCCCGATCTGGAAGCAGGACTCGAGACCTTCTACCACGAGCAGGAGCGGAGAAAACGCGTGCTGGGATGGCGGCACACCCACAAGGACCCCTTTGAGGGAGAATGGGAGCAGATCTTCTCCTGGCTGGTAGCCAATCCCGAACGGAGCAGCGGCGATATCTTTCGGGAATTGCAGCGCCGCTCTCCCGGACGCTATCAGCCATTACAAATCCGCACTCTGCAGCGAGGGATGCGCAAGATCCGGGCCCAGCTGCTGGAAACCAGGAAGGAGCAGTGGCAGGAAGAAGTGATCCGGGGCCCAACACCCACACCAATCGCGCCAGCAGAGAGGGCTCCCAGGAGTTCCTGACCGTCAGTTGAACAAAAACCGGTAAGATTTATGATGGAGCAATGCATTCGATATGCTGACCCCTTTCAACACGCATAGCACAAGTAGCCAGGACACACCACTGATCCCACTCGTTTAGGTGGTGGGACGAGGCGAGACCGCATAGAGCTCCCACGCAATGTCATCGGGGTCATAGAAGCTGATGTACTTGCGATGGGTCCCTGGATCTTCTTCAACCCCATTGTTGCGGACCCCTGCCGCGTCTAAGTCCCGCTGCAAGTCTTCTAGCATGCTGGGATCTTCGACGGCGAGAGCGAGATGATCCAGACCGACGCGAAACGGATCGAAGTGATCCTCGCCTGGCGTGTGCGCATCGGTCCCAATAAGGGCGATCAGCATGCCAGACACCGTGACGAACACCGCTCGCTCGGTTTCCCTCACCAAGGGGCAGCCGAGGGTGTCCACGTAAAAGCGTTTGGCTCGCGCGAGATCAGTGACTCGCAGACCCAGATGGCTCCAGCCGTTGGCGCTCAACTTCATGGCGGTTTCCTTTCCTCGCTCGCACGTATAGGCAACTTCTGCATGCTTGCTCACTATCTATGGCAGTCCAAGCATCGGCCTAGCGCAGTGTATCACGCTCACCGGCTCGCGTCAAAAACCGCTTCTCCTGTTTCATGGTGAAGATGGTATGTGATGATGCCATCCGATTTCCTTGAGGGCACGATGAGCCTGTCAGTCGCAAAGGCTCCGCGAAAAATGGCTGCGTGCATCGATCCTTCTTCCTTCTCTCTGCTCATCGAACCAACCCTGGATGCGAGAGGGACAGCGAGTTCCCTGTCCCTCTCCTTTCTCCACCAGTGCCGAAAGTTGCTGCTCTCCCTCAGGCAGGGACAACCGTGTTGGCGGCTTGCAGGATGATGTGAGCCACCTCGTCGGGATGGGAGAGAAACGGGACATGGCTGGCCGAGATCTCACGCGCCGTGACCTTGCTCCGCTGCGCCATCCAGCGGTGCTGCTCGGGATGGATCATGCGATCCTCTGACCCGAACAGCGACCACGAGGGCAGGGACTTCCACGCTGGCCGCCCGGCCTTCGTCTCGAAGATACTCGCCTTGGGGGGCACCTGAGCTACCGCCAGAGCTCGTGCCTCCACCGGGTCAATGTCGTTGGCGAAGTTCTGGGGGAAGACATCGGGATCGATCCAGGCCAAACCTTGCCCGGTGATGAGCAGATGCTGGAAGACTTCCAGTTGAGGAAACTGGGCGCCGGAACTGAGCAGTGTCTCCCCCTCATCCAGGATGAAGGCCGAGATATAGACCAGGCCCACCACTCCCGGTGTGTCTGTGGCCGCCTCAGAGATGACGAAGCCGCCATAGGAGTGCCCGACCAACAGCGTCGGTCCTTCCACCTCCGCGAGCAGTTGACGCGTCGCAGCCACATCGTCGGCCAGAGAGGTGTGTTCATGTTGCCCAGCGACGACAAAATGGCCCTGTGCCTGCAGCATTGGGATCACCTTGCTCCAGCCGGATCCATCGGCCCAGAACCCGTGGACGAAGACAATATTCGCTTTGTTTGTGGTGCGTTTTGACGCAAAAATGCCCATAACTGTTCTCCTTTTTCCATTCCTTGAGCAGCACCGCTGCTCTTGCTTTCCTGCAGTACCTGCACTACAAGTGACGATGTTCGCGCTCCTATCCAGACGCTGGTTGTAGCACGAAGCGCCTAGGTGGGCTGAGTTGAGAACGCCTCATGTAGCCAGGACGTAGCAAGGGTAATCGCTTCCCGCGCCGAGGCGGTGTGCGCCAGGGCGTTCAACGTCACGAAGTCGTGGATGGTGCCCTGAAAGCGTACCGCCGTGACGCGTACCCCGGCCTGGCGCAGCTTGCTGGCATAGGCCTCCCCCTCATCGCGCAGCACATCGGCCTCGGCGGTAATGATGAGCGCCGGGGGAAGCCTGCGCAGTTGCTGGATGCTGGCCCGCAGCGGAGAGGCGGTGATCTCGCTGCGTTCGGTCGGGTGGCGTGTATATTGATCCCAGCACCACATCATCGTGTCGCGTCGCAGGTGGTAGCCCTCGGCGAACTGATGGTAGGACGCCGTGTCGAAGGCTGCGTCGGTGACCGGGTAGAACAGCACCTACCACCGGATATCCGGTTCCCCGCGCTCCCGGGACAAGAGCGTGAGCACCGTCGCCATGGTGCCCCCCACGCAATCGCCGGCCACTGCGATGCGCCCGGCATCCAGGCCATGCTCCCGTCCGAATCTCCCGACCCACCGGGCCGTCGTGTAGCACTCTTCGAGGGCGGTCGGGTATCTCACCTTCGGGCAGAGCCGGTACACCGGGAAGACGACGGCGGCCCCGGCTCCAACCGCCAGTCCGCGCACCAATCGGTCATGCGTCTGCGGACTACCGAAGACCCACCCGGCACCATGGATGTACAGGATGACTGGCAGAGGCGTCTGCGCATGCTGGGGCCGCAGAATGCGCAGCGCTACCTGCGCGCTGGGACCATCGGTAATGGTCAGGTCTTCCACATCGACTGCGGGCTTGCGAATCGTGCCAGATTGCACTTGATCGAGAGCGAGCCGTCCCTGCTCTGGGCCAAGCGTGAACAACAAAGGGGACCGGGCCGCAGCCTCTGCGAAGGCGTGCGCCTCGGGTTCAAGCTGAATCTGGCGGGTCATGGGCCTTGCTCCTCACTGACACCTGACAGTGCACAGCGTGTCTGCCGCAAAAGAGCGTTCCTTTGCGGTGTGCCCTAAAAAGTCGCGCTGTTGTGCTTTCGCTCTCCCATGACGATGTTAACTTGACGCAGACTTCAGCTTCGCGATTTCATCCCTTGCCGCGGCCACTAATTCATCATTCGTGTGAGCATGGCCCCAGAGGCCCCAGCCCCCTTCTTTCGCTTCTGTTAAGAGCACCCACGTGCGTTCTTTCAGTGTTGCGTCACCGGCAGCAGTGCTCACGAGCTGTGTCAGCTGTGCTACCACGGCGAGTTGTTTTTCGCGGTCCAGGGCACCCTCGTTGGTCAGGACCTGCACGCGTACATAGGTTTCGTCGCCATCCACATTGGCGAGTGTGCCTGCTGGCAACTCGTGCACGAAGGCGGCGGTGTTTTTGCGGAACATCGGGATATCCGGCACTCCCTCGATCGTTTTCACCGTCGTGGCCGCATCAATGGCCAGTTGCTTCGGATCGGCAAATGTCCCAGCAACGGCGTAGATATCGATCATTGGCATAGCGTTCCCCTCTCTGTCAGCATGAGTATGTGCTGTGTAGACGAACAGGATCCCTCTGAACAAGTCCAAGCCGTTCAGAAGGATCGGACAAACGTGCAGTATGATGATCCAGATGGACTCACCCGCTCGGCTTGGAAGGCCTTTTTGGGCCTTTCATCACGCGCCGCTCGTCCCTGCGCAGCCCGAGAGGTGCGGTTGGGTGCCCAGAGGCTCCTCGTCGCCATCCTGCACCACGGAGCGAAGAGGCTTCCGTTTTGTAGTATACTGATCAGCGTACTCGAAGTCACCGGACATCGCGACACTTTCGCACCGCACATGCCTTCACATCGCAGCACGTGTGAGAAGAAGACGAAAAGGGAACGTCCATGAAGGGGTCCTCGTACCGCGAGCGAGACTATGCCTTTGGGCAGCTGATGCTGACCGTGCGCACGAAGCTCAAGCTAACGCAAACCGCATTGGCTGAGATGCTTGGTGTCCGGCGCCGCGCCGTGATCGATTGGGAGGGCGGCCTCACCTATCCGAACGTTGATCACCTCAAACACTTCGTGGTCCTTGCCATCGAGCGACAGGCTTTCCCAGCCGGGCGTGAGGCAGAGGAGGTGCGTGCGCTCTGGCAAGCGGCCCACCAGAAGGTGCTCCTCGATGAAGCATGGCTTGCTGAGCTACAGTCTCGCGCAACAGCTTCCCAGGTATCCACTTCAAGAGAGGAGAACGGGGTCACTACCCGCTCTCCCGTTTCTCCTGCCAGGAGCGGGCCACGCGTCGATTGGGGCGACGCACCCGCCGTAACGAGCTTCTATGGGCGGGCGTGGGAACTGGACCTGCTCTCCACGTGGGTGATTAAGGAGCGCTGCCGGGTGGTCAGCGTGCTGGGCCAGGGGGGCATTGGCAAGTCGGCGCTGGCGACGCAGGTCATGAACCGCGTGGCCCAGGACTTCGAGGTGGTCATCTGGCGTTCCCTGCGCGATGTCCCAAGCTGCGAAGCGCTGCTGGATGACTGCCTACAGGTCCTTACTCCCCAGGCGTTCTCCGACGCGTCTGCCACCCTGGAAAGCCGCCAGAACCTCCTGCTGGACTGCCTGCGCAACAGGCGTGTCCTGCTCGTCTACGACAACCTGGAGTCGTTCCTCGAGGAAGGGGAGGAGAGCGGCCGCATGCGCGCCGGCTATGAGGGCTTCGCCCGGGTGCTGCGCCGAGTAGCGGAAACCGAGCATCAGAGTTGCTGGCTGCTGACCAGCCGAGAGAAACCGGGCGACCTCGTGCCGCTGGAAGGCAACCGGGCTCCCGTGCGGACCTTGCGCCTCGCCCAGCTGGATGCCGAGGCGTGCCAGCAGTTGTTGGCCGAAAAGGGGGCCGCAGGCAGTGTCGCCGAGCAACTCCGGCTGATCCAGTCCTACGCGGGCAATCCCCTGGCCCTCAAAATTGTGGCGCAGACCATCGTGGAACTCTTCGATGGCCAGATCGCTCCCTTCCTGGAGCAAGGCGAGGTGGTCTTCGGCGGGGTGCGCTCCCTGCTCGATGAGCAGTATGCCCGCCTCTCCACCACGGAGCAGAGCGTGCTCGTGTGGCTGGTGATCCTGCGCGAACCGGTGACCGTGCAGGAGTTGCTGGCGAGGCTTTCCGCACCCCTGCCGCGCGCTCAGGTGCTGGAAGCGGTCGAGAGCTTGCGCCGCCGCTCACTGATTGAGCGGGGCCCGCGACAGGGGAGCTTCTCGCTGCACGCGGTCGTGATGGAGTATGTGACGGCACGCCTCATTACCGAGGTGATCAGCGAGATTCGGCAGGGCCGATGCTCACATCTGGTCGAACATGGGCTGGAACTGGCTTCCGGCAAGGAATATGTACGGCAGACCCAACAGCGCCTCCTGCTCGTCCCCATTCTGGCGGGCCTGCGCAGCTCCTACCCTTTGCGCTCCGGGCTCGAGGAACACCTCCTTGCACTGCTCGGCAGGCTTCGCGAGCGGGAAGACTCCGCTCAGGGCTATGGACCGGCGAATCTGCTGGCGCTGCTGCGAGAGCTGCGCGGGCATCTGCGTGGTCTTGACCTGGCGCAGCTTGTGTTGCGCAGCGCCTATTTACAAGACGTCGAGATGCAGGATACCACTCTTTCGGGGGCGAGGCTTGAGGAGTGCGCCTGGACGTCGACCTTCGGCGCCATCTGGGCCGTCGCAATCAGTCACGATGGACAGTACCGGGCAGCGGGCAGCAGGCGCGGGGAAATGTGGGTATGGGCCGGGCCTCGGCTGCATCTGATGTGGCGAGCCCACTCGGACGTCGTCCGGGCGCTCGCCTTCAGCCCAGATGGACACCATCTGGCCAGCGGGAGTTATGATGGCACGGTCAAGGTGTGGGAGGTGGAGAGCGGTGCGTTGCGCTGGTCGGGCTCGCATCCCACCTACATCTCTGGGATTGCCTATTCCCCCGATAGCAGCGTGCTGGCCAGCGCAGGAACCGATGCGACGGTCCGGCTGTGGGATGGGACGACGGGCGCGCTGCTTGGCTCGCTGCCGCATCCTCAGGCGGTCTTTACCCTCACCTGGAGTCCCGATGGGGGACTACTCGCCACTCTCGGCTTCGATGGAGAGATCAGGCTCTGGCAGAGCGTGCCAGGCGAACCGACCGCGTGCGTTGCGGTCCTTGTGGGACACACCGCCTGGGGCATGGGACTGGCCTTTTCTCCCGACGGGAGCCTGCTTGCCAGCGCCAGCTGGGACAACACGATCAAGCTCTGGGAGGTGGCCAGTGGAAGCCTCCTCCAGACGTTGGTCGGACAGACCGACCGGGTCCAAACAGTGGCCTGGAGTCCAGATGGACGAACGCTGGCAAGCGCCGGCTTCGACCACTCCATCTGGCTCTGGGACGTGGAGCAACATACCTATCGGATGGCACTCCACGGACATACGGACGTAGTGTTTTCGCTTGCTTTTCTGCCCGACAGCTGGAAACTGCTCAGTGGCAGTGTCGATGGCACCCTACGACTGTGGGACACGCAACGGGGACAGTGTGAGCAACTCCTACAGGGCTACGCGGACTCGCTCTATGACCTCGCCTGGAGTCCGGATAGCACCCGGCTCGCCAGCGGCAGCTCAAATGGCCTGGTCACTGTCTGGGAGGTGGAGGGTCCGACACCACCCAGGCTGCTCCAGGGCCATCGGTACCTCGTGTTTGGGGTGGCCTGGAGTCCCGATGGGAGGTGGCTGGCAAGCAGTGGGTGGGATAATACCATCCAGATCTGGGATGCGATCACAAGAGAGGGCGTGCGCGTCATGCAGGATCTCGACGACCCCTACACCTCTTTCTATGGCGTCGCCTGGAGTCCAGACGGCAAGCTTCTGGCGTGTGGCAACTATCGGCAGGAGGTCCAGGTGTGGGAGGTAGAGAGCGGTGCCCGCCTCTGGATCGCTCGCCAACAGCCAGCCTCGGTCCGCAGAGTGGACTGGAGTCCTGATGGGACGATGATTGCTAGTGGCGGTGATGATGGCATCGTCGCGGTGTGGAATGCCTCGGATGGGAGCGTGCTCAAACAACTCAGAGGGCATAACGGCAAAGTGAACGACGTGGCCTGGAGCCGCGATGGAAAGTGGCTCGCCTCGGGCGGAGGGAGCCAGGGGCAGGGAGACGGCAGCGAGGTGTTCGTGTGGGCGATGCAGAGAGGGGAGCGCCACCCTGCCTGGGGGGCAGGTAATAGAGTCCTGTCGGGGCATCCTGGAATCGTGTATGCCGTGGCCTGGGATCCGACTGGCGCGGTCCTGGTCAGTGGCGGCAGCGATGGGATGTTGCGCTGGTGGGACAGGCAAAGCGGGCAGTGCGTGCGGGAGTGCCAGGCGCATCAAGGAACAGTTCAGCGCCTGCAGGTGAGTCCCGATGGGAACTGGCTCGCCAGTTGTGGGGACGATGGCACTATCACCACCTGGGATCTGACAAGCGGCAAGCAGATACGCATTCTGCGGCCTGATCGGCCCTACGAGCGACTGGATATCAGCGGGGTGAAGGGGTTGACGCCGGCGCAGAAGGCGTCGTTGCGTGCGTTAGGGGCCATTGAGGATGCTCCCTCACGAGGGCTCTTCAAAAGTGGTGGTGGCATCCCCGCTTCCTCACACACATAGACGATGCGAAGTGATGGGAGGTAAGAAGGAGTCTTCCTGGTTCTTGCACAGGTACGATTTCTCGTGAAGCCCCCTTTTTCTGCTTGCAGCCTGTTTGTGAGATCGCGTTGCCTCATCTGAAATCTGCCTCGTTCCATGCACAGGCACGGCTTGCTCCTCTTTCAAGAGGAAGAGAAAAAGTGGCCGGGACGTCCGAGGGACCACCACTACCCTTTGTAGTAAGGAAAGAAGGAAAGCTCGAACTGGTTGTAGAGGTAGAAGTGAGACAGCGGGATCACTCAAGGAAACAGCTTCGCGCGTTCGCTCCAAATGTGGTATGCTAGAGGCAGAGAGAACAAGGGGCTGGACCCATGTGGCAGTGTCCCAACCCCCAGGCAGGCGTTCACCCACGCAGCGGGCACACCCGACAGTTATCAGTGTAGCGGATGGGTCCTCCTGAAGTCAGCGTCCAACAGGTGACGTGTGACTGCACACCTCACTTCACATTCCGTCAAAGTGTGTCGCTGCGCCGGGTCACGCGAGATCAGGAGATCGCTCGTGAAGAGACATGTGTACCGGGAGCGAGACTACGCCTTCGCTCAGGTGGTGCTGAGGCTGCGCACCGCCATCGGCCTCTCGCAGGCGGGCCTGGCCGAGCGGCTGGGCGCCTCCCGTCACGCCGTCGCAGATTGGGAAGGGGGCCTGAGCTACCCCAAGGCCGAGCGCCTCAAACAGCTCATCGCCCTGGGGATGCAGCAGCACGCGTTTGCCGTTGGGCGCGAGGAGCAGGAGATCCGCGCGCTGTGGAAGGCGGCCCACCAGAAGGTGCTGCTGGATGACGCCTGGCTGCATGATCTGCTCGCTCCTCTTGCGCCTGTCCCGCTTTCCCCAGGGGCCGGGACGCTCGCGGCTCCTGCTTTCGTCGAGTCGGCGTCCTTTCCGCGTGTCAACCTGGTGGAGGCCCCCGACGTGAGCCACTTCGCCGGCCGCGAGGTGGAAGTGGCCGAACTCTCCCGGTGGATCCTCGAGGAGCGTTGCCGTCTGGTCACGCTGCTGGGGATGGGCGGCATCGGCAAGAGCATGCTGGCCTCCTACCTGGGGAGCCGCCTGGCTCCGCACTTCGAGGCGGCGCTCTGGCGCTCCCTGCGGGACGCCCCCGAATGTGAGGCGCTGGTCGCCGACTGCCTCACCTTCTTCTCCGAGACGCCTCCCGCAGAGTTTCCCACCTCGCTGGAGCAGCGCATCACGCAGCTCGTGGCGCGCTTGCAGGCGAGGCGCTGCCTGCTGGTGCTCGACAACCTGGAGACCCTGCTCCAAAGCAGTGACCCCGAAGGCAGCTATCTGCCGGGCTACGAGGGCTATGGGCGGCTCATTGGGCGCCTGGCCGAGTCGGCCCACCAGAGCTGTGTGCTGCTCACCTCCCGTGAGAAGCCTCGGGAGATCGAGCCTTTGGAAGGGGTGCGCTCCCCGGTGCGCTCGCTGCGCCTGGGGGGGATGGACGACCAGATCGCCCGTGTCTTGCTTGCCGACAAGGGACTCAGCGGGACGCCAGCGGCCTGGCAGCACCTGGTGGCCGGCTACGCGGGCAATCCCCTGGCCCTCAAGATCGTGGCGCAGGTCGTCTCCGACCTCTTCGGTGGAGACCTCGACCGCTTCCTCGAGGAGGGGGAACTGATGTTCAACGGCATCCGACCCGTGCTGCGCCAGCAGGTGGGGCGGCTCAGCCCCCTGGAGCACCTGCTGCTGACCTGGCTGGCCGTGCTGCGCGAGTGGACGACGCTCGACACGCTCGCGCAGGCCCTGCATCCCAGGGTGCTGCGCGCGCAGGTGTTGGAGGCGCTGGAGGCGCTCGCGCGGCGCTCGCTGTTGGAGCGGGGGCAGCAGGCCAGCTTTAGTCTGCAATCGGTGGTGATGGAGTACCTCACCG
>Ga0207646_10002757_pt1 | contig 20529 bp, 22 predicted proteins | sample KBSK5502metaG_FD_184343 | JGI IMG/M metagenome (GOLD analysis project Ga0207646, IMG submission 184343) | Corn, switchgrass and miscanthus rhizosphere microbial communities from Kellogg Biological Station, Michigan, USA - KBS K5-50-2 metaG... | ecosystem: Host-associated > Plants > Roots >...
GGCGGCGACGACTACGTGACCAAGCCGTTCAGCATCGAGGAGCTGGTCGCGCGCGTGCGTGTGGTGCTGAGGCGTCACGGGGCGAGTGGCCCCGAGAGCGGAAGGCTCCAGCTGGCGGACCTGGAGCTGGATGACGAGGCCCATGAGGTGCGCCGGTCCGGGCAGGTGGTCGCTTTGACCACGACCGAGTATCGCCTGCTCCGCTACCTGCTCATCAACGCCGGCCGGGTGCTCACGCGCAGCCAGATCCTGGATCACGTCTGGCACTACGACTTCGGCGGTGACGCGAGCGTCCTCGAGACCTACATCAGCTACTTGCGGCGCAAGGTCGACCGCTTCGATCCTCCGCTCGTGCACACGGTGCGCGGAGTCGGGTACGTCCTCCGCGCGCCCAGGTCCTAGGCCATGACCCGTTCGCTGAGCGGGCGCCTTCTGATCGGAATCATCTCGCTCGTGTTGCTGGGCCTTCTGGTTGCAGATGGCGGCACCTATCTGACGTTCCAGAAATTCCTGCTCGACCGTCTTGACTCTCAGCTGACCAACGGGCGGATCGCCGCAGTCGGCGTGCTCGGTGGTCCGGGACCGGGACGCGATTCGGGGGGTCAATTCCCGATCGGTACGGTTGTGGAGCTGCTGCAACCAAACGGCACCGAAATCGGTTCGCCGCTGCGCTACGACTTTCCCTCATCAACCTCGAAGGCGCTGCCTGTCGTGCCGCGCACCATCCCGTCAGGAACCGAGCAGCATCCTGCGATCGTGACGCTGGCGGGGACGGGCGACGTGGTGCAGTACAGAGCTGCAATCTGGCCCGAAGACTCGTTCCAGGGCAACTACGTGCTGCTTGCCATTCCGATGGACGACGTGCAGGAGAGCTTGAGCCAGCTGCTGCTGCTCGAAGGGCTGATCGGACTGGCCGTTCTGGTGGCCACCGCGCTGCTGGCGCTGATCATCATCCGCATCGGCCTGCGGCCGCTGCAGCGGATGGGAGCGGTCGCCGAGGACATTGCCGCCGGCGACCTCAGCCGCCGCGTCGAGCCCGCGACGCCCGACACCGAGATCGGCCGTCTGGGCCTCGCCCTCAACGGGATGTTGAGCCAGATCGAGTCGGCCTTCGCCGAGCGCACGGAGTCCGAGCACCGGCTGCGCCGATTCATCGCCGACGCATCGCACGAGCTGCGAACGCCGCTGACCTCGGTGCGCGGCTACGCCGAGATGCTCAGGCGGGGAGCCGAGAAATCACCCGCCGACTCGGCCGTGGCCCGGCGGCGGATCGAGGAAGAGTCGATGAGGATGTCGGTGATGGTCGACGACATGCTCGTCCTGGCGCGCCTTGGGCAGGGCCGGCCTCTGGAGACACGGCCCGTCGACCTGCAGGCAATCGCGCGCGACGCGGTGGCCGACGCGCACGCGGTGGCGCCACAGAGGCAGATCTCCCTGGAGGCGCCCAGCTCGGTGATCGTCACAGGGGACGACACGCGACTCCGGCAGGCGCTGGGCAACCTGATTCGCAACGCGCTCGTGCACACGCCCCCGGACACGCCGATAGAGGTGGGGGTCGCGACCCATGACGGCGTCGCGCGGGTGACCGTGTCGGACCACGGCCCGGGCCTTCGGCCGGACGACGCCGAACGTGTCTTCGAGCCTTTCTACCGGGCCGATCCGAGCCGGAGCCGCGACAGCGGAGGTGTCGGGCTCGGGCTGTCAATCGTCTCCGCGGTGGCCGTGGCCCACGGCGGCGAGGTGAGGGTGAGAGAAACTCCGGGCGGCGGCGCGACGTTCGAGATCGAGCTGCCCGCGGGCGCAAACGGCGCCTAGGCGCAAAAGGACCGGCGGCGCACGTCGCACCGCCGGTCTTGTCAGTTGCTTGAACGGTTACTCGTTCGCAGCCGGCTTGTAGTCAGGCTCTTCGAGCGACCCCTCGTCGGACATCGGTTCCTTGTCCTCAGCCTCGGGCGTCATACCTACCGCCGCGGACTCGCCCGCGTGCATCTTCGCCTTGTGCTGCAGCAACGCGTTCTCGGTATCGAACTCTTCGTCGCAAATTTCGCACTTCATCGACCATCCTCCTCGGTCCTGATCGGACCATGAGCCGCGTGGCCCTTGCTAGTCTGCGACTCATCTAAGCAACGTTTCTGATTCGATTTCTACTGGAGGTAAGGCCTGTCCTCGCGGCCGGATTCTCGCCGTACTCGCATGCTGTCGATGCGGACCGCCGCGTCCAGCCGGTCCCACAGGCGCCAGTCGGCCTCCGATCGCCACACCTGGTCCAGCAGGGATTCCCACTGGGATCTCAGATCCGGCACGTCAGGCCTTGCCCCCTGACTGCTGTCATTCCGTCCTTTCAACATTTCCGTTCACCGTCCCTACATCAAAAACGCCCGTGCCGGATCGCACAGCTACTACCAATGCATGGATTTGGGGGAGGATCTATTTCACCCAGGCGGGTGGCGCCGAGGAGTCGAGGCCGAGGTTCTCGGTGATGGGCCGCGCGGCCGACGGCGACGCCGAAGCTGCGGCCGGGACCGTCCAGAGCTGAAACGCCTCTCCCGGCCGGACCGGCGCCAGGAAGGCGATCGTCTGCCCGTCGGGCGAGAACACCGGCGAGGCGGACAGCTGCCCGTGCACGAGGACGGTCTCCGGGCCGATGGTCTGGCCTATCTGGTCGAGCTGTGCGATCACGAGGTCCGTCGACTGGAGCTCGGCGTGCCGGCAGATCATGGCCAGCGTCTTCTCGTTCGGCGACAGCGCCGGCTGGAAGCAGTTCTCGTCGGCGGCCGTCAGGGCGGTGCCGACCTGGCCCGGCCGCGAGACGAACCAGACCTGGGAGTGGACCTGGGCCTTGTCGTCGATCGAGTACTCCGTGTAAATCAGGCCGCCGTTGCGCAGGGGCAGCGGGTCGGTGTCGCCGCCTGTGTAGTCGTTGGGCACGGTCCACCGCACGACGGAGCCTGAGCCGTCGCCGGCCAGCGCATATATCGCGAGATCCACGCGATAGCTCTCGAACGAGTCGTGCTCGTCATAGCTGTAGAAGACACGCGAGCGGTCGGCGTTGAAACGCAGGTAGAACGACCAGTGGCTCGACTCGACCTGGGCCGACTCGTGATGCGTCAGCTGCGATAGAACGCGGCCGCTCGAAGTCAAGACGTAGACATCGGAGTAGTTGAGGTGGCGGATGACAGCGACCAGCTCGGACCCGTCCTGCGAGGCGGACACCTGCGTCCAGCCCGCGTCGTCCGTGATCTGCGTGAAGCTGCCGTCCCTGAACCTGTACAGGACGCCCTGCTGCGCGAAGTACATCGTGCCGGGCAGCGCCGGCGCCGTGGTCGAGCTCGGGCGCACGATGCGGCCGCTGTCGGTCTTGAGGGCTCCGGCCGCGTGATAGACCCCGAACCCGAAGCCGGCCATGGCCACGAACAGCACCGCGTACGTGACCGCTTTCACTGCGGGAAGCTCTGATGCACGAGGGGCAGGATCCGGCTCCAGTTGGGGAAGACGACCGACTGGCCGCCGGCCCAACCCTCTGAGGTGTAGGGCGCATCGAGGATGACGCGATGGACTCCCGAGGGGTCGTACTGCTCCAGCACCGCGAACAGCTCGCGCATCCTCTGCAGGCTGATGCTCGTCTTCACTTCGCCGTTCATCGCGCTCGCGAGGTCGGGCAGGCTCGCGACGTTCAGGTGCTTTGCCTGCGCCTTCATCGCCAGCAACAGCTCCTGTTGGCGTTCCGACCGCGCGAAGTCGCCGCGCAGGTCGCCGTGCCTGGAGCGGACGTACTGCAGCGCGCGCGCTCCGTCGAGATGCACGGGACCTGGAAGCAGCGCGACGCGGTAGTACCCGTAGGGGCTCGAAGTATTGATGTCGGCCGGGTAGAAGTCGTCCAGAACGGGGTTCGTGACCACGAGGTTCACGCCGCCCATCGTGTCGATGACCTTGATCAAACCCTTGAGCCCGATCCACACGTAGTCGTCGACGTGGACCTTGAAGTTCTGCTGCACCGTCGCCACCGCAGCATCCACCCCGCCGGTCTGGTAGGCGGTGTCGATCTTGCCGGCGCCTTGCTGTCCTGAGATCGGCACCCACAGGTCGCGGGGGATGGAAAGCATGGTGACCTGCTTGCTGGCCGGGTCGACCCGGACGAGGATCATCGACTGCGTGTTGTACTGGTCGGCCGCGAACTTGGAGTCGTCGTCCGAGCCGAGGAGCAGCACAGTAAACGGTTCGGTGGGTCCCGCGATGGGGTTGAGGATGTTCCCGCCCGAGCTCACCACCGGCGTGGTCGACGACTCAACGACGGGGAGGAAGTACGCGGTGAGGCCGATGAGGCCCGCGATCACGAACCCCGCGATGATGCGTGAGGTTCGAGGAAGCGAAAGGGCCGGCCTTCGGCGAACGGTTTTCCCGATCGAGCCGGAGGCGAAATCACCCATGGGCGGTCCCTTGGCTGTTCAACACGAGATCAACGCGTGGGCGGCACGAACGCCCTTGCCAGATTCGGTAACCTCGAAGGCGAGTGCGTTTCCAAACCGATCGACGAAGTGGCATCGCGACCTGGGCGGGCGCCGTCGTGTATCAAGCCTGAGATAGCGCCGCCACACAGCCGTTCGAAACCCGCGTCAAGAGCCCTGGTGGGCTTATTGAGCCTGCTCGTCGCGTCGCTGCTGCTGGGCGGCGAGACGCCGCCGGCTCCGCCGCCGCCCGCACCGCTTGTCGGATTCAGCTACAGCCCGGTGCTGTCCGAGTGGCTGCACACCGATCCGGTGAACGACCTCGCCGCGCTCTTGTCTGAAACGAATCCGGACCTGGTTCGCTTACCCGTGTACTGGGACCGTACACAGCCCAGCCCGCGCCATCTCGACTTCTCGTCGATCGACGACCTGCTGGACGTCGTGGAGAAACACAATGAGACGGCGAGTCGAACCACACGGGTCATCCTGACCATCGGTGCGCGCAACTTCATGTACCCGGAGCTGTTCGCCCCGAGCTGGGCCGGGCCACGGCAGCAGCCCCAGCTGGGATCGGCGCAGGCGCGGCAGGCCTATCGGGATTACTTCGACGCAACCGTGACGCGCTACCGCTCCTCTCCATTGCTTTACGCATGGCAGATCGAGAACGAACCCTTCGACTACGTGATCAACGAGACGACTGGAGCCGACCAGATCTCGTCCGATCAGATGGCGTGGGAGATCGGTGAGGTGCACGGTCTCGATCCCGCACACCGCGCCGTGACGACCACGTTCGACGGATGGAACGTCTTCATCGACTGGCTGCAGCTGCACGCAACGCCGGTTCTCTGGGCGCTGCACGCGTACCCGAGCGGCCATCCTGCCGATGCGCTGAGCGCCTCGGACGCCCTCGGCCTCGACGTGTACGTGGACGGCCCCACGACGCCGCTGAGGATCACGAGCGTGGCTCTGCGCACGTCGTGGAAGGCAGAGGCGATCCAGTTCTGGGCCGATCAGGCCCACGCCCAGAACAAGCAGGTGTGGCTGATGGAGATGCAGGCGCAGCCGTGGAGCATGTCGCCTGGCAGCTTTTCCACCGACGACCTGCTGGCGACCGCGACTGCTTACCGGCGCGAACCGCTCAACGTGGTGCTGCTGTGGGGCGCCGAAACCTGGCTGGTCGATCGGGACTGGCTCAACGCCGCCACCAGGGCCATGGCGATCCTCCGCACGCCGTAGAAGCGGCCTAGTCCTCGCCGGCGATCAAGGTGTCCAGCCACTCGAAGTCGCCGGGTTCCAGTGGCCGGCCCGAAGCCAGATTGTCGCGCATCGAATAGAGCCGCTCGCTCTCGGTGAATCCCTCGCGGTTCAGCCGGACCACGATGGTGCCGATCATGATCGACACCCGGCCGCGGATGTTGGACAGGCTCTCGCCCGGCAGGTTGGGCGCGGCCTCCAGCGCTGCCGGCTCGGTCGAGATGGCCTGGTGCAGCTGCTGGAGCAGCAGTCGGCGGGCTCGGGCGTGCCCACGCCGGGCGCTCGAGCCTGAGTTCATGGTGGCGAGCCAGCTGGGGTTTTCCATGGGTGGTGGCGTTAAGTAACGACTTGCGTTTGTTAAGTCTATATCGGGGACGCGTATGGCCCGCAATGAAATCGTGAGAATTTGATCCGGCCCGGGCCCTGGTGCGTACTTATGCTCTGAGTCGCCGCGCGCAGCACGTCAGGGGAGGAGTCATGAGCTTCAGCATCGAGCGCTACAAGGAAGAGTCCCGGAAACTCGACACGGCCGGTGTGGCCTGGCAGGACGTCCGGGACCATCCGCTCTCCAAGGGCGACCTGTTCTGCCTCCACTACATGATGGACATCGAGAACCACGTCCCCCTCTACCTCTCGCACCTGCTGGTCACGCGGGCGTGCATGGACCCCATCCTCACGGCGTTCCTCGCGTGCTGGAACTATGAGGAGCTGTGGCATGGCGAGAACCTGGGCAAGCTGCTGAACCTGTACGGCATCGAGTTCGACACGCAGGACCGAATCGCCCACGTGCGCGCAAACCTCGGTCTGCAGAACAGCCTGAGCATCCTGACCACCATGGCCGGCTCATGGCTGTCCAAGGACTTCTCGGCCGTCTATCTCACGATTGGCGCGATCAACGAGCTGTCCACCCTTACCGGCTACGCGGCGCTGACGAGGAAGTCGAAGCACCCGGTCCTGGCCGACCTGCTATCCCGGATCATCAAGGACGAGCGGCGCCACTTCGCCTTCTACTTCAACTCGGCCAAGGAGTGGCTCACCGGCAACGAGAAGGCGCAGCGATTCGACCGCTGGATGCTCGATCGAGTGTGGGTCCCCGTCGGCCAGGGGGTCAAGGCGCAGGAAGAGGTCGACGCCCTCGCGCTCTACCTCTTCGACGACGAGCAGGGCGAGGAGGAGCTGCTTGGCATCGACGAGAAGATCGGCAAGCTCCCCGGGTTGGCCGGCGTCAAGCTGATGTCCAAGGCGCTGTACGAGGCGCGGGCCCGCGTCCGGCAGAACCCGGACTGGGCGTGGCGGCTGATCGAGAAGGAGGCGTGGGCGATCGCGCCGCCCCGGCATTCGCCGGTCGGCGAGCTGACCGGGCGCCGCACCTCTGTCCAGGTGCTCGATTAGACGCAAGAATTGTCGGCGTGGAGGGCCGACCCGACCCGCAGCTTGCCGCGGCGCTGGCGGCCGGCGACGAGACCGCGCTCGCCGGCCTGTACGACCGCTACGGCGCGCTCGCCTACGGCGTCGCCCTGCGAGTGCTGGGAGATCCGGGCCGGGCAGAGGACGCGGTGCAGGATGCCTTCCTCAAGCTCTGGCGTGGAGCCGCCGGTTTCGACGCGAGCCGCGGCACGCTTCGGGGCTGGCTGCTGGCGGCAGTGCGGAACCGCTCCATTGACATGCTTCGCGGCCGTTCCCTCCACGAGCGGCGCGAGCTGGCGCTGCGCCCTGAGGTTCGCTCCGGCCAGCGCGGGCCCGAAGAGGAGGCGACGGGTTCCATGGAGCGGGCCGCCGTGCGGGCGGCGATGGACGAACTGCCGGACGAACAGCGCCAGGCGGTGCTGCTCGCGTACTTCGGCGGCTTCACCCAACGTGAGATCGCCGAGCTCACGGGCGTCCCCCTGAGCACCGTCAAGGGCCGAATGCGACTTGCCCTGGACAGGCTGGCTACGTATCTGAAGGTGAAAGGCATGGTCGATGTCTGAGCAGGACGAGCTGGAGAGCCCGGTGTTCGACGCCCTGGCGCTGGGGGTCGAGCCTGTCGCCCCGCCCGCGCGCTTGCGGGCGCGGATCCTGGCCGCAGCGGCGCAGCCGTCAGAAGACGCCCGCGTCGTTGAGTTCCGCCGGCGAGGCAGGCCCGGCGGCCTGCGGATTCCGCTCGGCGCCGTGGCCGCGGCGCTCGTCGCCGCGCTCCTCGGCGGATTGGTCATCGGCCGGGTGACGGCGCCGCCGCCGCCATCCGCGGTCACGCACTTCACACTCGCCGGCCACGGCTCGATGCAGGGATCGACCGCGACCGTCACCGACCTGAAGCAGGACGGCATCGCGCTGGTCAGCTTCTCGGGGCTGCCGCCGGCGCCCGAGGGCAAGGTCTACGAGCTGTGGCTGATCACGCCCGGGAACCGGGCCGACCCGGCCGGGATCTTCCTGCCCGACGCCAACGGCCAACGCCTCCTGGTGGTCGAGAAGCCGCTGGCGGGATACAAGGTCATGGCGGTCACCGTCGAGGCCGGGCCGTCTGGCGTCGCGAGCCCGACCCAGGCCCCCAACCTGCTGGGGACGGTGGCCTAAGGCAGATAATCTGCCCGGCTGTGGGCAGGCGGGCCTGGGTGATTCGAATCTCGGTGGCCGTGGCCGCCGTGCTGGCGATCTGGGTCGCGTTCAGCACGGACATCCCGAAGCAGGTGCCTGACTACGCGCTGGGCAGCATCTGGATTCTGCGTGGCGAGCGAGCGCTGGTCGTGCTCTTGTTGCTGCTCCTCCTGATCACGGTGATCTGGCGCGGGCTGGTCGCCGGCCAGCTGCCGCTGGAGATCGGACGCGAAGGAGTCAAGTACGAGGCCGCCACCGAGCTGGTCAAAACCGGCACCGAGGCGGTGACCGAGGAGGTGTATGGGGCCATCGAGGAGCTGAGGGAGGCCATTGCCAAAGTGAGCGAAGCGGTGGAAGCTACAGCTGACGCCACCTCGGACGCGATCCGGATCATCGACGATAAGATCGAAGGCATCGAAAGGGAGTTGCACGAATGACGGTGTTGGAGCGCCTGGATGAGGTCAGGCAGAAGATGCGAGACCTCGGACGTGAGTTGGAGTCGAACCGTATTTTCGACGTCGACCAGGTCAATCGCAAGGTGAGCGATCGGCTCGAGCGCGCCGAGCTGGAGGCGCGCAACGGTCGCGGCGTAGCCGGGCCCGGAAAGTAGCCCCGCTCTAACCCAGCTCGCGGCGGACCACCGCCACCGCGTGCGCCAGCGCCGAGAGCTTGGCGAATGCCTTTTCGCGCGGCAGGTACTTCATGCCGCAGTCTGGGGCCAGGATCAGGCGCTCGGGATCCACGAATCTCAGCGCCTCGCGGATGCGCGCGGCCAGCGTCTCCACCGACTCGACCGGTGAGTCGTCGGCCAGGTCGATGACTCCGACGATCAGCTGCTTGCCCTCCAGCGAGCGGAGGATCGACAGGTCGACGTTCTGCTGGGCCGACTCCATCGAGATCTGCATCGCGCTGGTGTCCGCGAGCTGGCTCAAGAACGGATAGCCGCCCGGGCGGTTGTGGACGATGTGCGCGTAGCCGAAGCACGTGTGCAGCGCGGTCGTGCCATGCACGCCGTCGAGGGCGCGATTGATCGCCGGGATGGCGAAGCGCGCCGCCTTCTCGGATCGCGCCTGCAGGTAGGGCTCGTCGATCTGGACCACGTCCGCCCCCGCGGCGAACAGGTCGCGCACCTCCTCGTTGACGGCCACCGCGAGCGCGAGCGCGAGCTCGGCCTCGTCGTGGTAGTAGTCGTCCTGCGCCTGCTGCGACATGGTGAACGGACCCGGGAGGGTCGCCTTGATCGAGTGATCGGTGTTGGCGCGCAGGAACTCGACGTCGCGGATCTCGACCGCCCGGGTGCGTCGGATCGGGCCCACCACCCGAGGCACCGGGTTGGGGTGGCCTGTCCGGTCGAGCGCCGTCCCCGGGTTGTCGAGGTCCATGCCCTCGAGCGCCGTGGCGAACCGATTGGAGTAGCTCTCGCGCCGGATCTCGCCGTCGCTCACGATGTCGATGCCGGCGCGCTCCATGTCGCGGACGGCGACGACCGTCGCGTCGTCCTGCGCCTGCTCGAGGACGTCCGCCGGCACCCGCCAGATTTCTCGCGCTCGGGTGCGTGGCGGCAGCCGGCTTCCCAGCATCACGCGGTCCACCAGCCAGTCGGGCTGCGGGTAGCTGCCGACCACGGTGGTGGGCAGCAGGTGACCTGCCGCGCGAGCCATTCGCTGAAGCGTATCGGAGACACTTACAAGTGTGAGTGCAGCGGCCGGCCGCCTCCGTGGAGACTCGTGCGACTCCGACCCCATCTGGGACCGCGACGTCGAGACCGAGCACCAGGAGCAGGCCCGGGCGCGAGCGTCGGCCGCCTGGGAGACGCAGCTTCGGCACCTGAGGGAAGACTCGCCGTTCTACGCCCGGCGGTTTCGAGAGGTGGGCGTGGGCTCGAGCCGGGTCCGCCTCGCCGACATCACGCGACTACCTTTCACAACCAAGGCCGACCTCAAGGACGCCGTCGACGAGGACCCGCCCTTCGGCAGCAACCTGAGCGTGTCGCCGGCGCGCGTCAAGCGCGTCTACCAGACCAGCGGCACCAGCGGCACGCCGAGCGTCCTCGCCCTCACGCCGAGTGACATCGAGGGGTGGACCGCGATCGGAACGCGGACGTACTACGCGTCGGGCATCCACGACCACCACAGCGTGCTGACCACGTTCGGCGCCGGGCCGTTCGTCGCCGGGCACACCTATTTCGTGCTGGCGCGCATCGGCTCGAGGGTGGTGCCTGTCGGCCCCGGCGACACCGATCGTGTGCTCTTCGGCTTGCGCAACGGGATCTTCGACACGTTGATGACGACGCCCTCCTTCGCGCAGCACCTGTCGAACCGGCTGGAGAAGAACGGCGAGACGGTGCGTCCGCTGGCGCACGTTGTCACCGGCGGCGAGCCCGGCGGCGGCATTCCCGCCGTGCGCGATCACATCCAGGACGTCACCCGGGCGACGGTGAACGAGGTCATGGGCATCGGCGACGTGGCGCCGTCGCTGTTCGGCGAGTGCCCGAGCCAGCGGGGCATGCACTTCTGCGGGGGCGGCCACGTATGGGTGGAGATGGTCGACCCGGACACACGGGCGCCGATCACGATCGAACCGGGCGCGGTCGGGGAGCTCGTCTACACGCACCTCACCCGCGAGGCGATGCCGGTGGTGAGATTTCTGGGCGGGGACATCGTGCGGATCGAGGGCGGTTCGTGCGGCTGCGGCCGCGCCACGTTTCGCATGCGTATCCTCGGCCGCCGCGACGACATGTTCATCGTCCGCGGCGTAAACGTGTATCCGTCCGCGATCCTCGGCATTGTGGCGGACTTCCGTCCGCGCGTGACGGGCCGCGCGCGAGTCGTGCGCGAGGGAAACGACGTCGGCGTCGAGCCGCCGGTGCCCGTCGAGGTGGAGGTCCCGAAGGAGCATGTCGCCGACGCCGCGCTGGCGGCTGAGATCGAGACGGCGGTGCGCGCCGCGCTCACGTTTCGCTGCAAGGTCCTGCTCGTGAAGGAGGCGGACTTCGGCGAGGCCGCGTACAAGACGAGGCTGGTCAGGAAGGCATGACCCGCAAGAAGCTCCGATCGGACATTGCTTTCACCACGCCCGAACGCATAGTCGTCCGCGGCCAGGACCTGACCAAATTGATCGGCACGGTCTCGCTCGGGGACTTCGCATTCCTCGAGCTGAAGGGCCGCCTGCCCACCCCGCAGGAGTCGACCGTGTTCAACGCCATCGCGATCACCCTGGTCGAGCACGGAATGACGCCGAGCGCGATCGCGGCCAGGCTCACGTACCTGGGCGCGCCCGAGGCCTTTCAGGCCGCGGTGGCGGCGGGGCTGCTGGGCATGGGCGACCGCTTCGGCGGCCCCGTCGAGGAGGCGGCCCGCATGCTCCAGGAGGCGTTCGAAGAAGGCGGTGACCCGGAGACCCTGGCCCACGAGATCGTCGAGCAGAAGCGAAAGCTCGGGCGGCCCGTGCCGGGGCTCGGACATCCCATCCACCGACCGGTTGATCCGAGGACTCCGCGCCTTTTCGAGGTGGCTGCGGCCAACGGGTTCTCCGGCCGCTACGTCGAGCTGATGGAGCTCGTCTCCAAAGAGGCGTCGCGGGCTTACAAGAGGGCCCTGCCCGTCAACGCCACCGGCGCCATCGGCGCCATCGCGAGCGAGCTCGATCTACCGTGGCAGGTGTGCCGCGGCCTGGCCGTGATGGCGCGGGCGATCGGCCTGGTCGCGCATCTGCAGGAGGAGACTGCGGAGCCGATGGCGGCGGAGATCTGGGCCCGCGTCGAGGAAGAGGCCAGCGAACACCTGAGGCCCTAACATAAGTTGCGACTGCAACCACTGGACAGGGAGGGCCAGGCATTGACCGCCGCCATTCCCGGCATCCACCACGTGACGTCGATCACCGGCGACGTTCAGAAGAACGTCGACTTCTACGTGAGCGTGCTCGGCCTGCGCTTCGTCAAGAAGAGCATCAACCAGGACCTGCCCGATACGTACCACCTCTACTTCGCCGACTACCTCGGCACTCCGGGCACGGCCATGACCTTCTTCGGCTGGCCGACGTGGCCCGCCCGTCGCGCCGGGAGCGGCCAGGTGACGACGGTGTCCTTCGCGGTGCCTGAGCGCTCGCTCGATTTCTGGGCGGCGCGCTTGAAGAAGAACCGCAGCGAGCGCTTCGGCGCGGGCGTGATCGCTCTGCAGGATCCGGACGGCATCGAGCTCGAGCTCGTCGGCCAGGCATCCGACGAGCGCTGGACGCCCTGGCCGCAGGGACCGGTACCGGTCGAGCACGCGATCCGCGGCTTTCACTCGGTGACGCTCACCGTCGCGGAGATGGCCGGGACCACCGAGCTGCTCACGCGGACGATGGGTTTCCGCAGCGCGAGTCGGGAGGGGTCGCGGCACCGATTCGAGACGGGCCCTGGTGGACCGGATGCGATCGTCGACGTCATCGAGTCGCCCGAGGGACCTGTCGGCGAGGAGTCGATCGGCACCGTGCACCACGTCGCATGGCGCGCCCCGGACGACGCCGCCCAGAGGCGCTGGCGCGAGACGCTGGTCGCCGCGGGGCGGAACGTCACGCCGGTCATCGACCGCTACTACTTCAAATCGATCTACTACCGGGAGCCCGGCGGCGTGCTCTACGAGATCGCCACCGACAGCCCGGGCTTTACTGTCGACGAGGCGCCCGAGGCGCTCGGCTCGCGCCTGAGCCTCCCGCCGTGGTTCCAGGTCCGGCGCGACGATCTGGAACGCAACCTCACCCCGTTCGCCGTCCCGACCACGGCGGCGACCGGCCCGAGCAGGTGATCCTCGTGGTCCAGAAAATGCGTGGGAGGGTATTCAACCGATGAGCACCGCAGTTATCGCTCCCGTCAACCCGATGTCGGCCGAGGGAAAGGACACGGTCCTCGCCGTCATGCGCCGCGACCGCGAGAACTTCATCCGCGTCGTCTCCGACCCGAAGAACTGGAACGTTCAGACACGGTGTACCGAGTGGGAGACGCGCGACCTGGTCGGCCACATGATCGACGTGCTCGAGGGTTACTTCAGGAACTGGGAGGCGGCAACCCAGGGCGGCGATCCAACAGCTCCTCTTGGCCTTGAAGTCATGGCCACGACCCTCGACGATCACGCGAAGGACTTCCGCAAGCTGTCCCGCGAAGAGGCGATCGATCGTTTCAAGAAGAACGCAATGAAGTTCGACAAGATGCTCGAAGACCTCACTCCGCAGCAATGGGAGGGCGGGCTGATGGTCTCGCACCCTTATTCGGGCCCCGTCCCGGCGGGCTTTTACGGCACCTTCCAGATCATGGACTATGGCGTCCACCCGTACGACGTCGAGTACGGGCTCGGCAACAAGCTCGCGACCATCGACGAGGCCACAGCCGGGCTCATCCTGCCGCTCGCCTTCATCTTCTGGCAGTTCCAGGTCGACCAGAAGGCAGCCAAGGGCGCGGACTTCCAGTACGGGATCGAGGTCGCCGGGCCCTGGGGTGGCAAGTGGCGGGTCACGGTCAAGGACGGCAAGTGGTCGCCGGAGCCTGAGAAGGGTGACTTCAAGGGATGCGACGCCGTTTTCAAGTTCGACAGTGCCGCGGACCTGGTGCTCACGTTCTTCGGCAGGTATCCCGGCGGCTCTGCCTCAGGCGACCCCGAGGTGATCGACAAGGTGCGTCACCTGCACTTCTCCATCTAAATCCGGAGCAAGCTCTGGGCGGCGGATCTTCGAGCAGCGGGTCCGCCGCCTTTTCGTTCATCGGTTGAAGTCGTCGAGATCAAGGCGCCCAACGCGAAGGCGCTGGTCGAGGCCATGGGCCATGAAGGCGACCGCGTCGGACCGCGCCACGCGCGAGGGTGCCGGTCCTTTGCGGCGCTCGATGGTGGCCGGCTCGTTTCCTACGGCTGGCTTTCAACGGGCCCCGAGTGGATCGGCGAGCTGGGCCTGGAGATCTTGCCGAGCGCCGGCGAGGCCTATGTCTGGAACTGCGTGACGCTCGCGCCGTACCGGCGCCGCGGACGGTATCGGGCGCTGCTCGAGGGCATCGTCTCGCGGGCGAGGGCCGAGGGCCTCGCCCGGCTGTGGATCGGCAGCATCGAGGACCCGGCCGAGAAGGCCGACGCCGACGTGGGCTTCAACCCCGTGCTGCATTTCACGGTGGCCAGGCTCGGCCCTCTGCGGTGGCTATCGGCGCGGCCTGCTCCGAGCGCGGAAGCGCGGCTTGTCGAGGAGGCGAAGCAGCGGCTCGGCCTGCGCTCGTGGTCGTCGCTCGGAGGGCCTGGCGTGCGCGTTCACTGAGGGCATCGCTAGGCGGCGAGGATGCGGTGTTTGTTCTGGCTCGTCAGCTTGAACGTGCCCGCCGAGGTGACGATCGTCAGTTTGACGGTGTAGTCGCCGTAGTCGTCGGCCACGCCCTTGTGAGTCCCGTTGGAGCATGCGCTCGGGATCGTCACCTGGAGCTTTGCCTTCGCCGAAGCGCCTACGGTCGTGGGCGAGAACTGGACCTGCCCCGCGTCGTACTCCGACCCGACCGCCTGCTGCCAGACCCCGTGCACGTCCGCCACGACCATGACCGCCGACACCGAGCGCAAGTCGACGCCCTGTGACGTCGCGTTGTCCGCGTCGGCGGTCGCGTGGAGGTCGTAAGGGGCGTTGTTGGAACCCACCGGGCACGAATAGCTCGCGTCCACGGACGCGTTCGCGATCGTGAACGCGCTGGAACCGCATCCAGCAATGGCGACCAACGCGGCGGCGATGCCGGCCATGGCCCGCACGGCGGTCATCATACGGATGCAATAGGGCCGCGCAGCCTGCATAGTTTCCGGTCGATGACTCAAGTCGCGAGTGGCGCTTTGAGCGGCCGTGTAGCAGTGGTCACGGGCGCGGGCAGCGGCCTCGGCCGGGCGGTGGCGCTCGCGCTGGCGCGCCAGGGCGCGAGAGTGGTTGTCGCCGACTTCGACACTCCGCGCATGGAGCGCACAGTGGACGAGATCGTGCGCCTTGGGACCACCCAGAACGCGCTCTCGCTCGCGACAGACGTGCGTGACGATGCTTCGGTGCGCGGTCTGGCCCGAAACGCCGTCAAGGCCATGGGCAGGGTCGACGTCCTGATCAACGCAGCCGGCGTCCTGCTGCAGGGCCGGCTCGACAAGATCTCGAGCCACGACTGGACCTGGATGCTCGACACCAATCTTCTCGGTACGGTGAGGACGGCGCTCGCTTTTCTGCCCCACATGAGCGAGCGGGGCTCAGGCCACGTGGTCAACATCGTCTCCCGCGGCGGTCTGCACCCGGGCAACCCCCAGACCATTCCTTACGACACCGGGCACGCCGCCCTGGCCGCGTTCACCGAAGGCCTGGCGATGCAGGCGCGCGGCACCGGCGTCAACGTGTCGCTTTTCTGCCTGGCCGCGAACAGCCCTCGCATCGGACAGAACACCCGCTCGCGCGGGATTGGCCGCTGGCTCGGCGACGGCTCCGCTCCGGTGGATGGCACCCATGCGGCCGACCAGCTCGCGGGCACGCTCATAGACGCGCTTCACCACCCGCGCTTCGTCATCGCGGCCGACCCGGCCGACCGCGACGAGCTCATGCGGCGGTGGGGCCACATGGAACGGCCCGAGCCGGCAACGCCCCTGCCGTGACGCCCCCGACGGACCTCCTGTCTGGCATCGCGATCTGCGTCGCGGCGGCCGCGCTGCTGGCGCTCGTCGGGTGGCGCCTGCGCCAGCCCCTGATCCTCGCCTACCTCCTGGCCGGGGTGGTGATCGGCCCGATCGGCCTGCGGTGGGTCACCGACCTGACGAGCATCCAGACGGTGGCGGAGATCGGCCTGATCCTCCTGCTCTTCGTGATCGGCCTCGAGATCGACCTCCGCAAGCTGGCCGCGGCGGGTGCGCCGATGCTCCTGACTGGCGCGCTCCAGGTGCCGATCTGCATCGCGCTGGGTCTTGGCTATTTCGCGCTGCTCGGCGCGCATGTCGGCGGGGGCGATTACTCGCTGCTCTACCTCGCCGCCTGCATGAGCCTGTCGAGCACGCTGGTCGTGGTCAAGCTCTTGAACGACCGCATGGAGCTCGACACGCTGCCCGGCCGGATCACGCTCGGCGTCCTCGTCATCCAGGACCTCTGGGCGGTGGCCATGCTGGCGGTTCAGCCGAACATCGCCAACCCGGATCTGCTGCCACTCGCATTCTCGCTCTGGAAGGGCGCGCTGCTGGTGGTGGGCGGCCTGGCGCTCTCGAAGTACGTGCTGCCTTACCTGTTCAGGTCCGTGGCCAAGGCGCCGGAGCTCGTGCTCGTGACCGCGCTCGCCTGGTGCTTCTTCCTGGCCGGCGTGGCGAGCTTCATCGGCCTTTCACGTGAGATGGGCGCGCTGATTGCGGGGGTGAGCCTTTCGACCTTCCCCTACAACCTCGACGTGATGGCCAAGGCGACGAGCATCCGCGACTTCTTCGTGACCCTGTTCTTCGTCGCCCTGGGCATGCAGATCCCGGTCCCGAGCCTTCGGGTGCTGGGCCTGGTCGTGGCCGCGTCGGCGTTCGTGATCGTCAGCCGCGCCGTCGTCATCCCCATCCTCTATGCGCTGCGGCTTGGCCTGCGCAACAGCATCGTTCCGGCCATCAACCTGGCGCAGGTCAGCGAGTTCTCGATCGTGATCGCCTTCCTGGGCGTCTCCGCGCACCCGAGGCAGATCGGCGCCGACGTGCTGACTGTGGTCATCCTCACCTTCGCGGTCACGTCTGTGGCCTCGACCTACATGATCAACTCGAGCCACGCGATCCAGAGCCTGCTCACGCGCCTCCTGAAGAAGGTGGGCCTGAAGGACCTCGACGCATCTTCCGGCGCGGCCGATGCCGACCACGAGCAGCCATACCCGGTGGTGTTCCTGGGTTTCTTCCGCGACGCGAGCTCGATCCTCTACGAGTTCGAGCACGAGGGGGAGGTCGAGGAGGCGCGCGACTTCGTCAACAAGATCATGGTGGTCGACTTCAACCCCACGGTCATGCGCGAGCTGCGCAAGCGGGGCATCAAGTGCATCTACGGCGACATCGCGCACGCGGACTCGCTCCGCCACGCCGGCATCGAGGACGCGGAGCTGGTCGTGTCGAGCATCACCGACGACGTCCTGCGCGGCACCAGCAACCTCAGGCTGATGAAGAACGTCCGCACCCACGCGCCGCACGTGCGCGTGGTGCTGACGACCGAGCACATCCCGCAGGCGCTGAAGTTCTACGAGGCTGGCGCCGATTTCGTGTTCATCCCGCGGCTTTACTCCGCGGCGGCGGTGGCGCGGATCCTGAGGAAGGGTCTCAAGGACGGGTTCGAGGAGGTGCGCCAGCAGGCCATCGGCCACCTCTCACACCGCCAGGAAGTCCTGGCCTAGGTTTCTCCGGCGTGGCAGGGGCGGTCGGGCTTGCCCGACCGCAACTTTGTCTCCAAGTCGCCGAGCGTTGCCAGGCGGAACAGATCAGTGAATCTCAACAGCGGGAAAGAGAGCAGCGCGGCGAAGCCGCGCGATGAGAGGGAACCGGCAGGTTCCCTCTCATAACGTCCACCTGGATATCCATGTGGTCGCTCATCAATTTCAAGGATGGCGCGTCGCCCTATGCAGGGCTACCGTTCGTAGCCTGATGACCGTTTACGACGGCGCGGTCAGGATCCAGGGGAAGGACGGCCGGGACCTCATGCCATGGCCGGTGGTCGATGTCGTCCTGAACGACATGGCTTCACCGAGCGCCACGCCACTTGGTCTGTCCCGCAAAGCGGGGGAGTCAACAGCGAGGGATCAGAGAGGGACCCTTACCCCCGCGCCCTCGGAAACCGCCCGCTCGTAGACCAGGCGCACTGCCGCCGCGTCCTCGACCGCGTGGCCGGTCGACTTGTAGACCGTCAGCTGATCCGGCGCCGTGCGCCCGGGCCTGGCTCCTGAGATCACCTCTCCGACCTCGGTGACCGACTCCGGCCTCAGACCCTGCAGCTCGTGGGCTCCGGCCGGTGGCGGCTGGCGGACGGCGTCGCGCGACTCCACGAAAAGCATCCCCGCGCCGATGCTCTGGGCGTCGATCTCTGGACCGAAAGTGCCGCCGACCGAGCTGAGGTGGGCGCCCGGCGCGAACCACTCGTACTTGACGACCGGCTCGCGCGCGTCCGTGCAGCAGCAGATGACATCGGCGCCCCGCACCGCCTCCTCGAACGTCGCGACCGCCCTCGCGATCGGATTTTCGGCCGCCAGAGCCGCCGCCTTGTCCGCGTTTCGCGAAGCGATCCGGATCTCCTTGAACGGGCGCGCGAGCGGGAAGGCCGCCAGGTGGGAGCGGCCCTGGACGCCGGCGCCGATGATCGCGAGCGTCGCGGCCTCAGGCCGGGCCAGCCACTTCGCCGCCACCGCCGCCGAAGCGCCGGTCCGGATCCCCGTGATGGCGACCCCGTCCATGACCGCCAGTGGCCCGCCCGTGTTCTCGTCGAAGAGGGCGATGAGCCCCTGGTGTGACGGCAGCCCGCGGACATGGTTCTGGGGGAAGACCGAGACCAGCTTCGCCTCGAGCACGCCGCCGATGTAGCCGGGCATCGCGCCGAGCAAGCCGCCAGACGGCGTGCGGGCCGCGATCCGGGGCGGCACCGACGTGCGGCCGGCGCTGAGCTCGACGAAAGCGGCCGCCAGGGCGTCGAGCAGCTTGTCGAGGTCGAGCAGGCGGACGACCTCGGCCTGGCTGAGGAAGAGAAGGCTCCGGCTTTCGCTCACTGGGCCGGCGCGGTGACGCCTGGCTCGGGCCGCAGGGATGGCTTGCCCGCGTTGCCGTTGGTGGCCGGCTCGTGAGCGGTTTCGGCAGGCTTGGCCTCCGACCCGTCCGCGGCAGGCGTAGCCGCCGCCGGGGCGACCAGGTTGTCGCTTGCAGGCGGCGCCGGCGTCGCCTCCGGCGTCCCCTTGGCCCGGCGAAGCGCGGCTCGCAGCCGCGGGATCTGGGCCCGCAGCGGCTCCTCGACCCAGTCGAACGCGATCACCCGCTCGTTGACCTCCCAGAAGAGGCCCGAGCGCATCGCCTCCATGCGGTCGAGCGCGCCTTCGACGAACTCCGGAGGGGCGCCGGCGATGCCCTCGACCAGGATGCTGCTGACGTCGGTGGCGTCCGACGCCATGGCCCAGAACGCGAGCTTGACGACGGCCTTGAACAGGCCATTGAGCCCGATCGGCCGCGCGTTCGGCAGCAGCTCGGACAGGTTCCGGACGAGGAGCAGCGCGAGCCGGCGGGTGACCTCGGGGTCGCGGCCCTGGGCCTCGATCGCGAGGTCGGCCACGTCCTCGGCCGCGGCGCCGAAGATCGCGGGCATGCCCGCCTCGTCGAAGTGGCGGCCGTACCGAAGGATGTGCCCGGCCGCGTCGACCGACAGGTCGGGCCTCCACTCGAGCGCGCCGATGGCCAGCCGCCGGTACTCATTCATCATCGATGAGGCGAAGGTCGGCGCCGAGCGGTTGATGGCGACGCGCAGGTAGGTGTTGAAGAATCGCACGCTCAGGTCGGCCACCTCCGGGTCGCCAACCTCGATGGCCGCAAGACCGACGTCGCGGGTCGCGAGCGCAATCGAGTGCACCGCCTCCTTCCGGTGGACCGGTGTCAGGCCGACAAAGTCGACGAAGCTCGAAAGGATCGTGTACTCGACCCAGGTGCGGGCTCGGTTGACCTCGGCGAGGATCTGGTCCGATGCGCCGGGCATGTCCGTGTGCCCCACCTGGAACCAGTCCGGCTTGAAGCGCTTCTTGACACGCAGGTAGTCGTCCGCAAGGAAGCGTCCCAGGACCTCGACGCCATAGATCGACACCGGCAGGTCGCCGAGCTGGATCGAGCCGAAGACGATGTCCGTCACCTGGGCGATGCAGGTCTGAAGACTGTCGCGGCGGCGTCGCGTCTGCTTGCTCACCGCCGCCCTGCGTACGTCGCGCGAGGCCCGCTGCCGGATGCCCTTGATGAGCGTCTCCGCCCGCATGATGTCGAAGATGTAGACGACGTATGGCAGCAGGATCGCGAAGTTCGCAAGCGCGAAGACCACCGCCAGCGCGACGCTCCACATCGGCACGTAGTTGGGCTTGATCTCGGCACGGACGAGGAAGGTGTAGAGGATCGACGCCAGCGCGAACGTGAACACCAGGGCGTTCAGCGGGTTGCGCGTGAAGATGTCGATGATTCGCGGCGAGTAGCGCGAGGAGGTCGTCTGGATCCCGTAGAAGACGACCAGGATGACGATGCTCAGAGTCACGCCCTCGGCGCCGCCGGCC
>Ga0207646_10002758_pt1 | contig 20520 bp, 21 predicted proteins | sample KBSK5502metaG_FD_184343 | JGI IMG/M metagenome (GOLD analysis project Ga0207646, IMG submission 184343) | Corn, switchgrass and miscanthus rhizosphere microbial communities from Kellogg Biological Station, Michigan, USA - KBS K5-50-2 metaG... | ecosystem: Host-associated > Plants > Roots >...
GAGCATGCTCCGTCAAATAAGGCTGCGCGCTGTCGCGCTTGCGCTTCGCGCAAATAAGGCTGCGCGCTGTCGCGCTTGCGCTTCGCGCAAATAAGGCTGCGCGCTGTCGCGCTTGCGCTTCGCGCAGATCTTGTTAAGAATTGGTCGGATTTTTCGCCGGCACCTGGATTCCCAACGCGGCGCGCATTTGCTGCATCGCCTGGTCGATCCAATACCGGACCTCCCGCTCCGTCTTGCGGAAGCGGCGCGTCAAGCAGTCCTTGCCGCGCTTAGAGGAGACGATCGGAATCCCGTGGCCATGGTGAAGAATGACGGCCTTGAGGTGGCGAGAGTCGGTTACGGCGCCCAGCGCCTTCTGCAATAACCGATGACGGCTATTTGTTATATCGAGGTTCAGCAGGATCTCTTCAGGGCCGGACGTTGGATCCGGAAGGAACTCGATCGGTCGTTCGACCTCCTCGCCCTCCTCCGTATCGGCAATGTTGGAGCGATCCACGGCGATATCGGCGATATTGCCGGCGGTGGAGTTCTCGAATTTGCTGAACTGCTTCCCGACAAGGCGCTCCAGTTCGAGGCCGAAACGGACTTCGAGAAAGTCTCGTTGTCGAGACGGCTCTTTGGTCAGTACCAGCTTGAGGACTTCGATGTCGACGTCCGACAGGAATTGTTCCGTATCGTACTCGTCCATATTCCCGCAAAACTTTTGCGCCCGGTGCGCGACGCGGTTGCGAAGCTCCTGGGTCAACTCGGCGTAAACGGCGGAGTTGTCGTCCTGGATGAGGCGGATCAGGCAGACGAGCGTCTCGCATTCAAAGCCGCCGGCCCGTCCGCTCCACGTCGATGGATCTGACGCGAGGATCCCGCAGAGTTGGGATTCGACGTGAGGCGGCCGGCGATATTGCGTCCCACGCTTGTTACGGGAGCGGAGCGGTGGCGGTCGACGCGAAGGCCTACGCCTTGGATTCGTGGACAAAGCGCCGTCAGTATCTACGAATCCGTCCGCATCGGGAAGCGTATTCGCCAGGTGACGGAGTGTGCGGAGTGCGTCCGCGCGGCGTTCATCGCGCTCAAGTTCAGCGGCCGGCCCTCCGTTCAATGCAGCGGAAACGGCCGCCGCGTAGCGGGTGATCACGTCCTGGAAACCGGCCAGATCCGTCTGCGGCCCCATCCACGATGGATTGTTGACGATTTGGTTGTAGACGGCATTGAGACGGTGGAGCAATTCGTTGTCGTCGACAACCGTTAGGTTCAGCGCAGATTCGATCGGGTTATGCAATCGTTTTGACATAGTTCTCCTCCTTTGCGTCCCGGTTGAAAGTCCCGAACGCACGAAGCCGCGCGAAACGACAGCAGCCGATCCGCACGGCGCGAATTTTCGACAGATTGTGAATCGAGAAACGCCGCCGCCAGGACAACACAGGCGGCAGCTACAGAGACTGCATAGGCCGGTTTTTTTAGCGGCCTATACTAAGAAGAAACCGCCGAAAATGAAAAGTCGCCAAAAATATTTTTCCCGATCGCGATAGGTTCAACTCGAGCAATGAGTTACGGACGAAAAAAATTTCGAGAATTTGCACGGATTTTGGCTCTGAAACGGCGCTGGAAGGAGGATGTGGAACCAAACATGCTAGAGCAACTCAAAAGCGGACCGCGGATCTCTATCCGCGTCCTCAAATCCGCTCAATCGGCATCATCCGCGGCTAATTGAGCCCCGGCGAACGGATTCAATGGAAGATTCGTTTTTCTTACAACAAAATCGGTTCTGGTGTAACAAAATCGTTTTTGGTGTGGAATGTTTCAACATTCTGCAAGATGTTTAAACATTCCGCATCAGATCGATTTTTCCTGTAGAAAAATCATTTTTGCTACAGCAAAATCCGTTTTGGAATTCCAGAAATTTTTTTGTCACAGAATGTTGGAACATTTCACACCAAATCGATTTCTTCTGTAGAAAAATCATTTTTCCGACAACAAAATCCGTTCTGGAATTCCAAAATCTTTTTTGTCATAGAATGTTGAAAGATTTCACACTAAATCGATTTTTCCTGCACCAAAATCATTTCTGGTGTAATAAAAATCGATCTTTCGAAGAATCCTTCCGGCATCCACGCCGCCGGCCGTCTCCAATCCGAATCCCGCGGTTTCGTAACCTTTATTTATAGCTACGCTCCTGCTCCAGCGCCCGGTTTGGGTTCCCGCAGCAAGCGATCGAAGTCGGAGTCCGAATCCTCAAGGGGGAATTGCTGCGGCTAAACTGCCCAGCGTCTCGGAGACTTACTTCTGCGGAGACTTCCAGCGTCCAAAGTCAGCCCGAAGCCATGTAGGAATGGGGCTGATCTCGCTCGCCTGAAAATCTTGCCCCAAACCCATCGCGCGCCCGGCCTACCATGGCGCTACCGTCAGGCGCAGGATGAGGGGTGTGGCCCGCAGTCTACGGGAGCGTGAGACGCTCGACGCTGGGTGGATCCGCATCCATAAAATGCGGGTGCACCACGTAGAAATCGTTGCCCACAGCCGCTGCCGTGGTTCCCTGAATGGCGAACTTCACTTCACCAGCCAGCTGAGCTGTGGCCCAGTCGTCGCTGCTCTTCAGTCCAACCATGCGATTCTGCGAGTTGCTGACAACGGCCAGGCGCCCGTCGGCCGCCCAGAGCATGCCGTCCTGTCCAGGCAGTTCCTCCGGAAGCTTGACTTCAGTGACGCCGGCAGGATTGCTGATCGGCATCTTGTAGAGGTTCGCGCCGCCCGTCACCAACAAATAGCCAGACGGGTGGAACACGATCCCGTTCAGCGCCAGACCCTTGGTCGCGGGAAACCGGTACAGCACCGAAGCAACGTTGTCCGGACCCACTCGATAGACCACGTTGGTCTGGGTGTCGGTGACGTAAGCGGATCCATCGCTTCCCACGGCAACATCGTTGGCAAAATGTTTCGCATCTTTCGCGGCTCCGGTATCGGTGGCCGCCAGATCGACCATGGCAATCTTCGCGCCGGTAGTCAGATTGTAGATGCCAAGCTTGGCCTGTCCGGCAACCTTGCCCTGGAACACGGCGGCGTCGGAGTTGCATACCAGCAGGCGGTCGCGCTCCTCATCGGCCTCAATCCCAACCGACGACTTCAGATCCGCGTCGGTCACTAGCGGTGTTAAGTTGCCGTCGGCTTGCCACTGGAAGATCGTGCCCTCGGCAAGCGAGCCGGTCAGGAGCCGCTTGTTCTTCGTGTCGTATTCGACACCCTCAGGAATGAAGCCTCCCCGCTTGGCCGAAATCGTGGCCGGCAAACTCGGAGCGCTGGAGACAGCCGTTGCAGCGGGCGGGGCATCCTTCTGGGGCGGCGTTCCCCCGCATCCAACCAACATCACGGACGCCAAAGCCATCAGGTAGATACGATTTCGCATCAAGAGGTTCTCCTTTTTTTGCCGCACGGCTTGTGCGGACCACTCATCGAGGTCCGACGATTCTACTTCACCGTGATATTCAGAACAATTGCGCCGTCGGATCGATAGGGATTGATTCGGCCTCCGTCGAGTTGAGAGTGCTCAACAAGTCGGTCTTTGTGATTTGCCCGATCGTCCTGATGCGGACGACGATGGTCTTGAGGGAGCGATCGCCATTCAAAAGGATCGGTCAATACTGGACGACCAGGAGGGAGCAATCTCTGCAACGCCGGTCTGGCCAGTCTCAGCATAGGCGACTATACGGCCTGGTGGACGGGGAGGTCACGGCTACTGCAGCCGGATCACGTCTTGGGCGAGCGGTTTCCATGCGGTCATCAAAGCGAACGCGCCGGCGCTCTCGCAGAAAACCTAGTACGCGTGCTCGCCCATGCCAAGGGCGGGAATGTGGTGTGCTGGATTGCGCGCCTACTGCCTGACCATCGGTCGGCACCAGTCGAGCGAACTCCGCCTCCCGACACAACCACGCTATCTTTCTTCTCGCATCGAGGGAGTGAACGTAATTCCGACCAACAACCCTTCTGGAGTGATGAAACGGCTGACAGTCTGGCCCCACGGTTCCCTTTTGTTCTTTACGAGCATTCGATGACCTTGCGCTTCAAGCTCCCGAGTTGCCTTTTCGACATCGTCAACGTCAAACTCAAGCCAAGCCTGTGGTGCAGGAATCTCGGTAGGCCAGGCATCCTTACCAAAGCAGGACTCCGCTACTTGCGAAAGGGGCCACAAAGCGAAAGTTTTTGCGCCCTGCACAGCCTCGGTATGAAGATACCCGCCATTCTCTTCTTTGAAGACAATACCAAGGGTCTGGTTATATAGCTTGCGACTTGCAGTCGGCTCGGGGACGATCGGACCAAAGCCCGCTATGAACAATACCTTGATTTTCCCCATTTCTTCCATGGCATCTCCTATTCCCATAATAAACCCGGCATGCGCCATCAAAGCCATTCAGCGGTCGAACTGCCGTCCTCAACTTGACGTGTCACGCGCGACGATGAGAAGTGGTCGCCGCGCGGGATTGGTCCTTCCTGACGCTGCAGTGTTACGAATCGGCGCCTACGCCCGAGAAGTAGTCATCTGTTCTTCTGTTACTAATTGAAAGGAAGATTATGAACATCGCCGCTGGTAATATCCGCATGTGATAACGGCCGAGTCGGTGAATAAGGCTTTCCAAGCGATGGACGCGCTTACGAGCGAGCAGTTGGCCCAGTCATACGATCGCTTCTTTCAAGCTCAGCCTCATGTTTTGCAATTCCTCGTCGGAATCAGTGGAAACATCGATCGGATTCATGAACTGGTCATGCACCTGTCATTTCTCATTTTCAAGGCTTATGAGGCGGAATATCCGGGCGAAGCCGTAACAGTGAAACGCGAGGATTTCGAGGCGGTTTGGAATCAAGCCAGGTCATGGATCGCCCAATTTTTTAGCCCCCACACCGCCGATGACCTCGTCGAGACAGAGCCTATCAAATAGATCGCCGAAAACGCCCAAGGGATCTTCCCCGCACGATTAAGGCGACGGTCAAAGGAAGCCGTCGCCAATGCTGAAATCTCGAAAGAAAAGGAAAGCACCCAAACGCGTCCTGGCTTTGCCCGATCTGGAGCAGGCGAAATCAGCCGTTCTCAACACGCTCACATCGAAGAGTGGGCAAAGAACCTACGATCATGCGATCACGGAATTCGTCGAGTGGTACTGCTCGGAGCCGCGATTGGCGTTCAACCGAACTGTCGTTCTGCGTTACAGGATCAGTCTCGAACAGAGACGATACGCGCCGTCGACGATTAATCTGCGCCTCGCGGCCGTTCGAAGAATTGCGCACGAGGCGGCGGACTCCGGCTTGTTGAGTCCGGAACTCGCCGCCGGCATTCGCCGCGTGAAAGGGGTTCGCCGGTTGGGCGTAGGCGTCGGCAACTGGCTCACCGCCGAGCAGGTGAGTTCGGATACGCTGCGCAGTAAGCGCAATCGAGCGATGCTCTCGCTGCTGATCGGCTGCGGGCTTCGGCGCGCCGAGTTGCTTGGCCTGCCGATGAACTCTATTCAGCTGCGCGAGGAGCATTGGGTGATCGCGGATCTGGTTGGCAAGGGCGGCCATATTCGTACGGTTCCGATTCCTCTTTGGGTGAAGAAGACCGTGGACTCCTGGACGGAGTCGGCGCACATCACTACCGGTCGAGTGTTCCGGGCGATCAACAAGGCTGGCAGAATCTGGGGAGACGCGATGACGCCGAAGGTCCTCTGGGAAGTCGTGAAAGCTGCTGCAGGTCGAGCCGGGATTGAGAAGCTTGCACCGCATGATCTCCGGCGCTATGCCGAACGCCTGACTATGCCGAATCTTGTCAGGGCGAGAGCGCGGATCAGGGCGTAGGCAAGCACTGATTCGGCATAGTCTCTCTGCTCAGAACCGAGCATGCTGGGCCAATGAAACACTTCATTGACCCGAAACTTTTGGAACGCCTCAGTGTCGGCCCACTCGCTCCGTACATGAGGGCGTATCTTGCACGCATCGAGAGCGACGGATTTGCACCGTCCTCTGTGCCTTGCCAGGCATACGCCATCGCGAGATTCAGCAGATGGCTTAACCAACAAACAATTCAGCCGAAGGACCTTGACGAAGCTATCGTCCGGCGCTTCTTGCAACGCGACCACGGCGTCATTCACCGACCAGAACCGGAAACCATCCGGCGTTTGCTTTTGATCCTTCGAGACAACGGTATAGCGGCCGCCAAGCGGCCGGTCCCGCTCAATGCAATTCAACGTTGCGTTGAGGAATACAAAAATTATCTCGTGAAGCAGCGTGGGATTTCCGACAGCAGCTTGCCCAACTATCTTGTATATGCGGAACTGTTCCTCGGTGATCGGTTTGGCGACCGCCAACCGACGTTCGAGAAACTCAGACCCCAAGATGCAACAGAGTTTGTTCGGGTTCACACGGCCATGTTGTCCCGCAGCCGTGCAAAACTGCTCATCACGGCGATGCGATCGTTCTTCCGGTATTTGCTGAATCAAGGCCGGATCTCGATTGATTTGTCGCGCTGTGTTTTGCCGGTGGCAGTGTGGTCGATATCGACAGTACCAAAGTTCCTGCCGCGAGAGACAGTTGAGCGCCTCTTAACCCACCAGGATCAGAAGACAGCACTGGGACGCCGTAATTACGCAATCCTATTGCTGTTGGCGCGCTTGGGCTTGCGGGCCGGAGAGGTCGTCAAATTGAATCTGGAGGATATCGATTGGGAACAAGGCGTCATAAGGATATGCCGTAAAGCCGGCCGCTGGACGATGCTACCCCTCCCGGTCGACGTCGGGACGGTCATAGCAGATTATCTGCGCTCAAGTCGGCCACAATGTTCCAGTCGTCGTGTCTTTGTGCGCCACAATGCGCCCGTACGGGGCTTTGCACATACCATCACGGTCTCATCCATCGTCCGAAGGGCGTTGCTTCGCGCCGGGATTGATTCGCCACGGACAGGCGCACATTTACTTCGTCATGCGCTCGCAGTCGATCTTCTTCGGACAGGAGCTTCGCTTGCCGAGATCGGTGATGTCCTGGGCCATCGCAGCCCAAACACAACGGCAATCTATGCGAAGGTGGACCTCGGTGCACTTCGTACAATTGCTATTCCCTGGCCCGGAGGTGTGCAATGAAGAATCTCCGACAGGGGGCCAGTGATTATCTGGCGTTAAGGCGTAGCCTGGGTTTCAAGCTGAAGCGGCCGGCCCGTTTTCTGCGCGAGTTCATTGATTGGCTTGAACAGCGACAGGAGACACGAATCACGGCGCACCACGCTCTGGAATGGGCGACGGAACCGCAACACCTCCACCCATCCGAATGGGCAGCCCGTCTGAGCGGTGTACGAGCATTTGCGCAGTACTGGAGCACGATTGACGCAACAACGGAGATTCCGCCACGCGGTTTCCTGCCATTCCGCCCGCCCCGTGCAAAGCCGTACTTGTACTCCGAAACCGAGATTTGGCAACTGATGGAAGCAGCGAGAGGCATGCCCTCTGCATTCAGTCTGCGACCGTTGACCTACTACTGCCTGATCGGGCTTTTAGCCACGACCGGTTTGCGGATCAGCGAAGCGCTCAATCTTAAGCCACAGGATATTGATTGGAACCACCGATTGCTGACGATCGAGGGCTCGAAGTTTGGAAAATCGAGGTTGATCGCCTTGCATGCTTCAACCACAGAGGCCTTGGCCAAGTATGCATCCGACCGCGATCGCCACTTTCGACCAGACCTAGTGTCCCACTTCTTTTCTTCACGTCGGGGGAACCGTCTCGATGAAGCAGAAGTTCGGCGGACCTTCTACCAGCTGTCACGCCAGATTGGCATCCGAAAGCCATCAGCTAGCCGTGGGCCGCGCTTACATGACTTCCGCCACCGTTTCGCCGTTGAAACGCTGCTGCGGTGGTATCGCGCGGGCGAAGACGTCGATAGACATGTTTGGATCTTATCGACCTATCTGGGCCACGGTCACGTCACCGACACTTATTGGTATCTCAGCAATACACCCGAACTCATGGCGGCTGTCGCGAATCGCTTGGAGCAACGATCGGAGGCGCAGCTATGAAGCAACCGGCCGAGTTTCCCGCACTACTCGAATCGTTTTTTACCAAGCGTCTGATGGCCCAACGTCGTGCGAGTCCTCACACGATCGCATCGTATAGGGACACGTTCCGTTTGCTGTTACAGTTCGCTCAGAAAAGGCTGGGCAAAGCCGCATCACAGGTCACTATCGAAGCGCTGAACGCACGCTTTGTAGCGGCTTTCTTGGACGATCTTGAAAGCAGTCGCCAAAACGGTGTGCAAAGCCGGAATCTGCGAATGACGGCGATCCGTTCTTTCTTTCGCTATATCGCATTAGAAGCACCGCAGCATTCTGGGTTGATTCAGCAGGTGCTCGCCATTCCAAACAAGCGAAGGACGCGAACACTTGTGGGATTCCTCACACGATCCGAAATTGACGCGTTATTGGCGGCACCTGATCGAAACGCATGGATGGGCCGTCGCGATCATGCGTTGTTGCTCGTCGCCATCCAGACCGGTCTCCGCGTATCGGAGCTAACCAGCCTTCGGCAGGAAGATCTCGTTTTCGGAAGGGGCGCTTATATACGCTGCCTAGGAAAAGGGCGCAAAGAACGGTGCACACCTTTGACCAAGACGACGGTGGCAATCCTTGCGGAGTGGGTTCGAGAATTAGGTCAGGATGGCTCAAAGATTTTGTTTCCGCATGCACGGGGTAGTCGCCTTAGTTCGGATGCAGTTCAGCATTTGGTTTCAAAACACTCTGCAACGGCCAAACAAAGCTGTCCCAGCCTCCGTAACAAACGAGTCACTCCTCACCTACTTCGACATACCGCAGCAATGGAGTTGCTACAAGCTGGTGTGGACCGCACCGTCATCGCACTTTGGCTCGGCCATGAGTCTATCGAAACTACGCAAATCTATCTCGACGCAGATTTGGCGATGAAGGAGCGCGCTCTAAGCAAAACGGCGCCGATCGCGGCACCGCACCTCCGCTTTAAACCCGACGATGCGCTGTTAACGTTCCTACAAAGCCTCTGAACCTGAGCAAGACTATGCCGAATCGCACAACGGGCAGACCCACTAAAAATGGACGGCACTGCAGGGCTCGGTGCAACGAATTCGGCATAGTTTTGCATTCGGCATAGCTCCTCAAATGCCGCATGCGGCATTTCCGGCGCACCTGCGCACGTCTGTGTCATCTTGCCGGTGGCGAACTGGATCAGATCCAGTTCCTCCTCGGGCATGGGTCCATACAAACGACTGAACGATACCTCGGCTGCAAACAGAAGCTCCGGATTGCGGTGAACGACAAACTGGGAATCGAACCTGAAAAAGCAGTTTGATCGACCGGCGGGGTGGTATAGATCGCCCCTTGGCGACTTCTCGTTACTCAATGGCGCGCGGCGGCTCTACTGTCGCTTGCACGACTAGCCGACCGTACATCACCCGGTGACATTCCGACTTTCTTGCCTCCAATCAACCCGCCTTGGTTGGCCTTGCCAGAATTTCTTCCACGATAGTTGTCTTCGCATCGGCGTAGTTTTGCACGTATTTCCATGTCTGTCCCGCGAGTCTACGCTTAGTTCGTTCGTACACAAACCGGTCACCGTCATTGCTACGCAACCAATTGCGAAAAGTGACCATGCGTTCAATTTCGGTACATCCGGCAGAAAAGCAGTGCAAGTTGATCTCTCGATCCGGTCCTTTGAAGAATCGATGCTCGTGCCAATCTGGTTCGCGCGCTCGAAGAACATAACCTGCGGCTTCCAAGCTGGGAACGTAAGCAGCTTCGTCGCTGCTGTCGAGGACCACAAGTAAGATGTCGATGACCGGCTTCGCCGCGAGACCAAGTACCGAGGTGGACCCGACATGTTCGAGCTGCAAGACCCGAGCGCCCAGAGCGGCTCGGATGCGATCCGCCTCCATAGCGAATAAAGCAGGCCAGACCGGATCGTATTCGACTAGCACGATCGAGCTGTTGATTACCTTGGGTTCCCCAATCGTCGCCTTCCGGAGCTGGTTTTCTGTCGCTACATGCCTCTCATCATCCGATCGCAGCAATTCATGGATCTCCCAGTCGATACCCTCTTCGCGCTTGTATGTGGATAACTTGAACTGCAATTTCTGGATGACTCGTATTGAGGCGGCATTCTGCGGATGGACGAAGGCCAAAATTCTGCTGAGGTTGAGTTGATCAAAACCATACCTTACCCAAGCCTGCGCCGCTTCTGTAGCATAGCCTAGGCCCCAATGTGACCTGGCCAATTTGTATCCAACGTGAACCTCGTCCATGTCATCAGTAAAAGAAAGGCCTGCGTCACCAATTGGAATACCCGTCGATTTCTCGAGGATTATGCACTTCGCGAAGCGATGTTTTTCAAAATGGAGCATGTACTGCCGTATGCGTTCAGCGGTTTCCTCCAGTGAGGAGTAGGGACCATATGTATAGAATCGAAAGGTCTCTGGATCGCTGAACCAGACGTGTGCTGCTTCGACGTCAGATTCCTTGAAGGGGCGAAGAATTAGACGCGGGGTTTCAATCACGACGCATTATTATCAGGTCGGCCGCCTGACAAAAACAATTTCCAGGGCTACGGTCTACGTGGACATGTAACCGCATACCGTAGATGTGCCGGTGTTTTCGGGGTTCAAAGGATTGGTCATGATTAACGCCGAGGGGTTTACGCATCCATCTCTCGAAAACCGATGAACGCTAACGACTTTCGGGGACTTATCGGAAACCTGGCAAATGATTCCGCCCGGCAAGAATCGAACAGAAGCTGAGAGGCGCTTTTATCTGAGCGCGTTTCGATCGCGTCCATCAGCCTCAGTCAAGGCAATTTCGGCCGTCAACTAAGACATCTCAAAGGCATCTTGCGGTTGCGTGAATCGAATGTCGAGGACTGAGGCGATGATGCTAAAGTCTTCTGAATTCTCCGTGAGAATGATGGCTCCCAATTCCCTGGCGCTTGCCGCGATTAAGATGTCGTTAGCGAAACTACGGGTCTGAAGCTTGGATTCCAAATTACTGCGTTTTCGCAATCGGCGATCAATGTTCGCTGCCATCTCCCATGTCTGCCAGGCAGGCACGTGCAGCCTTTGTCTCGTCCGGAAGGGTTCGACGAGCCCGCGCCGAAGTGACCTTTCTCTCGCAGCGTTCGCGGCACCAACCAATAGTTCGTGGGCTACGACGGCGCTCAAGACCAGATGCGGAAGGTGCTTCCGATGGAATTGCCGAAGTGTTCCGCCGAAAGCCGAATCACGGAACCCGTGAATGTATACGTTTGAGTCGATTAAATGAATCATTAAGAGAAGCGATCGGTGAAACCGCCTGCGCCGATCAAAGCATCGAAGCCCCTGTCCAGTTCGCGCTGGAACGCTTGGAGATCAACCACAGCGTCCAAGGCTCGATGAATTGCTTCTGTTTCTGTCGACACGTGGAATATACGTCTGGCCCGGTCAATCTTAGACTGGTCCAAGAGGAGGTTCTTACGCCGGATGTGTGCGCTTTTAACAGATTTCTGGGGCTTGCGGATTCCCCTTGCCTTGCTCATCGACTATTCCTCATCTGTATACTTTAGCATTCTGTCTGTATGTGTACCAAGGGGCGGATCAGCAGCCGGGTTCGCCAAATCGACGCTAGACGTTTACTGGCCCAATTGACCACCGACCAATTTCGGCGTTTGCCTAAACGCTGGGCGACTTTCGGGAACCTATCTTCGAATAAAGGCTTGCCACAGGCCTTTTCCGCCTGTAGACCATTGGGTTATGAGGGCAAATTAGACGCCCAGAGCAACCAACGCAAAACAATAAGAGCCAATAACGGCGCCGGTTTCAGCGTTTGGCTTTTGGCGGGTTTACGGTCTTTTGGGCTGGAGTTCTAGCACAGACCAGCACAGTAGTTCCGCCTGTCCACGCCACCACGGCCGATTCACTGGCATTCGAGATAAGTTTTAGTCGAGCCGAAAACGCCCCGGCACATACGCGGAAACTCTCTAAAGGGGCAAGTCGGGGATCGATCAAAGCCGGCGTGGCGCCTTACAAATCCGAGAACAGCGTATCTAGATCCACTGCGGGAAACGTCGGATCGTCCTGTTTTTCGAACAACAATTCTTCAAGCTCCTTTCGGTAAGGCCTGAGGCGTTGGAAAGCAGCGCGGACGCCGGCGGCGAGATCATAGGAATCGGTAGAGTGAATTCCATGCATGAATTCCCAATCTCTCCGGTCTATGTCATTGACGGCGTGCGGGATTCTGCTCGCAATAAATTCTTGAACCGTAGCAAAGCCCATGATTTCCAACGCCACCCGTTTTCCGACGATACGAGCCTCTCGTTCGTGTGGAACATCGGCCCAATCCCTCCACCCCAATTCCGCGAGCGTTTCTTTCTTCAGTTGCGGAATGAGTGAGCTGACAGCCCAGAGAAGCGGTGTATTCACATTCTGTCGAAAATGTTGCAGTTCATGAGCGAAGGTGAGCGTCAGCCCCCTGTCATCACTGCACGCGCTGTTGTGGACATAGACGAGATGGTCGAATGCATTGACCAGCAATCCACCGGGACGAACCGTTTGGAGCTGTTCCGTTAGATATTCGGGGGCGCACTCAAATAGGGCATCATTCACCCGCCAATACAGTCCGCGTGTCGCCTCGTTGCTTTTGAATTTCGGCCAATCCTGATCATCAAAAAAGCACAACAATCGCGCCTCGGGTAGCTTGTCGCCGTACGCGTCGATCACTCGCTGGGCAGCGGCTTCTCGGTGTTTCGTAACAGTTGATTGGACGACAATTTTCCTTACCATTGTGCGTTGGTGGGACAAAGCATACACCAGGGTACTTAAGTTGGTGACTGCAGGCCAGCTAGTGCACACGTGCGGCGCTCAGAGATGAGTGCCGCGTGAGTTCAGAAGCGAACGACACGGAGGTTTAGGCTGCTTTCCGGACTCGGCCGAGTTCGACGGCCGGGCAGCGCGAGCTTGGATCCTTCTCAGACACAATGTGCGGCCTGAGACCATCGCCCTGCTTGGTTTTCGTAAGGCCGGTGCTGGAAACGTGTCGGTTATGATCAGCCCTAAAATACGATGATTCTGCTGTCTTTGGCGCACAACATAGACGATGTCCTCAGACGAATCACGCTCTCGCACCTCGCACGATACAAGGCTCTACTTGACGGCCTTTCGAAGAAAAATGTGGCGTTCGATCTTGAGTACCAGACGATTTTCAACGGGTTCTACAAGATGCAGCGAAGGAGCGCGGATTGGTATCGGTATTACTTCGCGCTACTCGAAGAGAAGAAGTACAACACCGCAATCACATTCAAGGACACCATTGAGCAGATCTACTCGGACAGGGGGCGAGTGGAGCCGTTTTTCAGTTCCAAGCTCGTTGCCACCATTCGTCCTGAGATGCCGGTGTACGACAAGCATGTGAGAGATAATCTCTCGCTCAAGGTCCCGGGTTCCTATAAGTCTGGGCGAGATCGTGTCAGTGGGTTCATCATCATGTACTCCTCCCTTGAGCAGAAGATCGCCGCTTTCGTTAGAGACCCGGTGTTCACGGACAGACTTAGGCCTGCGTTTGACAAGAAGTTCAACACATACGCGCAATTCACCGATATCAAGAAGCTCGATTTCTTGCTATGGCAACATCGCATCGCAGGCAAGAAGCCTTAACTATGTGAACCTTGACCTTCGAGACAACCTGGGATCGATCCAAAGGTCACCAGCCTTGTGTCGCAACGAAAACGGATGGGGTTCGAACGTCGATACCGCAAATCACCTTGATCATTTGTGCGCGACGACGGATCCCCTTGTCGCATGTTAGGAAAGAGATGCATGCCTGCTTCGTCGCCACAAATACGTGCTGAGCATCGACCGGCTCCAGTCCTGCAGCCCTTCGGCACTCGCCAGAAGTGACCCACCAGTAATCACCAAGATTGACCCACCAGAATGGGGTTCCAGTCGCCAAGGCGGTGTGCCGTACCGTCCTTGGGGATGACGGCGAAGGATTTTGCTCCGCTCCGTGACGCCTCCCGCATACATCGTGTTTCCTGGTAGGGAGGTGGAATGAACTGGGGTCTCGCAGAGTTAGGGATGTCGTACCTGACAGTTCCCCCTCGAGAAGAAGAGACAGAAAACTGAACTGAAGCTCTCCTTTATTAATGGTGTGGTGATGATGGATCACCATGCCTGATGCCCCAAAAAGACCCTGTTGTGTTTGCCGGCGATGGTTTCGACCGGATCCGCGAGTCGGATCGCGTCAGCGAGCTTGTGGTCAACCGGATTGCCAGGCAGCCCGCCGAGTCCAGACGCAGAAGTCCTGGCGCGATCGGAATGCGGATTACTTCATCGCGCGACGGATCCAGGAGCGCAGCAAGCAGGATCGCCCGCCCGAGCCATTACGGTTGCCGCCGCCATTGAGCCGACTTCCCTGGGATATCGCGCAAGACGAGTTCGGGGTCCAAGGCACAGATTTCATTGGGACCCTCGGCACAGTCCTGCTTCGGGCTGCGCAAGACCAGTTCAGGGCCTATCGCGTTGAGTTGACTGGTGTTGCGTACACACTTCGGCCCAATCCGGCGCAAGACCAGATCCGGCCTCGACGAGAGTCGGTGCGTGTAGGGATGACGGGTAATGAAGCTGGAATTTCACCAACTGGACCGCCGTTATGAGCATTTGCGCGTTCGGAATCCGCAGCGGCAACGACAGTTGCTGGCGTCGTTGGCAGCATTAGGACAGCAGACGCCAATCGTGGTCGTCAGCATACCGGAAAAACCAGATCGGTACCTGGTCATTGATGGCTACAAACGCGTGGCCGGTCTGCAACAACTGGGCCGGGATACGGTTGAAGCCGTCGTTTGGCCGATGAGTGAGGCCGATGCCCTGGTGCTGGATCGCTCCATGCGTTTTTCCGAACAGGAAACGCCGCTGGAGCAAGGCTGGCTGCTTGCGGAACTGGAGCGACGTTTCGGCTACAGCCTGGAAGATCTGGCGCGGCGCTTTAATCGCAGCGTGAGCTGGGTCTCGCGCCGATTGGCTCTGGTGGAACAGCTTCCCGAAACCGTTCAGCAGCGCGTGCGCGCCGGCGAGATCTCCGCGCACGTCGCCATGAAGTACCTGGCGCCGGTGGCGCGCGCCAATCCCAACGACTGCCAGCGCATGGCCGATGCGTTTTCAAAGCACCACTTCAGCAGCCGCCAGGCCGGTGAACTTTATGCCGCCTGGCGCGATGCCTCGACATCCATACGCCAACGGATTCTGGATTCTCCCGAACTGTTCTTAAAAGCACATCAACAGGTCTCGCCGCAGCCGCCATCGCCAGCCGATGAACTGTTGCGGGATCTAACGATGGTGCTCGCCATTACACAACGGGCCAGCCGGCGTCTGGCGCGTGCCGCGCCGCTGATGGGCCACGCCGAGTTTGAAGCGGCCGAACGCAAGATCGAGTGCGCCGTGAGAGATCTGGCGCATCTGTCCGAGCGCATCGAAAAGGAGCATGAGCATGTTGAGCCAAAGTCAACGGACCACGATTCTGGAACTCCACGCCCAGGGCGTTTCCAATCGCGAGATTGCGCGCGTTCTGAACATATCGCGCCTGAGCGTGCGCAAAGTCCTGCGCCTGAACTCACCGGCCTTGCCGGTGCTGGTCCGGCCCGAGAAAGCCGAGGCCTACCGGATTCAGATCCTGGAGTTGTTGGCCAGTCACAAAGGCAACCTGGTCCGGGTCCATGAGGAACTGGTGAGCCGCGGGGCCGATGTGTCCTATCCCGCATTGACCGCCTTCTGCCGCCGTCATGGCATCGGTCAGCAACCGAAAGTCGCCTCCGGTCGGTATCACTTCCAGCCCGGCGAGGAACTACAGCATGACACCTCCCCACATGAGACCGACATCGCTGGCAAGAAGCGCAATATCCAGACCGCCTCGGCTGTGCTGTGTTATTCGCGCATGGTGTTCTTCCAGTGTTATCCAGCGTTCCAGCGCTTCGACTGCAAAGTCTTTTTGACCGATGCGCTGCGGTACTTTGGCGGATCCACTCAACGGGTGATGATCGATAACACTCACGTCGTCGTGCTGCGCGGAACCGGAGCGGCGATGGTTCCCGTTCCCGAGATGGAGGCGTTTGGTGAACGCTTCGGCTTTCGCTTTGCCGCTCACGAACGTGGCGATGCCAATCGCTCCGCACGCGTCGAACGTCCCTTCGATTTTATTAATAACAACTTCCTTGCCGGACGGACGTTCTCCAGTTGGGAAGACTTGAATCAGCAAGCTCGCCAATGGTGCGATCGCGTCAACGGCACGTACAAAAAACATCTCCGTGCGGTTCCTCGTGAGTTGTTTGCCGGCGAACGGTTGCATCTGAAACCGCTGCCGGTCTGGATTCCCGAGGTCTACCGGCTTCATGAACGCATCGTCGATGTCGAAGGCTACGTCGCACTCCACTCCAGCCGCTACTCGGTTCCGGTCGACTGGATCGGCCGCCGCGTGGAGGTCCGCGAAACCAAGGACAAACTCGAGATCCAACTCGATCCGCGCCACATCGTCACGCACCGGCGTGTCCCTGAAGGCGACTACCAGCGCATCACCTTAGCCGAACACCGGCCGCCGCGCGGTCAGGGCATCAAGCGAACCGATCCGTATCCGGAAGAACAGGCCATCCTCCAGACCGCTCCGGAACTGGCCGACTACTTGGCTGCGCTCAAAAAACGGGGACACCGCTATCTCACCATTGTCCTGCGCCAACTGTTACGGATCGTGCGCGAATATCCGCGCCAGCCCGTCGTTGCGGCCGTTTCTGAAGCTACACGTTACGGCCTCTACGATCTGGATCGCCTCGAACGCATGATTCTCCGCCGCATTGCTCGCGATTACTTCCTAATCGATGGGTGGAAAGGAAATCCCGATGAAGATCAATGAAGAACTCGAACAGCTGCTGAAGAATCTGAAGCTCCGCCGCATTCTGGATATCTATGATGAACAGTTGCGCGCTGCCGAAAAAGAGGACGTCTCCTACTCCGAGTTCCTGACGCGTCTCATGCGCGCGCAATGGCACGCGCGCCAGGAACACGCTCTGGAGTGGCGCATCCGCAACGCCAAGCTGCCCGAACGCTGGTCGCTGGATACGTTCCCCTTCGCCCAACAACCTGGCGTCAATCGGAAACAAATCCGTACCTTCGCCGAACTCGACTTCGTCACTAAAAAAGAAAACATCGTCTTCATTGGCCCCACTGGCGTCGGCAAATCCGGTTTGGCATCCGGAATCCTGCTAAAAGCCATCGAGAATGGTTACCGTTGTCAGTTCGTTCGTGCTCAGAACCTGTTTGATGATATGTATGCTTCTCTCGCCGACCGCTCCACACGACAGCTCTTGAAACGGCTGGCCCGACTGGATGTCCTTTTGGTCGATGAACTCGGCTACCTCAACCTCAAACCGGAACAATCCAACATCTTTTTCAAACTCATGGAAGAGCGCTATCACCGCCGTCCCACGATTGTGACCAGCAATCTCGACTATGACGAATGGCACAACTTCCTGGGCAACCGCGCCATGGTCGACGCCCTTCTGAGCCGATTGCGCCATTACTGCCATACCGTCCGCATCAACGGACCGTCATTACGCGATCCTCAAGGCTGAAAGAGGAAAAGGCCACTTTCTGAGCGTACTCTCCCGGCTCCGCCACGGCGCGCCTTCGCCTGCGGACGATGCTGATTATCTTTCCAATTCTTAATCACTGTCGAAAACGCCGCTCCTGAAGTGGTTCACTTTTACGAAGCACTACTGGCTCATTCTTGGCGAGCGCCGAAGTCACCGCGCTTGAAGCCCTGCGGCAGGAGTGATCTCACTTCTTCGGAACCAGTTTGATTTCCAGAATTTTTGGCCAGAGCTTGCCGGTAACGAACAGGCGATCGCCGGCGGCATCATAAGCGATCCCATTGAGGACGGCGTCCGCTTCCGGGTGTTCTGACTTTGGCAAAATGCCGGTCAGATCAATCCAGCCCAGAACCTTTCCATCCACAGGCGAGATGCGCGCAATGCGATCGGTTTGCCAGACATTCGCCAGAAGCTCACCGCGCACGATTTCCAGTTCATTGAGCGCGGTTACCTCGCGCGAGCCATCTCTGACAATGATCCGGCGCATTTCCTTCAGCGTCACCGGATCCCAGATGCGAATCTGAGAAGTGCCGTCGCTCATATAAATCTGCTTCCCGTCATTCGTCATCCCCCAGCCTTCGCCGGGGTAATTGAAGCTGCGCACTACGCGGAAGGTCGATTTGTCGTAAATGAAGCCGGTCTGCGATTGCCAGGTGAGCTGAAAAATCTGCTGATTGAAAACCGTGATGCCCTCGCCGAAAAACGGCTGAGGCACATCGAATCGCTGCAGGACCTGGCCCGTACCGAGATCGACTTTCCTCAATGACGACCGGCCGACCATGCCGGTGCCTTCATAGAGAACACCGTCGCGATATTCGAGGCCTTGCGTGAATGCGCTGCGGTCGTGCGGGTAGCTCTTAACGACGCGATAGGTGTACTGCGTTTGCGGAGGAAGAGGAATAGCCACAAAAAAGCACAAAAGGCTCAAAAGAAGTTTTTGTGATTTTTGTGCCTTTTTGTGGCTAATTCCCATTCTCAGTATTCGAGCAGCTTCGTCACTTCGCGACGCAGATCCTCAACGGAGGGCAATACCTCATCTTCGAGAGAAACCGCGGAAGGAACGAACGAATCTTTGGCGCCAAGACGCATGACCGGCGCATCAAGATGGTCGAAACAACTTGCTGCGATGCGCGCGACAACCTCCGCGCCCCAACCCATCGTAACAGCATCCTCGTGCAGCACGAGAACCCGGTTGGTTTTCCTGACGCTGTTAAAGACGATTTCGTCGTCCATCGGAAGGATGGTGCGCAGGTCGATGACCTCGAGATCGAATTCATCCGCCAGTTCAAGCGCGGTATAAACGGTCGCGCCCCACGTGACGATGGTGGCCGCATTTCCCGGCCGCTTGATTTTGCCCTTGCCGAATGGAATCAGATAATCCGCGTTCGGCTCGCGCGCTTTTGCGGAAATATGACGGTAAAGCCGCTTGTGCTCGAGAAAGAGCACGGGATCGTCCGAGCGGGCGGCGGTCTTGATCAGGCCCTTCGCATCTTCGGCGTTGCTCGGAAAAACGATGTACCAGCCTGGTGTGTGCGAATAGATGGCTTCAACGCACTGGGAATGAAACGGACCGCCTTTGATTCGGCCACCGCAGGCAATGCGGACAACCATCGGATTCGACCACACTCCATTGCTGCGCCAGCGGAGCGTTGAAATCTCATTGCGCATTTGCATGAAACCCGGCCACGAGTAATCCGCAAACTGAATTTCGACGATGGGCTTGTACCCGCCCATCGCCATTCCACCCGCGACACCGACAATACTCGCTTCGGCCAACGGCGAATTCTGCACGCGGTCGGGATACATATTCGTCAGGCCGCGCGTGACGCCGAAGACGCCGCCTTTCGGGTCCGCGAGGTCTTCGCCCCACATGACGATCTTTGGGTTGTGTTCCATCTCCTCGCGCAAACCGCGATTCAACGCTTCAACCATCGAGATGGTGTCTTCGGAAACGTATGCCGGCTGCGTCTCCGCGAACATCGGCGTCCGGTCGCTGTAAATGTGCGTTGTAATGTGGCCCACTTCGGGCTGGGGCGCGGCGTCGGCTTCATCGGCAGCCGCATTCACCGCACTCTGAATTTCGCCGCGCATTTTGTCGATCTCGTCCTGGGTGATGAGCCGATGCTTGAGAAGATACTTCTCGGTAAGCAGGATGGGATCGCGATCGCGGGTCCGCGCCAGCTCTTCCTCGCTTCGATACTTCGTCTGATCGTCGGACGAAGAGTGCGAATCCAGCCGCACAACTTCGGCTTCGATCAGGACCGGTCCTCCGCCCTCGCGCATCCGCTGAATGAGGGGCGGCATGACCTTATACATCGATTCGTACCAGGTTCCATCGACGTGATAGCTGGGGAGTCCAAAACCTGCAGCAATGCGATGAACTTCGGAAGTGGTCTGGGCATTTTGCGGGACACTGATGGCGTAGCCATTGTTCTGGATCAGGAACAGGACGGGCAGTTCCTCGCGCGTCGCCCAATTCAAGGCTTCGGCAAATTCGCCTTCACTGGTTGCGCCTTCGCCCGATGAGACGTACACGACGGCGTCGCTGCCGCTCTTCTTGAGAGCCTTCGCCATACCGACGGCGGGCAGAAACTGCGTGCCGGTACAGGCTGTCTGTGAAACCAGATTCAATTCCCGTGAAGAAAAATGCTCGGGCATGTTGCGGCCATTCGAACTGGTATCGCCTTCGCGGCTGAGCATATGCAAGAAGATGTCCTTCATCGGCATCCCCAGCGCATAAGCGATCGCCTTCTCGCGGTAATACGGGAAGAACCAGTCGTGACCCGGTTTCATCAGCATAACCGTGCCAACCTGCACCTTTTCGTGACCGCGAGTCGAAGCGAGGAAAGAAACTTTTCCCTGACGCGTAAGGATCTTGAGACGTTCCTCGATGTAG